>Ga0098033_1000771_pt1 | contig 13919 bp, 23 predicted proteins | sample 1_EtaG_FD_75049 | JGI IMG/M metagenome (GOLD analysis project Ga0098033, IMG submission 75049) | Marine viral communities from the Subarctic Pacific Ocean - 1_ETSP_OMZ_AT15124 metaG | ecosystem: Environmental > Aquatic > Marine > Oceanic | place: Pacific Ocean | collected 2015-01-07
GAACTTCTGCTGCTCCTGGGCCTTAAACCCAGAAACAGTGAACCCCTGTCCAGACGAGTGCTCGCACCGGATGCACTTTAGTGTGTAAATAGGCATGTAACTTCCTTCCTAGAAAGTTGGAACCCCGGGGGACGGGGCAAATGACGGCTGCGCTGCGGCCGGAATGGTTAGTGGCTCTCCCGTTGCTGGGTTTACTGCCGCGCCGGCAGCAATCGACTCCTCTGGCCCAGGACCTCCCGCCTCTCCAGGCGGAACCTGCGGTGGAGCCGCGCCAGCCTGGGTCGCGGCCTGTCCGAAGAGTTGAGCAAAACTGTCCCTGAGTTCGGGACTGTCCTGTTCCCAGAGAGAGAGAGCCTTGTTGTAGAAGAGCGCGACTGCATCCGGGGGCACCTGGGCCACGGTAAGCGCTTGGGCTGCCGCAGCTAGGGCGTTCATAAATCCAATGTAGGCCTGGCGCTCAGCCTCGGGACCAATCGGCTTCATCGAGCCTGCGTGGACGCCAACGTCGAACTCGCCCCGGATGTCGTGCCTTGTGTACGACATCGGGAGCTCCTCTCCTGTGATCCGAACCCAACGCTGAGCATCGTAGAACTGCTGCATGATCTGCAGTGTCTTCCTCGCAACAGTACGGACGAACACCTCGAAAGTTCGGAGCTTCGACTCGGAGCGACCAGCGTGCATAGCGGCTCGGTAGGAGACCTCCGTCGCTGACTTCGCGGAACTCCTCCCGCCGCGCATCGCCTCATCGCCAGCGCCAACTTCGTTCATGATCCCACGGAGGATGTTGAAGGTCCCCAAGAACTCCTGGGGGAATGCAGGCATGACTAAGTTCCGAACGTCGGCTGCCACATTCTTGCTCTTCGCGGCAACCATCTGAGGTGTCTTCGACCCAAGGGCGGCCTTAGCCTGCTTGTCGAAGATTCCATCCTTGTAGATTGTCTTCAGCGCCATGGACGCCTCGAGCCCCGCGACAGCCCCGTCTACTAGGCGCTGCAGTCGTTCCGCTATCGGGAGCATCTTGTGGACAAGGGAGATCCCATAAAACTGATCGTTGACCTTCTCGAACCGGAGGTCCACGAAGGGATACCCCTCCATGTCCAGGGGGGAGAGTGCGTGCTTCAAGATGGTTGGCCCGTCGCTCTTGGCATTCGGCTGCTGGCAAGCCCACAGGACCCTCAGTTCCTTGACCCGCCGACGCTTCTTGCGACCCCCCACCCGAACAACCCGGCTAGCCCAATCGTGATACCAGATCTCATAGACCTCGATATGCTCAGCCTCTTCCTTTCGCCAAACGTTCCCAACACCGTCTTCGTTGAGCTCATCAAGAGACTTCACCTTGTCCGGGTTTAGGTGGTTTGTGTTGGCGAACCGGTCGTCGTTCTTGATCTCATCGATGTGGATTAAGTGACGAACAGCCACCCAAGGCATCCTGTGGATCTCGTCGTAGCCAGGGGGGAATATCCAATTGAAGGGCGAAACGCGAATCAACGTCGCGTGGGCCGCGGCTCGGTCTGGGGGAATGCCCAGCTCCTCGAGGCGATCACGAATCGTCTGCATGACCGAGTCGTCTTCGTCGACCTCATCCTCGTCGAGGTCCCGATCATAGTCCTCAACGGGGACAAAAACCCCCGCAGGCTGGTACGTGATCCGCCCGATACCAGCAGAGAGGATCAGCGCATCGTCGAGAACCTTCTGGCACTCATTGTTGAACCCGCCCTCCTCCCACTCGTACATGAGGGCCGCCTGGGTCAACTTTGCCTTCCGCTTCTCCTCGCCAAGCTCGGACGGATTGCGTGGCTTGGCGTAGATGGATGGGTCGTTGTGGAAAATGTGGGGCTTAATCGCGTCAATCGACGCGGAGATCAAAGCAAGGCCATGGTCCCCCTGGGGTCGCTCCACGCCCAGACGATACGAGTCAATCAGTCGACGCCAATCGTCGAAGTGCGCCTTGCGAATTATCGACTCTGCGTCCAGCACCTTATCGAGCAAGGCAGAAGCCTTCTCCTTCTTCACAGGGAGCTTGGTTGGATCGAACCTCGCCATTACAACCACCTCGAGCCAACACCCGGCCTCTGGGCCGGGCGCATGTCATCGTCGTCATCCCACACACCGTAGTTCGGTGGTGGATCTTCCCGCCTTCTCGGGTCCTCCCGATTGGCAGCCCCGTGCTCCATATCACAAACGGCCTGGGCCTGGAGCCATGCCATAACTAGGTCGTCATACTCTCCCGGGGGAGCTCCAACCTTGACACGCTTGTGCATCTCGTCTCCAGCCACCAGGGCCACCGAGTTCGTGGCCTTCTTTGTCAACTCCATGAACATCCGCATTTCCTTGACCAGCCTCGAGCTACGGATGACAGGCATCCTCGAACCGACAATATCAATCCCGACGTGAACCATCACTGGCTTTGTCGCTATTGTTGTACTCCACCCATACCTAGCCTCAAAGTTCACTGACTCAAGGTGCTCCCGCTGATACAGATTCCAGTACTCAGTCTGCATGATTCCAAGAGAAACCGCGTGACCCACCCCATTGATCTCCCAAGACACAAGGGCATCGTTGTAATAAAGGGCCAGAAGGACTGCCTTTGCTGACGTTGGAATGGCCTCTAGGTGACCACGAAACTCAGCCACTTGCACGCGGGTATCGGCCCGGATTACCTGGATAGCAGTGTAATCCCCAGAAGACCTCCCCGAGGACGGGTCCACAGCAACAATGTACTCGACCCCCTCCTTTGGATGCTCCCAGACCCACAGAGAGTCGTCGTCAGCAAGGCTCTTCCTCACAAGGGTGGGCTCCATGTAGCCAGCCAAGTTCAACCGCTTGTCCGAAAAGTCCTGACCGGACTCATCCGTAATGCTCCCAACGAAGATGGGCTCCCTGACACCAGCCTTCTCAATGACCGCAAGGTGCGGCTCCTCGAAAACACGGCTTGCCGAGAACGCAAAGGCCTCTTCCGGCTTCCCGGGGTACTCCTGCTTAAATAGGTCCCAATCTCCCTGGCACTTATCCATCCAAGTCTTGTGGGCCCAGTGGGCCTGCTCGGGAGTGAGGTCGTACTCTTGGATCATCCCAACCAACACATCGTCAAACCGAGAAAGGACATCCTCCGAGGACACTCCCTCCGGCAGGGGTCTCGCGTAGTTCGGCATCGCATGCCAGGGGTAGAAGATCGCCTCCCAATCGCTGTCTACCTTGTTCCCCTTACTGTCCTCTCCCCTCCAGGCCTTCCAGAACTCTCGGTGGAAGTATCCGCCAGAGCCGTTAGCCGTGGACTCGAGGACAACGAAAGTCTCGGGGTCATCTGAGATCGTCTGCATCAGCCCGAGCATGAAGGTTTCTGGGTCGTTCCAGAATGCCAGCTCGCTTCCGTGGAAGTAGTGGATCTCAAACCCGCGCGTGGAGTGAACGGCATCGGCCACGGAGACCTCGAACCTGGAGTTCAGCCCCGCCGTCTCATCCAGAGGGTGGGTCATCCAGAGCTCGTTGTCGTTGTTCCTCCTGAGCTCGGGGCGGAGGTCCTGGGTGTCGACTGTCTTATCCAGCGCCGCGAGCAGTTCTTCTGGGGTGTCGTACTTCTTTGGCTTCCCGCCGTCGACCCCCTTGCTCGGGAGGTTGTCGTACATCTTCTTCGCCATGAGAAAGATGTTGTTCGTCGTGATGCGATCTACCGCCGTAACGAACGCCCTGCGGTCCCTGTTGGTGAGGCACTGATGGAAGGCGAAGGCCTGGGTGACCGTGCTGAGCCCCATCCGCCTAGCCTTGAGCACGATGAACCTACCCGGCCTCCCCTTGTCCCTGGCCTCCTGGAGCCTCTTGTAGAAGTCCAGCTGGATTGGGTTCAGCTGGAGGCTGACGGTCTCCCCGATCTTTCCGTGCATGGATGTTTCTGGGCGGTTCAGGACCCTCAGGTACGTCTCGCAGAACCAGGGGAAGTCCTTGAACTTCTCCGTAGCCGTCAAACGCTCCGCTATCTCGCGGGAGCGCTTCTGGCTCATCGCCTTCCTGGGCACTACCTAGCGCTCGTGATTTCCGCCAGCTCTTCCTCGGTGGGACCGCTGTGCTCCTTGACTGCGGCCTCATTGTCCTGGGCGGACTTGATGCGAGAGATGATCAGGTCAACAGCCTCTTGCCTGGGCTCGCCACTGTCGTTCCGGCCACTCTGCTCTGCAACCAGGAGGTTGGTGAGGGTGGACATGTCCTTCGTCCCACGCAACCGAGCTCGCAAGTCCACCATATCTGGCACGTACTCGCTGACGACCAGGCCATCAATGGTGTCCGCCATGATCCGCTTCATCCGCTTGACGTGCGCTGACGTTGCGTACTTCTTGTAGAGGCGGAACCCGCGGCTCTTCGCTCCAACGAAGACGTCCATCAGGGCTTCCTCGAGAGCAGCCTCCTCGGGCAAGGGACCATCGTGACCGGCGCCTGTTGTCGTGTACCGCTTGAACCTGGTCTGAACCTCTGGGCTCGACAGACATGCGTCGAGCTGCTCAATGGAGAGTGTTCGGGACTCGCGAAAGACGCGCCTATTTGCCACTTCGGACATTTCGCTCACGACGACCGCCCAACCCTAAAAGAAACGCAGCCTACGGCAGACGCCGGCTCAGCATCCTCACGGATGTCGTCTCGCGCGGAGGTGATCGCATCAAGAAGAGACTTCCGCCCCTTCCCGTCGAGCTCTGCGTCGTAGAGAGCGTCGAGCTCCTCGTCCGACAGTCCTGGAAGTTCCTTGATTGCGGCCTTTACTGTGAGGTCGCTAACATTCTCAATACTCATTCTGTTCTCCTCCTGTGCGGCGGACTGCCGCTGAGACAATCGTAAGACTACACTAAGCGATGAGCTGCCGTGTTGGCGAGTGTGAGGGGGCAGTGATACCATCCGAGGCGCACTGCTCTGACGCGCCAGTCAGGCCGACGGGCCCCGGGGGTCGTTTTCTCCTTCCTAGATCTTCGGGGTCCTGGCCAGGCTACCTAGCGTACCGCCCTCGCTCGCTGGCGATGCGAGCAAGAATGGCCCTGTAGCGCTGGAGTTGCTCCTCATCCTCCCCGCCACCGTAGAGGGCGCGGGACGACCTAGCCCCCTCCCTCTGCCCCACGCTAGGCGGGGGAGCCAGTTGGCGAGACGCCTCGAGTTCCATCATTCTCCTGGCCCGCTCCTCGGGACTACCAAAGGTGCCAGTGAGCCTGCTCTGACGATCAGCCTCCCCGGCCAGAGCCCCCTCAAGAATTCGCGCGCGCTCCCTCTGCCCCGCGGCCAGGGGGTCGGCATAGTCCCAGGCCTGTCCCCTTGTGTCGTGGTACTCCTCTAAAAGCCTGGCCCGCTCGTCCCCGGGGGGAGTCACTTGATACCGCTCCCTAGCCTCCTCGACGGCCGGGTAGACACTGCCCCCGGGCCACTCCGGATGGCCGGTCAGGACCTCGACCGTTGGGTCCAACACATCCTGGACGGGGGCGAGGCCGCGAACGTCCCCAAATCGGGGGTCACGGTTTTCCACTGGCCCCATCGCGCCGTGCCCCGGGGGGCCAAAGCTCGGTGTCGGAGAGAATCCGGGAGGGACGGGACCGTAAGGGATGAGTTCCCCTGCGGGCGGGACGGCCCCCTCGGCGCGGCCAAGACGCGCTAGGCTTGCTCGCTCATCATTGGCCTGGAGTTGAGCGGCAAGTCGCCGCATCGTCCCCTCGTCTACGATTCCTTCTGGCATCTCAAACTCTCCTCTTCCGACCAGCAGCGGCCGTCTTGGACATCTTCTTCTTACCGTACATCAGGCCAGTCCTCCAGATCGATACCTGGACATCATCTCGGGGCTCACGACGCCCTCCCTCGGCTCGCCTCCCAGTGGGGTCCTGGCCGAGAGGAGGTTCAGAATCTCAGCCGCTCTCTCTGGGCTGACTTGGAGGCGGTTCTTGAGCATCCACTGCAGATCATGCACCCCACCATAGTCTTTCCCAGCAGAATGCCCCCCCTCGAGCAGCTCCTTTACGTCATACGGGAGGACGGCCCCAGAGCCACGCTCCTCCTGAAGAAGCGACCGCAGGGTATGGATGTTTCCCTTCTGCTCTGCCCTTAGCCCAGCGTGTGTGGCCCGGGAGGTGTCTCCGATAACCCTCTGCTCACCGGGCTCGCCAAACAGCTCGCGGTATAACTCGTCGTCCAGCGACCGCACATCCTTGCTAAACCCCTCCGTCCAGCCCGCTGCCCCGGGGCGAACTGGCTCGGGGCCAGCGAGGGCCTCCCCAACATCCGCTCGACGCCTATGCCACCGCTCGTACTCCTCTCGCCAACCGTCCTCAGCAGCCTCCCCACCATCGCGCAATTCGTTATAGGGAAACGCAGAGCCGAGGGCTCCCGCATGGGCGTACTCATGCTGCATAAGCCCCCCCTGCAGCCCTCGGTCAGGACCCCCAGACTCTGCGATGACACGCTTCCCGCTAGAGTGATACCCAGGGACCGAGGATGGCTTTCCGGGCCAAAACGCCTCCTGGTGCGGAACCGCCGGGGTCATGAGCCTCTCCTCGACCTGAGGGAAGATATGCTTGCTGTAGGCCGCCTCCACCACCCCACGGGGCAGCTCCGGGTTCGACAACAGCGCGTTGCTTATCCAGGCTTCTCGATTCGCCCCACCGGACTCGTAGGACCGAAGTAGCCGAGACCTGGCCTCGTCTGCCCGCGGGTAGTAGTCCTCCTGGAAAGACCTGAGACCTCCCGCCTCCACGGGGACGCCGCCCGCCAAAGACGCCCTTCCGGTCGACCCGCCTGGCATGACGTACTGCTTCTCGGTTCCGGCTAGTGGGCGAGCGAGGAGCCCGGGGACCTGGTCACCGAGGACCCAGTCCTGGACGGGACCGGCAACGTTCTTCGCCACGTCAGTTGCCAACCCACCGGTCCACCGGGCCACGTCCTGTCCGGTTGCGATGGCTGGGTCTACGACAGTTTTCTTGAGCCATCCAATCGGATCGGCCATCTCATCTCCTAGGGACCAACGACGAGATCTTCCACAGTAGACAGGGTTGCCCTGAAGGCCGACCTCTGTTTCGTCTCGGGGTCATAGTACCTGTACTCGAGATGGGGCTCCTTCTTCTTCGTTCCGACCACTCTCTTGAACCTTCTCTGGATACTGTCCTCGATGGTGTCCCAGTGGGGGATCTGAGAAACATCCTGAATCGAACCCGGTAACCACCCAGGGAAACTCATCCCCCCATCGGTCTTCCCCAAACCTATCCCCATCTCCTGGATAACCTCCTCACACTCCAGGTGAGTAGAGAAGAACCCGTAGACCCTCCTCCCCGACTTGTCCTCCATCGAACTGTTCCTTGCCCAGTACTTGGACCCCTTCTCGACAAAAGACCCACAAGAAGAACAAATACGACGCCTCTTGGTCGTCTGCTTACGAAGACAGTGAATCGCCAAATCAACCCCCAGACAAAACAAAACCTACATCACACCCCTTGACTCTGTCCACGGGGGGAGGAAAACTACCCACTGTAAGGGGGGAAAGGAGGGGGGACTAAAGGTAGCAGCTAGAGACAAAGACCATGAAGACTACAAAGACAAAAACACAAAGCCTAAGGGCCTCTAGCTACTGTGCCTACTGTGGCTCCCATGAGCTCAGATACGACGTCCACACTGCAGAACTAGACTGCCTCGACTGTGGATGGCCCGTCCAAGGCCAACATCCAGCCCCCGTCCAAGTACCCAAGGTACTTCAAAAAAGCACCCCCCGGGGGTAAGCCCAACCGTCCATGGATACTGTCCATGTTGAAGCGTATGGGACATAACAGTACTCGCTGAGGCCCGGGGTGGGGTCAGGGTCGCATGCGCCCCATTGAGGCAGACGAGTCCAGCCTAAGGTTACCTGGTCGACCCTCGCTGCCTCGCTCGGCTCCCGTCCCACCACGGCCGACACTGGCCTTGCCCTGTCTGCCCCAGCTTCGGACTGGCCCCATCCGCCACCTAGGTGGCAGGCACCACGGCACCACCGAACCGACCCCCCCATCCACCGTACCGGGGACGGCATAACGGAGAGTGCTCAAGGACCTTGACTGCAGGCAATGACCTGAGCTATCTTCCATGGGCGGTCATTGACAATCGAAGAGCGAAGCACCCGGGGGACGGACAGCCGGACCGGGGCAACAGCGGAGGAGCCTAGTGCAGTCGATGCACGTTCCTGCCTCCCTGAGAAGCGCCATAGCCTGATGACATACCAGACAGGGTCGAATGGGGCGCGCGGGGAGTGACCAGTAGAGGAGCCGGAGAGTGACACGGTAGCGGGTCATTGACGGTACTAGGCCAAACGGCGGTGACAGCGCCAAACAGTCTGCTAGCCCGCGAGACGGGGACAACGTTCCCCGGGTGCTTCAATCTAGGATAGATAGCAGGGCACTGACGCACCCTGCCCCCTGTGGGGGGCGGATTGTCGGTGTCGGAACCTGCTTCGAATCATCCTCCCAACTGTCCCCGGGGCTTCGGCTTCGGGGGCAGTGTGGAGTGCCCGGGGCCTCGGCTTCGGACCCTCCACATTGCCCGGCCACTTCGGCTGGCAGTCTGCCTCGGCAGTTTCCGGGGAAACGGGACTTCGGTCCTTGGGAGTGATTATGTCGAATAGAGTAAAACGAGAATTGACGGTACTTGAGCAGCATCTAACGAATGCGGCTCGCAAGTCGTTTACTGACCTTGTGGTTTGCACCACAAACGGGAAGCGTACCGGCGGAATGACCGTGGCAGCCCTTATCCCGCCAACTGCCGATATGGCCCTTACCCTCCGTGGTGCTGGCCCTGAAGGCACGGACTTGGGACTCTGGACTGTCGAACTTGACCGTGGCGTCTGCCTTGCGGTTGGCCCGAACGGTGAAAGCCCGGACCATACGCCAGAACAGATTGAAGGGTACGTGCTCGCGTTCGAGTTCCTCCGAACCATCCTCTCCGCCGAAGGCGGGGAAGCCCGTGCGAAGGAACTCGGGTTCACGTTCCGCAAGGCCGGAAACTACTGGACCCTGCCCCGACGTATCACGAAGTTCAACTCCGCCAAGCCTGAGGGTGTGGTGGCGAATGGACAGCGAGACGTCGGTGTTGGAATCCGGTACGTGTCCACGAAGTCTGGCCCCATCGCCAAGGCTATCGTTTCTGCCCGGAAGACTTGGGGGATTGTTATCTCCGAGGAATCCGGCGAGGCCCGCGCGACTGCGCGTTGTGCCAATACGGCAGGGAAAGAGAAGGCGCGCGCGGAACGAGAGGAAGCAGCCAAGGCGCTGAAGGATAGCGGGATGGTCAAGATGACCATCACCGTCCCCGAATGGTTTGCCAAGGCAGTCCACACTGCGACGGCCAAGGCTAACAAGGATGCAGCCAAGCCCGAGGACAACGGGGACACCTTGGTGCGTATGACTGGTGCGAAAGCGCCCGTCGAATTGACAGAGGATGACACGAGCGTACTTGACCGCGCGGCCGCACTACAGGCCACGGGTTAGCAGTCGCTGGCAGATAGGGTGCCCGGGGCTTCGGCTTCGGGCGCCCGCTTGTGCTAGCGGCACCTTGGGTGCCGTTGGATGATTCAGTTTCCGCCGTCTCCTTCACTGGGGGCGTGCGCCCGAGCCGGGCACCTTGGCCGACAAGGCTCGAGTGCGCCTGGAGCTCTTCGCTCACGCGATGACTGCCACCTAGGTGGCGGTTATCCCGGCGATGCCGTTCTACGCTCTGGCGAGCATGCCGCCGAAGGAACGGACGGGTCCGTTCTGGCCAGGCCACCGACTCATTACCCGCCACCTAGGTGGCGGTTATCTCCGCCACCTAGGTGGCGGTTCAAACGCCCCTTGTGGGCACAACCGGGAGTTGAGATATGGAACGCCTTTTTTCTTTGATTGAAGCCGAGGCTTCCCTTCAAACCTTAATCGCGGACGACGCTGCCGCTGGTGGCGACGACGACATCGTTAAGGACCTTGGACTGGAAGACCTCCGTCGAATCGCTTTGATGCGGCGTCCTGCGGGCGAAGAGATCGCGAAGACTGATCGTGAGTACCGCACCCTCATCGTCGACATGGTGTCTCGCGAGCTGCGCGTCGGCCGCGAGGACCGCGGCGGCGACTACTGGGCCGCCGATTGTCGGACCCCCATCCGGAGGGCTGCTTGGGACCAGCCGGCCGAGGAGTGGGTGCGAATTGAGAGCGCCATCGTGGAGTGGGCGCAAGCCAAGGCTTAGTGGCCAGAGCAGGACGCACAGGCTTCGCGGTCTGTGCGTCCGACTGTGTTCACTGAGAACACCTTTGCCAACTAGATGGCGAAGAACCGGGAGTTGAGAGATGAGTGACAAGAACAGCGGAACTGTGAAGTTCTTTGCGGACGCGAGTCTTATGCCTGTGAACGCGGCCATGGCCGATGGATTGCAGGCGCTTGGGTACAAGCGAACCCGCCGTGTCCCGCCCGTGGTCACGACCACCCGTATCCGGAACGATGCGGACGAGGTTGTGGCTATTCGGATCCGAGTCGAGACATCCAACCGAACCGACGAGACCGACCGTCTTGAGCGGAGCGGGTGGGAGTTCCCCGAGGGTCGGACTGTAGTCGAACTCTAGTGGACAGAGCAGGCCTCACGGGTGAGAGCTCGTGGGGCCGACTGTGTTCATTCAGAGCACAACTGCCATCTAGGTGGCAGTTAATCAGGAAGGGGTCAGGGATGACCATTAAACAGAAGCTGGACATGGCCGCGAGGCTGGTCCCGTTTGCTTCCGTTCAGGGAGTCGAGAAGGCGAAGTCCGAGAAGGTGGACCGGAGTGCCGTCGTGGTCAGGCCACGGGAGAGGAGAGAGAGATGGGCGCCAAGGTGAAGGTGGTTTTCAATCGGACGTTCGGGGGGTTCTCGCTCAGCAAGGAGGCCATTTTGGCCCTGGATGAGTTGGGACTTCGCCTGGATTGCTTCGGTGAGATTGGAGGGGAGCCTGTCGAGAGACATGACCCGCGACTCGTCCAGGTGGTCGAGAGGTTGGGATTCCGGGCTCACGGAAGGTGGGATACCGCCGGGGACACTCTCGGCATCGAGGAGCTCTCCGGAGACCGATACATCATCGACGACTACGACGGAAGGGAGCAGGTCATTGAGCCGAGCGACATCCGGTGGTGCGTTGTGGAGAAGGAGGAGTAGATGCTGAAGCGATTTATGCAGTGGCTGAGAGACAGGAGAGAGCGTCGTCTGTTCAGGCAGATGAGCGCGGACATTAACCGGGACCGTCGAAAGATGGCCCCATTGAAACTGCCATCTAGGTGGCAGGGGAAGTGAGTTTGATATGGAAGAGGTAGACAACACGGATGCGGCTGAGTTCGAGGGGCTCTTTGGCGAGGTCCTCGACGGCGAGGACAACAGTCCGTCGCCAGAGCGGGAGAGGCTGTGGAGGCAAAAGAGGATTCGCCTTCCGCGACTCAGCCTGACTGACGCAAATACGATGCTCCGCGCCCTCGGGGCGGTCGAACACTCGTACCCCATTCCCGGACTTGAGCTCGACGAGGACCTGTCCCGGGAGTGCGGTCGCTTGGCCAGGGTGGTCGAGGCGATGATCGCCGTCGCTGAGTTCGAGGTCGACCGCGCCTGCGAGAGATGGGGGAGTTGAGATGAGACCAAAGAACATCCCCGTTGGCCCACTGTCGGACGTCTCACCGGAGACACTCCAGTCGGTCTTCCGGGTGCTCAAGTGGTACCTGGACGGACGTCGCCACGCCCCCCCGGGAACCGGAATCCCGCCGACCCGGGAAGACGAACAGGTCGCTAGGGACTTCGCTCAGGCTATCCGGTTTTGCTTCTCCCCCGCTGCGGTGCGGCGGGCAGGCGTCAAGCCTACGCAATGCCGACACTGCCTGAAGGAGATTGAGATGGCTGCCGAGGAAGGGGAAAAGGAATGAGTAGACCAAACTCAGTCGATGACCAAGCGGAGATCCTCCGCCTGTTGCGACAGTCTAGGACCCAACTCCGCCTCGCGAGAGACGGGGCCTTATGCCGCAGTCAGAGAAGCAGCAACCCCATGCGCTGGATAATCCTCTGGTCGCGACTTCGGGTCCTCCCAGCCCTTCTTGATGGGGCTCTTGCTGGGCTCACCTACGGACAGGAAGGAGAGAAGGAATGAGTGATTCTAAGAACCAACGTGACGAGAGTGTCCTGCTCGCGTGGCGAGACGAGTACATGGATGCCGCGGCCAGGCTTGGCCCTGATGCGATCAAGGCCCTAGCGGACAGAGACATGGAACTGCTGCGCCCCTTCGGTGTCCAGGACGCCGGCTTGGGGAACGGGGCTCAACTGTTCACACCACACGAAGGAAGGGTGACCTGCAATGTCGCAGGTTGGAACTGGCTTCGTCCGCTCCTAGCGGAGTTGGCGGGGTATCGAGAAGCGCTGGCCGAAGGCGAGCGTCTGCCACCTAGCTGGCGGGAAGGAGAGAAGGAATGAGTAAGTTTGGCGAGGACCGGGTGTTCCTGGGGTGGGACAACGGGTCCTTCGTCGTCCTAGTTGACCGCTACGGAGATAAGCACTCTCTGACGCATATGGTCGAGCAGTATGGACGACCCACCACCGTTGAGTTTCGTGCCCACGACGAGGGATATGTTTCGGCCCCCCCACAAGGGTGGGAAGACGAGGAAGGAGAGAAGGAATGAAGGACTGGAATCCGATTGAGATGTATGCGGCTTGGGCTCTGGCGTCGATGTTGACGACCGGGGTCATCGTGACGGCCTGTATGGCCCTATGTGCCTGCCTGTAGTGGCTGGCAAGGAAGGAAGTGAGATGAAATTTTCCACATTCGGCGGCATCACGGGAGACCCCGAGGGTCCGCGACCGCCCCGGTGGCGCACTGAATACCAACGCCTAGCAACCTTTGGTGTTCACGGGTTCCACGTGAAGCTCCCCAACGGGAACACCGTCAGCGTTCAGTGGGGGCCAGGGAACTACTCGTCGAACAAGGGCGCCCCACTCAGGGCCGCACTGAACGCGGCGGAGCGGTGGCTCCCTTGGACCGCATTTACGGCGGAGATCGCAGCCTGGCGCGACATCCGTGAGGGTGAAACCCCCAACATGATGAAGGGCGACGACGTTATGTGGCACTCGTTCGACGAAAACTGCGGCGGCCAAGTCCGCGGATGGCTGAGCCCCGAGGAGGTCCTCGAGTTCCTCGACTTCGCCGCGAACAACGAGCTCGACGTAAGGAAGCGGGAATACAACTACGACTTGGACGAGGTGATCATCGTTGGGCAGCTCACCCTGTGGCAGAGGGTTCGGCTCGCTTGGTTCAAGTTTCTTGAGTGGATGAAGAGGGCTAACCGCCCGGAAGGAGAGAAGAGATGAGTGGACTGTTTGGAATCGAACCTTTGATGCCGGCGTATGGCCGGGATTACGAGACGCCGGAGGAGGCGCAAGCCGACTTCAGCAAGAACCTAGACTTTCGGACCCCCAGTGGGCCGTACACCAACAAGTCTGACCTGGCGAAGATGTACCCCGACCTGGAGAAGATCCGAGTCCGGTTCAACGGGCTGGAAGACACCGACTACGTCCTGTTCAAGGCTAAGCCTAAGCCTAAGCCCAAGGCCAAGCCGAAGGGCGTCCCGACTGTGACCTGGAACGGGGAGGAGTACGCCATCCCGTCCGACGGGGAGATCGAGCAGATGCTCTTCGACACCGCTGAGGCCATCGACGGGTGTCGGGTTGAGCCCGATGGAACGTGTCCACACGGAGCACCGAGCTGGCTGATTCAGCTTGGGCTTATGTAACTGCCATCTAGGTGGCAGGGAAGGAGAAGAGATGAGTGACGAACTACACGACTACCAGCGAGTTCACCTTGGCGCGCTGTACGGCTTTGTCCGAATCATCGACGGCGAACCCGAGCGCACCTACTGCTGCTCGCTCACCCCGTCCGTCTGGGTTCACGCCGTGGGCTGGCTCGACACTGA
>Ga0098033_1000772_pt1 | contig 13911 bp, 25 predicted proteins | sample 1_EtaG_FD_75049 | JGI IMG/M metagenome (GOLD analysis project Ga0098033, IMG submission 75049) | Marine viral communities from the Subarctic Pacific Ocean - 1_ETSP_OMZ_AT15124 metaG | ecosystem: Environmental > Aquatic > Marine > Oceanic | place: Pacific Ocean | collected 2015-01-07
AGTTTTATAATCATTTAAATCAAGACAATTAATAATAGTGGGTGAACGTATTGTGGAGTGCTAGTAGCCCACTCAATTAGGAGAGCAGAACAATGAAACAAGGTTGGAGAGATAAAGTATTAATATATTATAAAGAGTTTAAAAGTTTAACTTGGCTTGAAGCCAGCGATAAATTTAATCATCATTGTGAAGATAAATGGGGAGAGATATTATATCATATTTATGAAGGTATAACTCAAAAATGTCCATTCACTGAAACTGATATGATGTGTTCTTATTGTTGGGATTACTATCATGGTATGGTAAAGATGTTAAATGATGAAGGTGATAGAGAGCATTTCCAAGGATTAGAAAAGAAACATTTAGATTATATGATGAAAATAACTAAAGAAGGAGCAGAACAATGAATAAAGTATCAGAAATATATAACATATGTAAAGAATATGGAGGTCTTCTCTTAAATGATGGTTCTATTCAAGAAAAGGGTCTTCCCCCTAAACCTAACCATAAGGATGAAGTTGAATATGTTGCAGAGATAGAGATAAATGGAGTTATGACTAAAGTTCACGATGCAGTTAATATAGATAATATAATTGAAGTAGGTCTTGGATATTGGTATCACAGACTCAATCATCATAATAGTATAGAAGATTTAAACAATTGTGATAGCTGTAATGGTGTTATAAATATGGTCGATAGGTATGAAAGACAAGGACTTAAATATGTAACATCAAAGCAATTAAATGAGCTTACTAACCTTTATTTTAGTGAAAAGGAGGACAAGTAAATGAGAAAAATAGACATAAGTGGTATGATAGCAATAGGTAATGGAGAGCCTTGTCCTTTTTGTAAGGATGATACAATATTTATAGCGAGTGAAGAGAATGATATAGTTGAACATATGATGAATGAACACCCATCTGAACTAAATAAAGCGTTGTTTAAAGAACCACCTCCTAAACCATGGATAGAACAGCCATTCCAGCTGTTAATAGCTAAGATAGCTGTGCAGTTAAAGATATTAAATGAAGAGAGAGATACATTAGTATCTCATGAAGAGTTTGATGATAAAATGCACGCTATCTACTGTGATATGGAAGAGTTCTTTGGGAAGTTCGGTAAATGAGAGTTACAGAGTTTATCCATTATATAAATCGTAAAGATGTAGGACTTGGTAGAAATGTAAGAGATATAGACTATACTCATATAACTATCAAGTCTTACACTAAAAGATTAAGATACCAGTATCAATTAAACTTAAGGAGGTTAAGTAAATGATAGATTATGTAGAACTAATGAATAACACAGCATTACTAAAGTCAGCAAAGCAATTATTTGAAATTTATTTCTTCGATGATAAGTTTGATGAAATAGGTGTATTTAAGAAAGAACTTCAAGAACAGATAGATAAGAATGAGAAAGATATGGAAGACTTTGACAAGTGGCTATCTATGAAAGAAGAGGAGGCTATAAACAATGTGGATTGATGTAACTGAAGAACATATAAAGAATGGTGTACCAGAAGATGAATGTAATTGTGCTATAGCTTTAGCGGTACAAGATGCTGTTGAAATGGGATTTATAGATAATGTTGATATAAGCCAAGCTAATATAATAGTTACAGTTCATGATGATGATATAAGAGTGTATCATCATAATAATAATGCAGTGATGGAATTTCTATTTGAATTATCTCCTAAATCTAAATGTGAATGGAAAGTAATAAAAGATTTTATATACAAATATGATAATGGTGGGGATGTTAAACCATTTATGATGGAAATGGAAACAAATTGAAGCACATTAGCGTGTGCTGAAATAGTTAATGGCACGAAGAAATTACTCACGTCAATAACGAACGACATGTATTCCTAGGATACAAACTGTGTCGATTACTCAAGCAATGCCACAGACCCATTAACAGGAGCTGAATATTTCTTATTTAAGGTATAACCTGGTAAGGAATAAACAGTCTTTAAGTGTTGATAGACACACCTTCCTAAGTTGCTCCTTCTAGACTACTTAGGAACTAGATTTAATTAACTAAGGAGAAAACAATGGACATCTTAATCGTAACAATAGTTGTAGTAGCAATTGCTTATGGTATATCTATGTATCTTAAGAAAAAATAACACTAAACAGAAAGGAGCAGAACTATGGGATTTGATTTATATGGCGAAAACCCAGTAATGCGAGAAATACAAGAAGATACATATCCAGTATATAATAAATATGCAGGTATGGATTTTAAAGAACAAATGACTGCCTTTGAAAAGGATACTGAGCTTAAAGACCAATATTATGAAGAATGGCGTAAGCGTGATAAAGAGAATCCTGGTACATATTTTCGTAATAATGTATGGTGGTGGAGAAGATTATGGCAGTTTGTATGTGTAGAATGTGAAGACATTTTATCTGAAGAAGATAAAGCTGGTGGAGAAAGTAATAATAATCATCTAATATCTCAAGATAAAGCTGTTCTTATGGCAAAGAAGTTACAAGAAAAAATAGATGATGGTAGTGCTAAAGCTTTTCAAGATGCTATAACAAAGTATATGGATGAAGTTGTGAAAGATAAGCATGGTAATCCTAAAAATGATGATGATTTCATGGCTAACTATCCATTTCTAGTAAGCAATTTGCAAGAGTTCATATTGTTCTGCTCCGAGTCTGGCGGTTTTAGAATCGGATAGACTCTAATGCAAGTGAGGCGTGGGCGTATCACTATAAATAAATCGTCCACAAGAATTAGGTAAGGCCAGGGAACTGGTGTTATCTCGTCGAAAAAGGGGGATATTGAAAGGCGAGTTGAGTTTTACGCTACGGAAGATAAGCGTACCTAAGCATTACTGTGGAAATCAGGAATTGCTCAACTAACGAGGGTCAAGCCCCCTTTATAGCATAAATAAGTAGCTAACTATAGCTATGGCAGTCCTGAGAAGTTAGCCTAAGTTTATTCCAGGAACCTCAACAACAGTATCTAATACAGTTAGAGGCACTACCATAGAATGAGAAAAAAGCTTAATAATGCTTCAATAAGTATGTCACCTATAATAAATATCAAATCACAGGAGAAAACAATGGAATTATATAAAGTATATACAAAAAATAATAAACTTAAACTAGTATATCCTAAAAGTCTTGCCATGCAACTTATGTCTGAAATGAAGATAGGTGAAAAGTTTTATTTTGATGTATCTGAAGAGAGAGCTAGACAATGGTGTAGATTATTTGAACGTAAGCAATGGAGATATTATCATGAGGCAACAAGTCTAGCTATTGATAATGATAAAGTTAAAAGAAGGCATAGAGTTAAGTTTAAAATGATTAGAAATGGTGCTTTAAGATGTATTGAAAAGGTAGAAGATAGATTAGTTCATACCGATAAAGAACATTCATTTGAATTTAGAAAGGATATGGTGGCCTCTATTTGTGATGCTAATTTCAGTGTTAGGACACATAATTGTCTTTTGAGTGCTGGATTTAAATATCTTGAAGAGATTGTAGATATACCTGAGAGTAGACTTTTTAAGTATAAAAACATGGGTCGTAAATCTGTAAGAGAAATAAGAGAAAAACTAAAAGAATATAAACAACTAAAGGAGACAGAATAAAATGGCTAATAAAATAAGCGTACAACAAAGGAAGTATTTCGTAACAAGGATAGAAAACTCTATCAATGAAAAGATTGAGATGTTAAAACAATCTAATGCAGCAGAGGTACAGAATATATCTCAAGCAGCATATAATAAGTATCTTAAACATCTTAAAGTTGATAAAGACTTAAAGAAATTTGAGCAGCTTGATGTAGAACATAAAAAGTTACAGAGTAAATTAGTTCAAGTATATGATGCAGTTAAGCAAAGTCAAATAGGTAAAAGAAATACACATGATTATAGTTATGACAATAATTATCCTCATTTATATAATAGCTCAGATGCTGTATCAATTAATGAAGGATATAGATACCTTTGTAATAAAACAGCTGCTAAGAATGAAGATGAAACACCAGAGGCCAGCTTATTAAGAAGCTTCAAGCTAAGAAAAGAGCTGCAGTTGATGAATTACATGGTGTAAATGAGCTTGAAGGACTTAAAGCTACTGTTAATAACATACTTAAAGGTGCTGATGTACCTTTGTTAGGAGAATAAGATGAACTTAACAAATGAATGGACAACAGAAGCTGAGAAAGTTTTGTTGAATAAAAGAATAGTTAAAGTAGAATATATGACTGCTAAAGAATCAGATGGTTATATGTGGAATAACAGACCTATAACATTTCTTTTAGATGATGGAACTAGAGTTATAGCTCAAATGGATGATGAAGGTAATGATGGTGGAGTCTTGTGGTATGGAACACAAGATGATGAAGGAGTCTTGCCTGTCCTGAGAGGAGAAGATTAAATGGCTATATTTAAAGTAATAGGAGGTAACGATTACAGTAAAGCTACCCATGAAGAAATTCCTCAAGAAGAGTTATGGGAAGATGGTGAATTAAATAATGCTGAAGTGCAGCAAAAGATATTACATCATACTTTTCAACAAGGTGATTGGATTCTTGTAAGGAGGATTGATAATGGGTAAGCTAAAAAGTGCAGTACAAGATTGGCTTGAAGATTATGGCCACTCTTTAGGATATGATATGTCAAACTGTCCCGACATGAAAGATTGGGATAAGATTAAAATAAATAACATAGATGCAAAGGAGTATTACGATGGGAAAAGAACCTACTAAAAAAGTAACAAAGCAAGAGAAAGTATTAACTCACTTACAAACATATGGTAGCATAACACCACTTGAAGCTTTAGATAAATATGGAAGCTTTAGGTTAGGTGCTTTAATATTTAATCTTCGTAAAGAAGGATATGATATTGAAACTAATATCGTACCTAAGAAGGGTTATGCTAAGTATACATATAATACAAGTAAGTAATATTTCTTTTAATATTATGAAAGTAAACGTAAATTATATACTTACTAAAAATCAAATAAACAAAGGAAATAATAAATGAAAACACTATATGTTGACCTTGAAAATGGTTATAAATCATTGGGAAGTAAAGCATCTATTAAGTCTATGTTTGGCTATGAGCCACTTGGATTTAATACATTCACTGACTTCTCAACTTTCATTGCTCAATTATGGACTAGAGAAAGAATAGAATCTGTAGTTGATATTGATGGAGTGAAAGTAAAACAAACAGCTCTTAATGTCGTTCCTAGGGACAGTCATAAGATAGAATGTCTTATAATCGACACAGGAAGCGAAATGGCAAAGAAATATGCCAGAGAGCTAAAGGGTAGTGCTGATGCATTAAAGTTGCAGCAATGGGGTAAATTAAAGGATAAACTAGATAGTTTCTTTTCTTTTACTAACTCTATACCTTGTAGTCTTATTGTTAATTGTCACTCTAAAGCAGAGCAAGATAATGAAAATGGTGTATTGCGAATGATGCCATATATTGAAGGTTCTACTAAAGTAGACTTAGGTAAATGGTTTGATTTTGTTTTATATACCAAGGTTAGTAAAAATAAGAAAGGTGAGCGAGAGTATCTATGGGTGACAGCTAGAGATGACCATTATTGTCATGCTAAAGATAGAAGTCAGTTATTAGATGCTGAAATACCACAAGATTATCAAATAATTCTTAATGCTATAAAGAAGATAGGCTGGGATACAGCTAAAATTCTTATCATAGGAGAACCTGGTAGTGGTAAAACATTAAGTTGTAAGACATTAATTAATAATAAAACACAAGGAGAGAAATAATGGCTATTACAGTAACAGAAAATACAGGTAGTTCATTTGGTGAAGGTTGGAAACAAGTAACTATAAGCTCAGCAGAAAGAGGAGACTTTAATGGTTCTGCTTTTATTGATTTATGGTTTGAAGATTATCCTGAAACACTTAAATGTAGAGTATGGGCAGCTAAAAGTAAAGATGGTGAAGAATTTAGTATATCTAATATGATACGAAGTTCTAATCCTACAGTTCTTGATGAGCATACAAGTGAAGATGGTAAAAAGATAGCATCCTTAGATGATAGTATTGCATCATTAAAAGGTAAGAAACTTCAAGTATTATTCTATAAGAATGAAAATGGATATGCTGAAGTATCACAGAAAGTAGCACCTTCAGAACCTTTCGAGAATGTTGTTGATAAATATACAGAAGACCGTATAAATGTTATTAAAGCATCTGCAGAAAAATACCAAGAAAATAGAAAACCTAAGACTGAAACGTCTGAAGATACTGTTTTCTAAATAACCCTATAAATGGGGACAACAACTGGTCCTGTAAGTCCTATACTCGTAGGTAGCGAGGCCAATAGCTCTCATTCACAAATGTTGCTAATAGGCAAAGGAATATGTGAGTCCCCATTTTAACCCCAAGGAGAATATATGATACGAGAATATGCCTTCGGCTTTGCCGATAGACACCACTTTGATACGACTGATAAAGCATCATTGTGGTATTATGTAGCACGTGATACATTTGTTTCCCTTTTTGGATATGATAAGGATGTAGTAGAATATTTCAATAAACATAAATCTCTATCTGGATTTGATGGTAAGATATATATACCTGACGAATTTCTTTTAGATGTTGATGGAACTGATATTGCTACAGCTAAGATGAAAACTTTAAGCCTACTAAAACTATTAAAGGAAAAGAGTATTCCTTATAATATATACTTTAGTGGTAGAGGATTTCATGTTGGTATTCCTAATACAGCTTTTAGATGGGAGCCTAGTGTAGACTTGCATTTAAAAGTGAAAGATGAGCTAAACAAACATGGCATATTTGCATATGCTGACCCATCCGTTACAGATAAAACTAGAATAATTAGACTTAATAATACATTAAATACTAAGTCCAAACTATGGAAAGTTTATTTAACAGGAGGAGAATTGGAGGCAATGAATGCACTTGATATTCAAGCCTTAGCTCAATATCCAAGAAAAAGCACAAACATACCTATATTAGAAGCAGTAAATCCTGTATTTGATTGTATGGTTAGAAATAAAAAGAAAGAAACCAAAGTATATCAAACTAATATGGGACAAAATCCAGACCCTGTAAATCATCCATGTATAGCTACAATGTTATCAGGAACTTCATTTGGGAATAGACATGCAGTAGCATTGCGTATTGCTGCGTGGCTTAGATGGAGATATCCTGAACATACAGTTAGAGTTATAATGGAAGATTGGAGAAATAGGGTAAGTAGTGACGACCATCCATTTAAGAAAACAGAGATGGATAGAATAGTTACTGATTGTTATAAAGGTCATGGAGGACAAGGATATAGATATGGTTGTATGGATAATGTAATGGATAGTTTTTGTAAACCTACATGTAAACTGTATTCGTCCAAGAAATCTCAAAGCTTGATGACTGCTAATGATATGGAAGCTAGTCTTATTAACTTTTTAAGTGGTGATGTTAAGCCTGTTAATTTAGGAGAATTATATGGTGTAGATTTTCCTATATATCCAGGCGAACTTGTAGTAGTACAAGCTCCACCTAAATCCATGAAGACTATGTTAATGCAAAACTGGGTAAATGCATTAAAGAAACCTACATATTTCTTAGAGATGGAAATGTCTCCAAGGCAAATATGGCAGCGATTTATACAGATAGAGAAGAAATGGGATGAAAATCAATTAAGAGACCATTATGCAAAAGGATTAACTAATAGTTTTAGTGATGACTTTAAATGGTTATATGTTGATTATGCTCCCTGCTATGCTGTAGAACTTGCTAAGAAAATAAGTATGTTACCTGTGAAACCAGAAATAGTAGTAATAGACCATATGGGTTTGATGCCTTCAAAGCATAGAGACCTTAATATGAAAATGGAAGAGATTGCTGGTGCATTAACTGAAGTAGCTATTAAGAATAATATAATAGTATTTGCTATATGTGAAATAACTAAACAAGCAATGGTTGAAGGTATGAATATATCATCAGTTAGAGGCTCATTTAGAATAGCATACAATGCAAGTAAGATATTATCACTTACAGTAGCTAAAAGACCTAATGGAGACCCATTTGGTATGACTATAAAGACAGAAGCTAACAGAGAGAGAGGTGCTCTTAATGTTACTTTAACAATTAATGGAACCAATATTGGTAAAAAGGAGTAAATATGTATCCATATAACGAAATAAGAAAAGTCCCTCTTGATTATGAGGGTATCACATCCTCAGCTTTTGCTGTACAAAGAAAAGAGATAAAGAATAATATAGATGGCACAGGTAGAGAACAATGGAAAGAATGTGGTGTGGTAGGACAGAAGTATCTATTAATACCTAATAAAAATGTAAAAGAAATGGCTGATACAATAGCTCAAGATTGTAATGCAGATTTTGAAGAAACTAAAACTTTCTTTGATGGTAGAAGATATTTCTATGGTTTAGTATCTAAAACACATACAGCTAATATAGCTAAAAATGATGATATAGCTCTTGGCTTAGGCTTCTGGAATAGTTATGATGGCAGCACAGCATTAAAAATGAAGATGTTCTTAATGCGACTAGTATGCACTAATGGTATGATGACTAATGACCATTTCAATTCATATAGATTCAAGCATGACCATACAAGTGAAGGCTATGAAGATGAAATGATGAAAGTTGTTAATATAATAAATGGTTGTGGTGATAGTGTAGAGAAAATAGCTAAAAGTTTTAGAGCAATGACTAATCTAGAGATGGATTTAGATGCACTAAAGATAGCTAGAAATAAAATACCTGCATTACCAACAACTACATGGGGTAAGGTAACAGATAGATATCTTGAAGGATATGTTAATGATGATGATAATTCTGCATTAACCAAGAATACTATGTGGGATTTTTATAATGCATGTACTGATGTGCTCTGGCATGAAAAGAAACCAACTGTTGCATCATTCCAACACAATGCTTATGTAACGGATAATCTGCTTTCAATAGCAGCATAAGGTTGTTAGCGATAGGGGGAGGTAGAAATGCCTTCCCCTTATTTTTTCAAATAATATTAGGATTAATGATTATAACTTGTATAATTTATAAAGATGGAACTGTATAGCGAATACATAAAAGAACGTGAAGGATGTGAAACTCTAGTAATAAACAATGGTTTTTTAACAGCTAAAGTTGAACTAGATAAGGATGGTAATAAATATCTATTTATAAATGATTTTTTTGTTTCTAGTAAAGATAGAACAAAGGTTAGAAAGACTGCTACTGAATTACTTGCTACAGCTAAAAACGTAGCTTTAAAATATGATTGTAAAAAGATATGTGGCATAGTATGGACAGATACTTTAAATGCTACTGAATCACTAAAGGCTAATCTTTATTATGGATATAAAGTAATAGGTGCAGATACAAATAGAATATATGTTGAATCTGATATTTCCGAAGTTAAGCATCCTATGACTAAATCAAAAAAGAAACATGATGATACTTAAGGTATCAATATCGGGAGAGAAGAAATGACTAAGCCTAAAAAGTTAACATATAAAGAACTAGAGAGTCACATTATTAAATTACAAAATTACATTCAAGCACTTGATAATAAATACAGTCATGCTGTAAATACTATAGGTAAAACTATTACAGATTATATTGAATTTAAAAACCATAAGGAAGAATTTATGGAATATCTTGAAGATAAATATGGCAAGAAGGAGGATAGTGATGCTATGCGAGATGTGCAAAAAGAAGATAAAAAAGAACCAAAGTCAAAGATTCACAGAATTTGAAAATTGGAGAGAGTTTATGGACTCTAACCTTAAACGTATATTAACTAAGGAGAAAACATATGCCAGCTGGAAAAAAGAAAGAGACGAAAAATACCAAGCCAACAAAATCAGTAGTCTCAAATGAAAGTAGTATAATGACACGATTGGAAGTCGTAGAGAAAATGTTGCTTATTACTAGAGATGAGATTAATGAAATGAAAACTATCTTTGAAAGAATAAGGAGTAGAATGGGAATATGAGTTATATATCTAAGAAATTTATTAGAAGCAGGTTTAAAGATAAAGATGTTCAAATCAATGAAGAAGCTGTACAAGAACTTGATATTATGTTAAGAAGAATAATAGAATTAGTATCTTATAATGCTTTTGACAGAAGAATGAAAAGAGTAACTAAAAATAAACTACCACAAATATTAGGAAAGTTCAATGAAGGCCTCATCTAGTAAAGCCAAAGGCAGAAGACTTCAAGATTTCGTCAGGGATAAGTTAAGAGATATGTTTACTAGTTTAGAAGATGACGACATAAAGGTAGCTATCATGGGAGAGTCAGGTGAGGATATTAAGCTCTCTCCTGCTGCAAGGAAAGTTATACCTTATAGTTTTGAATGTAAAAATCAAGAGCGATTAAACATATGGTCATCATTAGACCAAGCTGAAGAGAATTGTGGAGATAGAACTCCTCTACTTGTATTTAAAAGAAACAGAAGTAAAACATACGTTGCTATTGAGGTAGATAGCTTCTTAACTTTAATTAAAGAGGAGAGATAATGAGGGAAGACCCTGAAGTAATACAGATAAAAGCTTTAATAACTAATGATTTTATAGATAGCAAGATAGCAGAATTAATTAAAGAATGTGATTATGATGATATGCCTACAAAGAAAAAAGGATTGCTACTTAATCTATTAATAAGAAAACATAAGGTTAATTTCCGTGCTCAAGCTTAGTTTAATTGTATTTTGTATATTATTCTTAATGTTCTTCTGGGAATGCTTCTCTTAATAATCTTCGTCCTTAGTTTCCCAATCAGTTAAATTTCTACGTATAGTCTGAGAAAAAGGAACCATACTAGGTATAGCTATAGATAAAGAGTTTTCCCTATGCTTCTGTCTTTCATTAGCAGCACCAAAGAATCCAAGAACAACATCCATCCCCATATTAGGTAAGTATCCAAAGGCTGTTTTCCTAAAATAAAATGTCCAAGCTTTATCTATTTCATCATCATCCCAAGCTCCACCAAGTGCTAAACTCAAAAAGATAAGTGGAATTGCCATAATCCAAGAAGCTAAGTCTGATGAGCCACTACCTAATGCTCTACCAAATCTTGATTGTATAAAAGGGATGTTTCTCATAAGAGCCCTGAATGGTATAGGACCGAATAACATAAAATCAAATAGAGTAGTCATAAAACCTTGAGTTAAAACAAAAGATTTAAACTGAGCCATCTCAGGATTATCAGCCCTTAATTCCATACCTGGTCTAGCAAATGCTTTAAAGAACTTCTTAGTTTGTTTATATAATCTTTTAGGGTCACGTAAAGAGAAATCAGCATCTTGTACAATCTTATCATCTTTGTCTACTATCTCACCCTTAACACTATTCCATGCATCAGTTATTATATCCCAATCTCTAGACCATTTCTGATGAGCCCATATTTTAAACTTACCCATAAGTGGACCAAGACCACTATAACTAAAGCTACCTATACCACCCTTGGATAATTCAAAGTTACTAAAATCAGAAAAAGTTTTACCCATCTCTAAAGCTTTATCTACATCCTTTTTACTCCAATCAGCATCCCAAGGATTACCATCTCTTAATCTACCATTTTTTTGTGCATGGGATAAACCAATAACAAAGCTTAATATTCTAACAAATTGTTCTGATTCAGCCATAGTAAGTTTAGTTAGCTTTAAAGCTTCACTCCAAAACTTTAACCCTGTCTTACCCATCCTACCTGTTTTAGTCTTGTTTATTAAATTACTAAAAGCTCCCCTTTTCCCACTTTTAAGTATCGAATCTCTCATAGAGAAGTCTTTTGTAATAGCCCAATTAGATAGTGTATTAACAACATTTAGTCTTTTTTGTTTTCTAAATGTTTTCATTCTTTTTACAGTTCTTTCTTTATCAGAAGTATTATTCGCCTGTTTATCTACCCATACATTAAAGTTGACTGAATCCTGCAATACCTTATCAATAGAATCATTTAATTCATCAAGAGCTTCTAATTTTAATTGAGCTTCATTCTTCTTACCTGATGCTTTATCAGTCTTAGCCCAGTAACGTAATTGATATGTTAATATCTCTTCAGTTAAATCTTCTTCTATCTTTGTCTTAGCTGCACTCTCTACAAGAGCAGCACTAAAATAATCAGAGAAGTCTATTATACCAGAAGCTTTAATAAGTTCATTCCATTTACTTTTATCTCTAAGATAATCCTTTAAGCCTTCTAAAGTTCTTTGGCTACCATAATCAATTAAATTTTGAATTGCAGCAGTATAGTTAGTTATAGCAGAACTAGGCCTATTAAGATAGATACCTGTTAACCAATTATTTAAAAATCTGGTATGATGATTTATCTCATCAGGTGATATGTTTATCTTAAACTTCTTAAAGAAATTAGATAAAGTAGGAGAATCATAATTCCAATATGCAAAACCAGATTCTATATCAGACCTATTGAATGGTAACTTATAGATATTAGTAACTATATCTTTAACCTCTTGACTTTCAGCTCTCAGAAATGCAGATAACATATTAGCTGTAAGATTGTTTCTTTCTATTGCTCCATATATATGTCTTAAATAATCACCATAAGCAGCATTATCATATCGTGCATCTTTATCATCAAATGCATTAGTTAATTCTTTTGAATATTTATTATGTCTAACAGGAGTGATAAGAGTATCTGTCATCTTATCTTCATGCATCTTATCCATTATATCTAAAACTTCTAGATTAGATTTTAAACCTTTTTCTAACTTCACAACTTGGTCTACTAACATAAGAAGTCTCTGTGTATCCTTGTCAGTAGCTTTACCCTTATCTCTTTTCTCTTTTAGATATTCTATAGTATCATTTTTCTTTTCAATAGATACTTTCTTTTCATCTATCATTTCTTCCCATATCCTTCTTCTAGTAGGAACAGAATAAGATGCAGGGAAGTGTTCATCTTGTCTTCTAATCTCAAAGTCAATTCCTTCTAGCTTATCAATATTGAAATAACCTTCAAAAACATCACTTAAATATTCATGTTTCTCTTTTAATTCAGGATTTTCATTTATTCTTCTAAGTAGTTCTTTATATTGAAGTTCCTGTTCTTTATTTTTTGGACCATTAAACAATAGAGCTAATTCATTTCTAGTCATTCCATATAACTTAACTAATGGTTTTAATACTTTTAATATACTCTTCTTATGTTCTTTAAATACTTCTTTAAATACTAATTTATCTATTATTTTATATTGAGCTAATATAGAATTTTTACCAGACATCAATTGTTTGATACCATTTTTAGTTAAATCGACATACCAATCACCTGGTTTACCATATTGCTGACTAGGATTATAGTCTCTTAATTTAACTAGATTCTGATAAACATATTTAGAGGTACCATCTTCCCATCTTTGAATTTCGCCTGTATCTTTATCTTTTAGAACAGTATCTCTTTTAGTGTAATAATAAAAATCAGGACCTGTATAATCTTTTTCTTTTATTTGAAGACTACGAGCTTCTTCTCTACTTGAAACATATTTAACTCTACCTCTTGCCAAATTAGCTAATAATCTTTGAAGGTTATCAACATCTCTACCAGCATTTCTTCCTTTTATACCAATATGATTAGTTAAACCATATAAATCTTTATATATAGTACTTATACCAAACTTGCGATTAGCTGTTGGCTCTAAATATTTATTAATTTTGTTCTGTATTTTCTTGCCATATTCGTTTACAGCTACTTGCATTTGATATATAGCACCTGTTTTTTCCCTGTAAGCTAGTTTACGAGGTATGAGAAACTGCACTTTTAATTTACCCAAAAGTCCATGTCCTAAATGACCCTGTCCCAGCAGCCATAACTGTCTGTCCTATCCTATGGAGATTACGTAAAGTAGATATGGGTAATGAGTTTAAATCTATACCATCTTTTTCTTTA
>Ga0098033_1000773_pt1 | contig 13899 bp, 11 predicted proteins | sample 1_EtaG_FD_75049 | JGI IMG/M metagenome (GOLD analysis project Ga0098033, IMG submission 75049) | Marine viral communities from the Subarctic Pacific Ocean - 1_ETSP_OMZ_AT15124 metaG | ecosystem: Environmental > Aquatic > Marine > Oceanic | place: Pacific Ocean | collected 2015-01-07
TTCACGGAGTTTTCTACGTAACTTTGCTTCTTGAATCTTTAAAACTTTAAGGTGATCGATATCTTTTGCAAGAGTATCGGCTTCCTCGCCGGCGGGGACTTCTTCCGCCTTAACTTTTTCTGGATCTTCTACGCCAGCCTCAATGGGATCAGAAGTCTCTCTAAGTCTTCGTCTCTCTTGGACAATCATTTTCCTTAACATTACTGGCGTGAGATTCTTTGCGGTTCTTCTTCTGCTTCTGGCCATGAGATTTTAACTCCTAATATGGTATTCTCAAATAACTATCACTTTCGCAAGAGTTTTTCCAATCATTTATCTTAAACTTCGTTAAAAGCTAGCGCAGCCCAATTATTTGCTGCCTCACCGAACATATCGTTGGGATCGTTGCCAGCAGCCATTTTTGCCGCTTGGTCTCCGTTGATTGCTACCTGCTGCGCATGATTGCTTTCTTCTCCAAGCTGTTCCTGGAGTGTAGTCCTGGCTGTATCTGCCAGAATATTACCTAATATAGGATCGGACGTGCACGCGTTGACGCTCTCATCGATCCTCTGATTAAGCTTATCACTGTCGACTGCCGAACGTGAGGAAGGTGGTTTGATTGATCTTGCAGATTTTCGTTTTGGTGTAGAAGATTCTTTCAGAAAAGATTCTTTAGAGCCAGGATTTAAACCCTCAACCAAAACTTCAACAAGACACTCTTTGATCAAGCTCTTCAGCTGGTTTCTAGACATCTTAGCCATTATCCAACCCCTCGGAATCCAGCTGATCCGGACATGGTGACGAAATGATCCTTGGGAACGGTCGTGATTGCCGCAACTAAAGTAAAATCAGTTGCACCTGAACCACCGCGAAACCACATTTCTGTGCACTTAAGCTCCCATCGACCCGTAGAAGGATAGACCGTCTCTCCGGTGCCCTTCGGCAAAAGGAAATAATTTGCGTGATCCGCTTGAGATTCTTGATTGGTCGCAAATCCAGCTAGGACAGGTATTTCTTTTCCATCGATAGGGTTAGATCCTGTTACGGCCCCCTTTGACATGACGCCTCGCTCAGTGAATCCTACTCTTAAAGTTTCAGCGCCAACATTTCGTACTTCCACCCACCGGGTGACCCCAGGAAAGGAAATCTTGGAAGCGGCTGTCGTCAGGACTTCGTTATTCCCATTACTAGAAGTCACATACGGTAAACAAGATTGCTGATATTCGGCCACAAAGGTGTGGTTCGGTTTTGTCCAATGAGCCATTAGTGTTTCTCCCAACTTAAGATGTCATTAAATATTCTATCTATTTTATCGCTATTATTAAAATGCTTGTCAAGTTCGGACTCATCGATTTCTTTACCTTCACGCATCATAAAGGCGCCAGGCGTTGAAGGCTCTGATACAAAATCCCAGCAAATAAGCTGAAAATCATCTTGGACCACTTCATGCTCGCCATCCCTTCTTGTGGAACCTACGCCCCTAGAAGAAATTCCTAACGTCACTCCAGACTCCACTAAGCTCTGCAAAATTTTTCCAGCCGGGGTATCTAAAAGTTCTACTGAACCATAACAAGTGGCACCATCCATATAAGCTTCTCTAACGATGTGAGAAACATTCTTGAGCTCCACCACTGAAGAATCTGGGTGGTCGCACTCACCAAGCGCTCTATTTTCTCTAATAAATTTCTGGTAATTCCTTACTTCTCTGTCTAGAATTACTTCTGGATACACCCTTCCGTTTTGATTGAGGGTGTCTGCCTTTTGCAAGATTCCCCGAAGGACAAGCTTGCCGCCATTTTCTTCTCTAGACTCTTTAATCGTTTCTGAGGTGTACTCGAACGGAGTCCAATCTGTCAAAAGTTTCCTACTCATCTTTTATCCTCTAATTGTTCACAAAGCTTGCACGCTAACAAAAACTTAGCAATATTATCATCATTAATTAGAGTTTCGTCTAATTCAGAAACTTTATAAATCACTTCTCCGGACTTTTCTAAAAGAATTCTATTTTCACAATTTTTTTCAAATATTTGCGTCTTCTTAACGACTTCAGTCTTAACTTCTCCTAAAAGAACACTTACTCTATCCGTGTCTCCACAAACATAAGACTCAATAATTTGTGACTGCCGGGAAGAAAGAATCGGCTTATATTTTTTGTGAAATTTTTCTCTCATTATTTTAACAACTAAATTATCTACATCCGGATTAAGCTCATCTTGAATATTTCGGCTAGATTTTTCTTCGCGCAGAATAAAATGGACTTTACCTTCATATTCTACAAGCCTTTGGAGATTATCCTTTGGTGACGCTTGCCATAAATTCATTAAACTTTGTATGGTGGCTAAGTTTCTAAAGTCTGGAATCGATCTTGAATAAAAATCTTTTTCGTTCAAAGTGTAATTGATGTCTTTTATTAACAAAGACTTCTCAATTGCCAACTTTTTCTTATTCAGTAAATTTGTGGCAGATTTACCTTCTTTTAAAATATTTGTTGCCAAAGAATCACTTGCAGCGTGGACTTTCAACAGAGCGTTGAATATCTTAAACTCTTTGAATATCTCTCCATTTTTTTCATAGTGATCGTCAATTATCTTTTTGATGAGCATCGCTTTCTTTTGATTTTTTTCTACTAGAGCTTGGGAAAAGGCTTGCGATAGCTGTTCGTATATAATTCCGACATTTCTTTTTTTGTTATGTCTCATTCATCATCCTCGCTCAGGGTATTATCTTCGACCGTGAGATTTTCGTCAATGATTTCAAGATCTAAATCAGGTCCTTCATTTAACAAACTGTCCTGCTTATTACTTATCACCTTCGAGAGCTTATTTATCCACGAAATTGTATTACGATCTAAGCGAGGTCCGTCACCCATTTCGACTAAATTTCCTTCATCTTCTAAATTCTTAATTAGACCTTCTCCAAATGGATTTTTAAAAAAATCATCGTCATACGGTCTATTCATCGAATCCCTCTTCCGAGTATTTCTTCCAACTCCGGCAATGCTAGAAAAATCTGGGCTGTGAATTTTTCCCGATGTTCCAGTTTCTTTGCGGTTCCTGGGCATGGGATCACCCCACATATTGCGGACCATATCGTCTACTTTAACTGGACCTTCTTCATCGTCCATGCTCAATCGAATTATGTCTTCTTCTGATTCTTCCTCGTCCTCGTCTTCGTCTCCATCTAATTCTTTCATTGAAGATTTTTTTGCTTCTATGGGACTTCCATCAAGAATTGAGTCGTTGCTTTTTATATCTGCTGCGAAGAGATCGCCTCCGCCTTCATCACCACCTCCGCCTCCGCCTCCGGCGGCGGGAGCTTGACCTGCAGCTTCTAATTCAGCTGCAACAGCCGCGTCTTCTAATATACCTTCATCGATAGCTAAAATTTCTTCATCAGTTAAGCCAAGCACATTTTTTCTAACCCATCTCTTGTCAACCATGCCCTCAGGAACTTTGCCCGCAATGTCAAATCTTGTGCTGATAAGTTCTAATTTTTGCTGTTGAGCTATGCTCGATGGATTAGAAAGCTTAAGATTAAAGTCGATAAGATCTTCGCCTGAAAAACCATGAGAATAGAGATGAATCATTGCTAGTTTGTTAAGCTCAGCAATCACCGTCTTTTGAATTCGTGCAACAGTTCTGGAGAACCGTATATCTTCTTGGGCTAAGGTTGCTTTAGACCCAATGTCTTCGTCATAGCCCAGATAAGCTTTTGGTATCTTAAGTGCGGCAAACATTTTCTTTTGAATATATTCAACATCTTCGATGGCTGCTGTGTTCTGACCCCCAGCTAGGGATTCGATCTTTGTCCCTGAGTCACCACCGCGAACTGGGATGAAGTAATCCTCATCTACGCTAAGCGGATTGTATCTGAGGTCAACTCTGCCATCTGCCTTATTGATGACGGGATTTGTTTTAAGCGAATTTTTAGCCTGCTCTAAATACTCACCGGCATTCTCTGGCGGAACGTTACCTATATCTATATAGAATACGCGTCGCTCGGGCGCGCGGATGACTCGATAAACTAGCATGGCGTCTTCGATCAAAATCAGTTGTCGCCAGATCCTACGAGCGGGGTCTAATACACTCGATCCGTAAGGAAGAAACGCATCATTTGCTAATAGCCTGAAATGGGTAACTTGCCAGTTTTCTAAAACTTGGTTGCCCTGAGTCATCCACCTAAATCTTACGGCAGTTGGATCATCTGGATCGAAACCTTCTTCTCTTTCAATTTCCGCAATCGGGATTGGATAAGCTCCAATAACCCCAAACTCTGGTGATACGTCGTTGAACAAAAAGAAGTCTCCATACTTGCAGAGATTTCTAATCCACATTGTCAAATTGAAGTCTACGTTTAGAGTATCGTAAAAAAGAGTTCTTAGCAACTCTCTAATTTTTCTATTTTCTGAATAGATGTGAAGAACATTTCCTTTTTCATCTACCGAAGTTGTCTCTTCTGAATATATGTCTAAAGCACTAGCGATTTCTGGGGTAGCTTCCATTTCTGAGAAATCAGAATATCTGGCCATACGATCAAAAGATCCATAGGCGCTTAGGGTGCTAGAATATGCATCACGGTGTGCAGACTTAAATTGCTCTAAAGAGCTATTTGATGCACGCTTGCTATCAAAAGATCTCACCCTTCTCTTAATGTTTGGGCCCGACCTGAAAAGTTGGGTTAATTTTCTAAATAAACTTGGACTTTGCTCTGCCATAATATTCCCGAGTAACTAACTATTTTCTATTTTAACAACCAATCCATATTACCGAAAATCGGATGTTCACTTTTTTCTTCTCCATCCTCTCCAGGGACCATATCCATCACCACTGGTTTGAATGGATTAACTCTTGCGAGATCTCTAAGGTTGGGATCTAGCTCAGCTGGAGGCGAATTTTTATGTACCCCCATTGCAGCTAACATGGTGGCGTTAATATCTACAGATTGCTTATTTCGATTAGAGGTGTCATAAAGCCAGATTCCAATCGCTAGCGCCATGACTAGATCATCGTTTTTATCTCTCATTGCCTGGGCCTTATTTCCCTTCCAGATGAAAGTTTTCATCTCTTCATAAAGCCTAGAAGAATATAGCTGAATCTCTTTGTTCCTGATGGCCTGTTCAAGTTTCGTAAGAATTTTGGGTCTGGAATTACCCTGAGTAGAAAAACCAGCTTTTCCAATAGAGCCATTCCCATATAAGACTTCGTATTTATCTTTCTCTCTCTTAAAATAGAGATTAGCATAGTTTAAATCTTGAAGTCTCACCAGAACCGCATACCCGTAGGTATTGCTTTCAGGACACAAAAGCGCTTCATTATATCTTTTACCTGCTTCTACTAAAAGTACAGCAAATTGGTCTGGAGGAATCTTTCCCTTAAATTCGCAAACTACTTCAGAAGTATTTGTGTCGATAACGTGAAAAGCAGAATAATCTTTTGAGTCCCCGCGAGAGACATCGGCGGAAATGATATAGTTGTGATCACTCAAAGAATATTTCCACACCCAAACATTGTTTTCTGGTCCCCATTTTTCCATGGGCGTCCGGACGCAGTAAGAAAGATACTTGATTTCGTCTATTGACAAAAATGTCTCGCCCGAAGCAGCAAAATCGCACATTAACTCTTGGGCTATTTGTTTTTCATCTAAATTTTTGCATTCTTTATCGAACCACTCATCATCCCTTTCGGGGTGAATGTGCCAAGGAAGCTTAATCGGGTGGAATTCGTTTTCTTTGGATTCAGCTTTCATATAAAGATCATAATACTGTCCACCAACACCGTTGGGGGTTGACAGCACGATGGCTCGGCCACCGGTGGAGAGAGTGGGATATAGCCCCATCCACAATTCATCGAAATTTCTGACAAAAGCTGCCTCATCAACAATCAACAAAGTCAGTGCTTCGGAACGGCCAGCGTCTTCTGAGGTGGGGATGGCCTTTATTGTAGAACCGTTGCTAAACTCTACTGACTGCTTATTATTAGTAATAAGCTCTGGGAGAATCAGCCAAGGAGGGATATGTTTTAATGCCACTTTAACTTTTTTAATGAAGTTCATGGCTACAGCTAATTTGGTGGCAATAATAAGAATATTCTTGTCTTTATAGAAAATGGCCAACCACACTGCATAAGCTGCAGTAAGAGTAGATAACCCTAATTGCCGTGATTTTACGATCACATTGAAGCGATTATCGTTAAAACTCTCAACACAGTCATCTTGAAATGGATAAGTTTTAAACGGGATAGTTCCACGGGTGGGGTGCTGGATCTTGACGTATTTGTTGAAGAAATAATTCGGATCTTTTCCACACCGAACTATCTCTTTAATCTGCCTTTGCTTATTATTTGCAGCCATCAGCTTACTTCGAAGTCTACATATCTCCTATAAAGAACCACCTTCCTCGGGTTTACAGAAGAAGCTTGAATGTATTGAACATCTTCATCGCTACTAATTTCTTTTAGTGTGAGTGTTTCGCCGCTCTTTTCTTTATAAGATTTCTTAGCACTAGCAGCCCTTAACCCTATTCTTTCAACAGCTTCTAAAGCCACTGGAGGGATTTGAGAATTCATGGATCGTTCAGAAGCAAGGTACACGACAGTGCTATACATGATTCTAACTAGATTTCCGTGAAACTTGGCTACGCAACTATATTCATCGCTAGACTTTCCCCAGCTGGTTTCTAAAACATTTCCAAGTACGTTTATTTGTTTTGAGCTTAACATTTTTCCTCACCTCAAGATATAACTAGGCATTTCTTTTCTTTTCTTCCTCAATGAGTCTTTTGTATCTTCAGAAATTTCAATTTCTTCCACATTTTTAATGCCTTTGGGAATTAAATATTCTTCTTTACACTCATAACAAGACCCTGCAGCAAAAAAAGAAAAAACATCTTTTGCGTCTCGCATTAAAGTGAGACATACAGGGCACTCAAACGGAACAAAATTATCTCCACTCATAATTATTCAACCACCACTCTAGAATCTTTTCCTCTGGTGGTTATTTCAATAATATTATCTGCAGCATCTTTAATGGCATCGATATGAGAAATAACAAAGATGCACTTAAACCACCTCTTAAGGGAAATTAAAAGCCTGTTGCACGCTTCTACATTCATTTCGTCTAATGTTCCAAATCCCTCATCGATTATTAATATATCACTTTTTGGTAGAGATGATATGTTAATCAGCGCAACTCTCATAGCAAGTGAAGAAATCATTTTTTCCATTCCAGATCCGCACTCGATAATCCGCCTACTGTCTCCATAGTTGAGATATATGTCCATGGCATTAGAGCCAGAGTCCGCTTCTAGTTCAACAGTAAATCCCACGACTCCCTGTAAAATTCTGGCAATTTCAGCATTAATCTTCGGCAACTGTGAGCTTAAAATCTGAATGGGAATTCCTCTCTTATCGAATGCCCTCATAATGAGTTCAAAAATTCTCCACTCAGACAGTAACTTAGTATATTCTTCTTTTTCTTCTTCTAGCCTCTTTAATTCGGAACTTAAAAGCCCTATGCTTTCGCTAAGGCTTAACCTTTTTGCGTCAACAGCCTTAAGAGCTGTTTCTATTTCTAAGATTTGACCCTTAATTTTATCTAATTCGCTAACTTCTTCAGAGTCTATTACTCGAGATTTAAGACTGCTGAGCTCATCTTGCATGTGAATTAAACTATCAGTAATATTAATTTTTTCCCGCTCATTTTCGCCCTGGGATACGCGAAGATCAGATATGTCGACCTTAAATTGACTCTCACCCTCTAAAAGCTTTTGGTATTTTTTAATTTTCTCTTCTAAGTTTTGGCTTATTAAGGTGCTAACTTGCGATTGAACTGCTTCTAAGCTTTCACTAATAGTAAAAATTTTATCTTTCTGAATTTTTATCAGCTTTTTGCTTTCATGAGAATTCTTAATAAATTTGCAAGTGGGAAATTGATCGCCACAAGGAACTTGGCTGAGCAGCTCTACAGATTTTTTTTGTGAGTCTAAAACTCTATTTTCATCTCGTAGATCTGAATTTATCTCTATGAGATTTTTCTCTAAAGCGTTCTTTGATTCCAAACTTTCTCGCAAATCTTCAATGGGAAACTGCTCCTTTATCTCCTCAATCTTTTTTAATTTTTGATTAAACGATTGGATCTGCGAATCAATTTCTAATTCTTTTGTTTCTATGCTGACTAATCTATTTTCAGAAATTTGGATTTGGGTTTCTTGGTTTTTAACATCAGTTGGAGTAACAACGTCTTGCGCGTTCTGATTTGCAGCGTGAATCTTAAGAGACTGTAATCTCTGCTGAACCGTGGCATAATCTGATTCTGCAGAATCTCTTTCAGCCTGGACCATTCGCAGCTTTAATGCTTTTTCTAAAATCAAAGATTTCCATTCTCTTTCTGGATATTTTGCCAAAAGAACCTTAGTATAACTGGATTCTTCTTTAACGGCTTCCAGTACTTTTTCAAAAATATCTAAATCTAAAAAGTGAGAGAGAATTTGCTTTCTTTGAGTTGCTCTATTCTTTATAAAAGCGTTCATATCTCCCTGAGAAGCGAAAGAAGTTAGCAAGAAATTTTCTTTAGTGCCAATTAAATCTCTGAGCATTTTATCGGTATCTCGTCTCTGTTCACCGCTCATGTCAACATTGTTACCAGCAGAATCTATTTGCCAAAAGTTGGCTTGAGTGGCAGCGCTCACCAATCCCTTTCGATTTTGCTTCTTAACTGTCTGTCTTTCAACTCTATATGCGGTGCCATTAACTTCAAAATCTATTTCTGAAACGCAGTGGCCCTTTCGGGTGTTAATCACATGAAGATTTTTAATGGAACCTCTATCAGTTGAATTGAACAAAGAATACATTAAAGTGCCTGGAATAGAAGACTTTCCAGACCTATTTCTTCCGAACAAGCCGACGATGCCGCTCAATTTAGAAAAATTAATCTTATTATTCTTGCCGTAGGCAAAAGTATTAGAAAATCTCATTTCTTTGAGAGACCACTTTAAATTTCGAGGTGAATCAGACTTAGATACTTGAGCAACTTGACTTTTAATAATCTGCTCTATTTTTTCCCATTCATCTTCGGCGACTTCTTTTTCAGCATAGAACTCTTTAAGCAGTTTTAACAGTACCGCTGGATCTCTCATATTCAGTAAATCTTCGCCATCTGAAAATGTAGCGACTGGTGTACTTTCAAAACTTTCATATTTGAAAACAATTTCTGTGGCATCTAATTTTTCTTGCAGCTCAGAATAAAGCTGTTTTATTTCTGCTTGCGGGATAGTAAAATCTGATTTGATCCTAAATCGAGCGCCAGCAGGGTGTTTCTCCGCTGATTTAACGGTGTCATAGACACTTCCTGTCCAGTCCACAGTAACGAACGGTTGGCTGTGATACACTTCATAAAACTTACTAGTAAACGTCTGTTTATCTTCTATCTCCCAGAATAAGAATCCTTTACCAGGGTCTTCTCCGTAATTCTGCTGGATGGTGGAACCTGGATACGCAATCCTCTTTTCCTTGTCCAAATATTGCATTCTGTGAATATCTCCCAGAAACGCAAAATCAAAACCATCGAAGAATGTAGTCTCAATCTCGCCTTCAATATCCCAATTAATATCTGTTGTAGATCCCAGCACACCACCGTGAAATAAAGCAATATTTACTTCTCCATCGACAGGTTTAACTGATTTCCAGTTTTCTTCATCAAAACATGAAAATACTCCCCAGTTAAATCCCGGTATACCAGTCGGATATATCCCAGAATTTTTATACAGCGTGGTCTGGTTTAATTCTAGCGCATTAACAATAGGAGATATTGCATCTTGACGATGTTTGTTAGAGATTAACCCATCATGATTTCCTAAAATAATATGAGTGGGAGCTATATCATTTAGCCCACGAAACCACCAAGACAAAAGATCTATTAACTCAGGAGATATACCCTGCGTCTTAGAATGAACTATATCTCCGCCAACAAAAATTATGTTGGGCTGAAGAGCTCTAGCTTTATCAAAAAAATCTTCAAATGATTTCTTATATTCTTCATGCCTAGACATGCCTCGAAAATGCATGTCGGCAATATGAATACATCGTAACATTAAAACTCCTAAATTGCGGAACCTGAACGGATCTTACTAATTAAATGAACTAATTTATCTGCAGGTTCCCATATTTTAGCAGACATTTTTCTTGCTTGAAATTCCGCAGATGTCATTTCACCAACGTCTTCATATCCACTGCAGTCTACTATTTTGACTTCTATTCCATATTCATGAAATTTTTCTGCTATTTTCATAGTCTTTAACATTGCATCTGGGTCTAGAGCCAAAATCGCTGAAGATCTATTCTGAATTATCTTTTGGAAAAGAACGTACTTTTCGTTTAACGATGATCCCAAAATACAAGTAGCATTTTCACCAGCTTTAAACAGATCAAATGGTCCCTCTACTAAAACAATCGGCTTAGTCCAATCCAAATTAATTTCATTAAAAATTAACTCTCTCTTGGGATACCGAGCATTTATATACTTAGGCATTTTCCCGTCAATCGATCTTGCAACATAATAATTTAATTCGCCAGAAGCATCAAAAGATGGAATAATTAACCTTCTTTTAAAGCGACCTGATCGACAGCTTCCTAACTTAAAACCCCAGAGGGCCTTCAGATTCATACCTCTTTTCTTGGTATATGATACTGTATCTCTTATGTCGGGATCCCTCGAGTGGTAATTCTGGGCAAGCAGAATAAACCCTGCCGGGATGATAGGCTTTTGGATCTTTTCTTCTTCAGTTTCTTCTAAAAGAGATTCATCGTATACTCGATTATATTCTCTGATTTTCTGTGGATGAAACTTTTTAAGCGTGTACTTAAGGGTTTTTCCCTTAAGATCGCACACCCAGCAGTGATGAGCTCCATCTTTAATTCTTATAATAAGCTTCTTTTTTTCTGGACGATCTTTCGAGCACGCTGGGCAGTTGACTGCGATGCCCCCTCTATCAATGGGACCAGAACCAAACGCAGATTTCAAAAACGATATCTTAAGATCATCACTAGCCATATTAGAATTCTATTTAGAATTTCTTAGTGTACAAGTCCCGCCCTAACAATAACATATGCATCAGCCATGTCATATACGTAATCTTCCAAAACCACTTGCCCTTTTCTCGGGCCAGATTTCATAACTCTAGTTGGCCACTCAAAATCAATTTCGCTGTTGGTCCATGAAAGCACCTGCTCTTTTGTGGACAATTCAGATTTTCTATCAATCTTTATTCCAAGAGATTTTCTTGCAGCGTTGACATTTAAGAACTCTGGCTTGATATCAAAAATATCTTGTATCATGAAAGAAACGACGCCATTAAATCTAGCAAGTGCCATCAGAGTTTTTGCAGAAGATAATCCTCGACGAAAAGCTTGCAAATTTTCTTCTACATACACTGCTTTAATTTCGTGATTAAGAAATAATGTATGCAAAAAGTCTTTTACTCCGATGGCCTTTTCAATCCAATCAGAGCCTCGAGGCTTAAAATAATAGAAAAAATTTTGCTGCTTTTCGGTATCTATTACGCAAACTCCGATGCAACTTGTAGATATATCAAATCCGCAATTAATCATTAGTAATCTATTTTAATCCTCACCAAGTATTTATCTCCAACTTTCTTCACAACTGGACGAGCCATATTGCTTCTGGTTATGACATTTAAATTATCATCATGTAATAGGATACTGTTAAATGCAACATAATGACCATCAGCCGAATTAGCATAATTATCGGCTTGCCCGCCTTTAAAAGTGGGATTAGAAGAAGAAGTAAATAAATTGGGTGAAAGCATAACGTTTACTTCATAAGAATGTACGTTGTGAAGCCCAGTGAAATTGATTTGAAATTGATCTTGACCAAACAGCGGGATGTTGGGAGTTTTTATGACTGCTATTCCCTCATCATAAAGCACATTTCCAACGCTGTTCCATTCAGCTCTTTTACTTTTACAGTCTGCTCGGTAGAGGTTTCCTCTTCCATCATCGCGTATTTTTATTCCAATAGCGCCAGCAGATCCAGTAAGCGCTACATCTTCGATGACAAAAGTTCCCGGCATGATTCTATTTCCATAGAAAAGATTAGAAGCGTCGAAAAAATAAAGCTCGTTAGAAGAATTATCTTGAGTTCTTTGAATTACCGTTAACTCATAGGGGGTGGCGGGTTCCTCTCCCGCTGTCATAAACTCGGGATCAAATGCTGACCCTCCCGCCAGGGCTTTTGCAAGATCGCTCTCTTCGGCATTTGGATCTGAATAAATGGCCAAAGCTTCGACACTGGAAGTGGCCACTAAATGACGCAATGTTATCATAGAATAATCAATATATCCTTGGTCATCGACGAATTGATCTACGGGCGTGCCACCTCGAGGGGCGGGACGATCGTTAGTGGGAATAGTGCCGCTTGCCAATAAACTAAAATTGGGCTCAAATAGACCATTATCACACGGCAATAATAAAAGCTGTCTATTTCGAAAATATTCTTTATAATCTCCGCGGTTCCAATTAATTTGATTGGCAGTAGCCCACAAAGTATCTGCCGTAACAACTGAAGAAGTTAAACAAAAATGTCTGGGATAAATGCCGTTAGCAAAATCTCGAGTAAAATTTTCAATATTCAGGTCGTGGCCACCAACTCCAAAAGAAAGATCCACGTCAAAAGGCTCGGCAGAGGCGGTCATTTTGGTAAAATAAGGAGTGGTCAAAATTTGCCGATAAGGGCTTTCTTTGGTATAAAACGGCGGAAGATAAAAAATAAGATTATTAAGGTTAGTTGGGCCGGCTATCATTGCAGAATCTCTTTCAGAATCTGTGAGATATTTGTCATAAATACGAATATCGTGAACATCTGCATTGGGCTTGTGGTTTAAAGTAGACGGCTCGATTATTTGTCCAGCGGCTGCTCCATGATATTCCACTCCTTCGGCACTAGCTACAGCTGCATTAAAAAATTTAGTCATGTCAGGAATTCCGCCCTCATTAGGGCCGTCGTAATAATTCCCAACAACTAAAGGAGTAAATCTAGTAATATGTGAAGCGTTAAACTCACTAGAAGTTATCACCATGTCGATGGCGGTTTTTTGGTTAGCGTCAATCCACATAGACCCAGTGCCAAAATTATGATTTTTGTCCCAAGAAATGGTTATATGATGCCAGTGGTTTAATTTCAAAGAATTATCGGGAGAAAGAAAAATAAAATTTTCCGGGAATGGTCTAGCGTTATTAGCGACAGATAGATCTACAGTTGATGGTGCGACATCTGCACTTTGGCTAAGCTGAAGCATTATTCTAAAAGCTTCTGGATTTCCATAATCATCTTTCTCCGAACCGCTTACTAGAGAAACTGCAAACGAAGAAGAAGAATGGAGAATGGTACCGGCTTTATAATCAACTTGATCAGAAGTGCTAGTGCGCCGTGGATTAACCCAAAAGGAAAGAGAAAAACTTGACGTATTAATATATTGGTTGTAGGTTTTTCCCGTGCTGGGAGCCGGATAAATTAAAGCTGAGCTGGTTGGAATTTCAGAAGCAGTAAAAAATGTTAAGCAATTATAATTTGTATAAGCCCAATCTAGCTGTGAATAAACTCCAGAATAATATTCGAATAAAATATCCTTCACAGCAGCTTTACGAAGCGTATTACTCGTAAAGCTAAAAGAAGGTTTAAACCTCCAAATCTCCATGAATTTATTAAGTTCTGGAGACTGCTTTTGAGAGTTTACCTTGTCTAGGTATTCTTCGTATGCCGATGCACGATTTTCCGTCGCTTCGTAGATTCCCGGGTTAGTTGCGACTAATTCTTCCCAAGTTGTTTCATAAGAACTAGCTTCGTATGCGGAATCAACAGCTTCTAAAGTGTCTGGATCATTTGCATATGATGAAAATGGTGCTGATTCAA
>Ga0098033_1000774_pt1 | contig 13893 bp, 27 predicted proteins | sample 1_EtaG_FD_75049 | JGI IMG/M metagenome (GOLD analysis project Ga0098033, IMG submission 75049) | Marine viral communities from the Subarctic Pacific Ocean - 1_ETSP_OMZ_AT15124 metaG | ecosystem: Environmental > Aquatic > Marine > Oceanic | place: Pacific Ocean | collected 2015-01-07
AACTTTGACATCTACCATGAGCCTTTTTTCGGCGGCGGGGCAATGTTTCTTTGGGCGTATGAGAAAAACCCACATGCTGAGTTTTTTATTAATGATATTAATCCATGTATCATGGATATTTACAAGGCTGTGAAAAATGATCCGCACACTTTTTGCAAAATTGTAGATAAGTTTCAATCTCATTTTATTTCTTTGGACCCTCCGGAAACGAGAACCAAACAAAAAATAAATGGTAAAGAAAAAGTCAAGTGGGTTTCTCATCCAAATGGAAAACCGGACAAGGAACTGGAGAAGTCTTTCAGGCTCAAGGGTCATACGTATGACTGGAGCGGGATTTATAACATTAAGAAGACCAGACGCAGTTTCTTTTTTAAAGTCCGGCAAGAGTACCAGAACGAAAGGGCTCATTGGAATCTTATAGAACGGTCAGCTACTTTATATTTCTTAATGAAAACGGCTTTCAATGGTGTGTGGCAGCTGAGTAAAAAGAACGGAAGTTTTAATACTCCGTGCGGCTTGATGCGTCAAGAAGAGGTTATTTATGATAAAGAGAACGTCATGAAGTGGCACGATGCTTTACAAAGGTGCACAATCACCTCGATGTCTTTTGAAGATACTCTTACTAGTATTGGGCCGAACTCCTTTACCTTTTTGGATCCTCCTTACAGGAGTGCCTCGGAGGCAAAAAAAACTTTTGCAGATTATGGCACAGAGTTGGGCGACTATTTTCAAAAAAAAGTTATTGAATTTTTTGAGAAAGCAAGGTATAATGGGTCATATGTTTTGTTGTCGAATAGAGACTGGGGCGACGGCTTCTTTGAAGATAGAGCTGGCGATAACAAAATAGAATATTTTGATGTCACATATACAGTGGGACGTAAGAAAAAGAAAGGCGATGGCCACACAGCCAAAAAGGCCAGAGAAATTTTAATGATTGGAGAATCAAAATGAAACCACCCCGCGTAAAACCTAAAGTAGAATCGATTCATAATCGTAGATTAGAGAATCATCTCAATACCATCGCCAATTCGACGAGGACAGTTCATTGCCCGGTTCGCTCACATTATCTCGGACAACCAACGCGCGTCAAAGAATATTTATTACCTTTAGATTTGTTGCAAACGGATCAGTCTACGCAGGTGCGAGAGCTTGGCAAAGACCAGCAGATTGTTTCTCAGCTTGTCGATTCTATGCGAGATCAGGGCCAGAATGAAGGCATCTGTATTGAATGTGTTTGGGCCAAAAAGGCGTGGTCATTTGTTATCCGATGGGGAAGTCACAGATTTGATGCGGCGAACACACTTAAACAGAGGGCCCTTTCAATAAAGTTGGCGCCCTCGGGATACATTTGGGCGAATCTTTACAGTTATCCGCCTTCTGAGTTGTGTAGACTTCAAACGATTGAGAATAACTTAACAATACCAAAAAAGCTGGCTCAAGATGAAGACAATATTCAGTCTCTTTGCGATGCTGGTGCCATGGGCTACCTGGACATTGGCAATCAAAAGTTTGTTGATTTGAAGGAGGAAGAGCAAAGAAAGCAGCTTGAAGCTTATATTACGTTTGCCATGCCAGCTGTTAAACAAAGAAAAGGCCTGATCAGCAAATTTTATAAGTCTACAAAAAGCAAAGTAAAAACAGATACTTGGTCAGAGTCTGCATCTAGGATTTATTTTAATACTCACTACGGATTGAACACGCTTGGCGCCGAGTTTAAAGAAAGGGGCGCATCGAGAGATAGGGTTATTGATCAGCACGGTCAACGTCATGCGCTTTATATTATGAACGCGCAATTCACCGCCGGCGCCAAGTTACAACAGATGCTCATTGCAAAGCTTTATGAAAAAACCGCAGACGTAGTGCATTTGGTATGGTCTATGCCAGTCTCCCAGTTGGGATCCGGGACAGATAGGTCCAATGCGAGATCTCAAATTTTAAGCAGATTGAAGAAATACAATGCTCTTTTTGCTAACGGAGGAAAGGCCACAGATTTTCTATATATTCTGCCCCAAACTAAAGCAGAAAAATCAAATAATCACAAAAAGCCGTGGGTGGATATCCACTCACTATAAACCCAGAAACAAAGGAGAATAACAATGGGCGTTACAATTATTGATCTAGTAAATGATATTCCTGCAAAGGATGAGAAAGCGGTGATTACCTTATCGTATGAGGATGATTACGAGGGCTGGCACTGTAGAGACGAGTTTGTCGAAGAGGCTGTAAACAATACAGATACGGCATCAAGGGTGGCAGAACTTATCACGGACCCACAACTTCAAGTGCATACGGCTTACGGCAACGAGCCGGCTATTGAAGTCATGAGAGAGCGAGATCTTTTGGAAGATTATATTCGCGGAGATGAGATGTTTTCAGAGTTTGTCGAGGAGCAAATTCGAGAAAACTTTTACGATCTCGATGAGTTTATCGAATATGAGGTTGAGCAATATGACTACAAGAGAGGTCGGTGCACCATCTCAGCAGAGTTTAAGACTACCTTAGAAAATCTCAAGAAGTCACCAAACTCTGCCAGCGGCTGGACTGCGAAGGTTAGCCATAGCGGTGGAATTTTTTCTATCGACTTGTGATCTTTTCGATCAGGTTAAAAAAGAACATGTGTTGCAGGTTTTGCTTTATGCAGGATCCGCAGCTATCATTATTCAGATAATGCTTAAACGCCCATAAACAGTAGCTTCTTTGTCTTCCGAACTAATTACATTAGTATGGAAGACTTTAAGAGAGGTGACATCGTCTGGCTGAGAGATTATCCCCTCGGGTCGCAAACGAGCATTTATGGCTGCGTTGTTGGGGTTCTAGCTAAAGATTATTATAATGTTTTCTTGCGAAACGGTCTAAATGGGGGCACGATAAGAAAATACAAATGGTACAAACTACTTCTAAAAGAAAGGAAAACAAATGAAAATCCGGAAGGGTAGTGGATATTCTTGGAGAGATCAAAGTTCTTTTGAATCCAAGGGAGGGCATTTTGAACGCCAACTCAGCGGCTTCACCGTCGATGACCTGGATAAAAAGACATTAGTAGAAGCTGAAGATATTTATGAGAGAGTGTTTATCACAATCAGGGGCGTTTTAGAGAAAAACGAACAACTTTGTTGTGATGATAGGGCAGACAGGCTTACGCTGTGCCAAAATATTTCAGATGTTCTTAAAAAAAACTATCTTATACCCAAAAAAGAGGGATAGAAAATGGTAGCCGGTGAAACAGTCTGTTGTGTTGCTGATTACGATTTGTTCGATTACAATATAAACGGAGAACACGGGTGTTACATTAGATATTCTGGCGTGAATGGAAAGCACATTATTCATTTTCCATGTAATGGCGAATGGGCTGAGCTTTTTGATCATCAGTTTGTGAGAGTAAATAAGCCGGGGTATATCTCCGCAAAGTACAGGAATTTTATTAGGAACGTGAGTGTTTCTAAGGTTGGCAATGCCGCCTGAAAAAGAAAGGAAAAAATGAAGTTAATACATGTTTTATTAGTATACTGTTTGTTTGGTTGTTCTGACGATAGGAAGTACGTATCGAATGGTGACTGCAGTCAAGGTGATTTTGATTGCGGCGATGGCCTTGAGTGCACAGCACAATTTACTTTGGAGGGTCCTAGGTATGGGTGCACTCCAGTGGATGCACAAACGCCACCACCACCGAGTATGGAGCCTACTATGGAAGCCACCATCGGAGGGAGGATGTCTGAGGAATCTGCAGGGGGCGCAGAGATGGAATCAGAGCCAGATGAGAAAGGCGAAGATTTTATGAGCGATTTTGTTCCAAGCGAACAGGATTCCATGTGGTCTGCAGACACGCCACCTGGCGCTGATATTAATCGCGACACTGCACAGGAGTGTTTAGAAATATTTCAGTGTTTCAACACAGAAGCATGCGATCAGTACATGATGCTAGAGGAAGAGCAAGAATGCGTCGATATGTGTATCACCGCCGCCAGCCCTCCAGCTCAAATAGCATTTGCTAATTTCGCTAACTGTCTTAGGTTGAACTGCGTTACCACAGCCGGCGAGTTAATGGGAGAAGAGTGTATTCTTGATAACTGCTTTTATCAAGCCGACGCATGCAATCTAATTATTAGAGAGTGATCCGATGTTAATATGAGGAGTTGAAAAGATATGCAGAGAAGACTGGAAGCTATTATAGAAAGGGTCTTAAATAGATACGCTTCTTTCCTTATGGAAGAAGACAGAGTAAGGTTGACAAAGCACTTGTCCAGTGCTATAATGGTAGAATTCTTCGTCGCCTCTTATGATTCAAAAGATTCTTTTGAGTAGGATGCTAAAGAGTGAAAAATCCAGAGTTTAAAATATTCACTGGTCCGATGTTTGGGGGAAAAACAACCAAACTTCTCGCGGCTCTAGAGAGATATAAGTATCAAAAAAAAGATACTGTGCTTTTCAAGCCTCATGTTGATCAAAGATATTCAGAGAATATGGTTACAACCCACCACGGCCAAAACTGTAAATCTATATTAGTAAAATCAGGTGAGGGGATCATGGAGAATTCAGGCTTAGCTGAGATAATAGCGGTGGATGAAATGTTCATGATTCCTGGCTCTTCTGGTGCATTACTCAAACTTTTTTCGCAAGGTAAAACAATTCTAGTATCGACTTTGCAGCTATCTTCACAACCTGCACCGCTACAAGAAGTCAAAGACATCTTACCTTACGCGACCAGCATAGAAATCTGCCCAGCGGTTTGTTCAATGTGCGATGCTGACGCGTTCTACACCAGGCGCAAAGGAGACAGCACGGCGCTTGTCGAGGTTGGTGGCTGCGAATCCTACGAGCCTCTGTGCTTTTACCACTACAGCAAAATCGTAGGAATTACTTGACAGTGGCGCCATATCATGATAACATTGGATATATACAGTTAAGAAATATAATCTTAAAAATCCTTTTATATTGCGGACTTACAGATGAAGTACCCGCCCAGAAGATTGAACCCGGCAACTTGGTCAAAATAACCCGCGCGTCAATTGGCGTCCCCGCAGGTTCGTATGCTCTAGTTATAAAAAGAGAATTCTTTAAGCCCGACGATTGGGATGACCCCAATCCGACAGTTTTGTATACCGTTCGATTAATTAATGATCCTAGCCTTAACATCTTCCGTGATGTGCTAGGCTTTGCCGAAAGAAGATATCACGAAAGAGATTTGGAGTTTGTAAGTTGAAAGTTGGAGATAAAGTTCAATATAATGGTGAAGTCCGAAGAGACGTCGGCCTTGATGGAATCATTGTCGATAAGCTCGTGAGTAAAACAAAATCTTTTCCCACGCGATATTGTGTAGACTGGATATCCGGGTCCCGAACCTGGGAACGCTTGGATAATCTAGCTAAAAAACCAAAACAATGAATCCCGGTGACTTGGTAAGATATTATAGGGGTGAATTTGTCACAGATCGCGTATACCGAGAATATTTTGGCTTGGTAATTGAAGTGACAGAAGACGAGGGTACTCCTCATGCCCGCGTATTATGGAACAATGTTCTCAAAGGTCGCGTTATGGATATGTGGCACAGGACAAGTGATTTGGAGGTTATAAGTGAAAGTCGGTGATTTGGTATACAAGACGCCTTCGCCATATGGCAGAAACAGCTTTATCGGCATCATTATAAGCATTCTCGGAGGCGACGGCTGGTTTGATGTCTTGACTACAGAGGGCAAGGTAGAATTTTGTCACGTTGCAGCATTGGATATTATCAGTGAAAGTCGGTGATCTGGTTAACGATAAGAGGTGTAGCGACACCAGATTTGGTAAAGCCGGCCTTATTTTAGCTATCGTAGGAGATACATGTTGGGTTATGTGGCCAAACGCTCCGGATATGCCACTTTGGGTGTGGGAAGAAGAGTTGGAGATTGTTAATGAGGCTAATTAAGTTTTTGTTATTTGTTACTTGCTTGTTATTGCAGGGTTGTCCACATGAAGAAAATAATGATCTTGAGTGCGAAAAAGTAATGGTTTGTCAAGACGATCGCGAAAGTTGCTGTGTGCCCGAAGAAGGTAGCTGGGTAGAGACATGTCACTATTTTGTATACAAATGGTGTTGGGAAGAGTGTAAGGAGAAAACCAGTGAAGACCGGTGATTTGGTTAGGTATAGCACTAGAGCTGTGCACAAAAGGGTTGCAGAGAATTACGGCGTTGGTGTTGTTCTCGACAATACTAGCCTCGACTACAGAGGCTCGCCCCGAGTATTAGTCTTGTGGCTAAAAAAAGAGCGCAAAGGTCTGGCGACCCGGACTCAGCTGGAGATGGTAAGCGAAAGTATACGATAAGGCCTACAAATAAGTTCTTGACTTTATTAGCTTTTTCGTGTAATATGGTATATATAAACAATCGAGGAAAATCTATATGAAGATTGGTGATGTGATGGAAGACACAAGAACTCACAAGTATTGTGTTGTAGTCGGCATTTCTTCAGAGGCCATGTGGCGAGACACTAGGTCTCCGACGAAATTGGCCACAGTTATGTACTTCGGAACTAAAGTAAAAAGCTACGCTCTCTGTGATAGGTTGAGGAAAGTCAAATGACAATTGTGGAAATGATTTCAGCGCTGTCCGTGGTTCAGGATGACATGTCCAACGGAGACCGAAACTTCTTTCAATCTCTCGCGAGCTTTTATGCAGAAAGGGGGAGCCTGAGCGGATCTCAGTTGTTTCACTTGGAGCGTCTTGCCGCGAAATATAACGAAGAGGAACTCGCAGCCCGTGCGAAGTTTGCCAAAAGTTATTCTGACGAGCATAGGAGAATCGCCTTTCAGGTGGCCAACTACTATGACAAGCAGTTCCCGCGTTACTTTGGTAATATTGTTGATGTAGTTATGAAAAACCCTGAATCTCATGTCTTGACGTTCGGGCAGTGGAACAAAATGTGCGAGAACAAGTACGCCAAGAGAATCAGAGAAGAGTATAAGAGAGAATCTAGATTTGTCACTGGTGATTTTGTGCAAATCAGGGCGAATAACCGTGTCGATTTGGCGAATCATGATTCCGAGGGCTATCTCAGCACCGCTCGCCGTGCCGTAACGATGGAAGTCCGGAACAAAACCGCGATGATCCTTCGGGTAAATGCAAAGCCAATAACGCGCCCCGCAAAGGGCGCCCGCATTTATCAAATACTACTTATTGATGAGGGAAGCCCAATTTACGCGCATGAATCAGATTTGAAGAATGCCAGGAGGAAGAAAAAGTGAAAAAACCGATTATCACGGCCATTTCTTTTCTTTTCAAGGACGAAAGGATTGTATTACAATGCAGGTCAGATGGTAGGTTTAGGGTACCCGTGCCTGGTCAAAAGAATTCTCGCACCGCAACTAGGTATGAGAACCTGACCGCGAGACAAATCATAAATCACAAAATCATTAGGGAGTGTGATCCGACACTTTATCTGCAAGGTAATGATAAAATGCGGGTTTTTAATGGGGGCGATAACAGTTACCTCCCCGCCCGTTCGGACGGAGTTATTTCAAAGCACGATGATCTTTACAAAAGAAAGAGGCAAAGGATTCCTCCAACCCTCAAGCTAAAAAAGAGCCTCGATGCCGTACTCTCGGATTCATATCACGACTACATGCAAACAGGCATGTTTGGCGACTGGCCATACGATGATGAATACGACCAGGATTGAAGTGGGGGATATGGTTTGGATTCAACCAAAGAACGCCGACATCCCCGCGCAAATGCGTATACACGGAGTTGTACTAAGGGTCATCCCACGCCGGTCAGTCTTGTCAGAGCCCTGGTTCAAGGTGTACACCCGAGAAACAACAAAAACGCTTCCAGAAAGAATATTAACTAAAGTTGAATAATACAATTTACAATTTGAGAGTTGGAGATCTAGTTTATAACGTTCAGAACGGCCATAACGTTGTGGGATTGATCTACAAAATAACACCGAAATATGCGTACTATGCTATTTGTGCAGGTACGGGTGATGCACGCCCCGGCATCAATGGCCATTGGGTCACCATGGGGCACAAAACCTCAAAAGAGAAAATTTACGAGAGCATTTCGTCGGGGCGCCTGACAATAAGCTATGGTGGCGGCATCAAAAGAAGAAGGGTAGTGTAATGAAGGTCGGTGATTTGGTTAAAACAGTCCAGCTGCGCCGCTCTCGCCATCGCGACAAGTGCGGATTATTGGTTGCACAAGTCCAAGATAGATTAGCAATGCATAACAAGGTGTTCAAAGTCTTGTGGCAGAACGGCACCATTGGAAACAATATTTGGGACTATGACTTGGAGGTTATCAGTGAAAGTCGGTGATTTGGTAAGGCCCGCCGGCGCATGCCCTCCAAGGTATATTGGAGTCGTTATTAAGGTTGAGTACGAGGAGCCAAAGGAATTGTCCTATGCGCCATACAAGGTCCGGTGGACAGATCATGCCGGTTCAAAGAGAGACTGGTACAGAGAAAATGAATTGGTGAAGCTGTGAAAGTCGGTGATTTGGTAAAATGGTCTTTCTCTGAGAAGGCTTACTATTTGGCTTTTGGGCCGGGTTTTAGTAACTTGCATTTGCAAAGGCAAAGTGGTATTATTATAGATAAGAACCAAAAGTACCTCTTTGTTCTTTGGCAGGACGGAGATTTAGACTGTAACTTACCATGTGCACTGGAGGCGCTAAGTGAAACAGGGTGATATGTTTGAGTTTTATGGCCTTTATACCAGCAGCCCTCTTTGTGATCAGACTGGTCTTTACCTAGGAAAGGATTACATTTATCGCAGCGATGGTGTAACTGTGCGGAACCACAAGGTTTTAATGATGGGTAAGGCCGCGGCGACAATCATTGATGATAGACTATTAAGATTTATGAGAAAGGTGTGAAATACGCGGTAAAGATATATGACACTATTATGGTTAAATAACGAACATCGGCCCATGGCACACCTATTTAAGACAGGGCCGGAGAAAAAGATGAAAAAACTTGGAACAGCTTCAGTGAAGCAAGAGATTAAACCGGGTGATTTTGTTAAATTTGTTCCACACTCTCTGATGGAACTGAGAACGACAGCTGTTAGTGGGTTTGTGTTTTCTAAAATCGGCACAAACTGGTTCCGGGTCCACACTTCACACGAGAATACAATAGAAATCGTTGATTGTCCGTCCCACATGTTAGAAAAGGTGGCAGATGATTCTTGATTACACGCACCAGCGTCTCTTGAAGCCTGGTGATGTTGTGAAATATATTTGCAATGCTTGGTCTAGCTCTCATTTTGGCCGAGTTGGAATAGTGTTGGCGCCATTTAATGATGGCTTCGATGCTATTGTGCTGATGTCAAGCGGAAAAAGGTTTGTTGACAGGCAACAATATTTCGTTAAATTATGAAGAGACAAAAGTTTGATGTTGGAGATTTAGTTGAGTTCGAGGAAGGACGCGAACGCCGCCGACAAGGGCTGATTTTAGAGAGAAAAGCTATCAATCCCAACTTTAGAAATATTGATAGAGATTATCACGTTGATGAATACACGTGCAAAGTCAAGTTTATTGATACTGATTTGGAAGAACCGAAATGGGTTCGAGCTAAGTGGTTGAAATTGCTATCACAAGCCAAAGAATAAAGTTGACAACCCCCCAAAAATCTGATAAGATATAGTATACACAATAATGAAAGGAACCCCATGGGTTACAGAAGAAGTGTGCATTGTGGTTATTGCGGCGAACATGGCCATAATCGTTTAGGCTGCCCGTCAAGAAGGAAGTACGCGAGTGAAAATCCAGAAAGTTATATGGCGCGGGAGATTCAGAGCGAAGCAACGAACCGCGCCCGCGCAGTGGCCAGCAGAACTTGCACGTATTGTAGCTCCGCCGGCCACAATCGAAGAGGCTGCACAGTGCTTAAGAAAGATAAAGAAAGCATTCTCATCCGTCAGTCTGAGTACCAAGACAAGTTTTTGAAGGAAACTGAAGCAGCTGGTCTCGCTGTTGGGGCCTTGTTGGAAATTGATCATACTAATGCGCATGTTGATGAAAGAAGATGGCAGCAAACTGCGTTGGTGATGATAACAGAAATTTCCTGGTCGAATATTGATTTTAGTCTTGTCGACGACCCCCGCAAAACCGGCTATCTTCTTGAAAACACTCGTATTTTTAATACAAGGGTTTTGACCACGCGTGGATGGGCTGACAAGCCCCGTGCGTATCAACCAGAGATTAATGCGGTGTGCTCTATTTCCTTGGACCAAGTGGGCCATCTTTTGTCGGCTGATTTATTTAATGATGAAGCTGGAAGGTGTCTTCATATCCAACGCGACCTTCGACGCGGAAAACTACTGAACCCAGTTGCAGGCGATGGATCCCAACAGGCGTATTTGAACCAGAATTGTCGTTTTCTAACATATGGTTTAAAGAAGACTTTTCGTTTGGAACCAAACCCTCGCGATAATGACCGATGGTACAAGGAAAGGCTTAGCCCAAGAAACAACATGTGGAAAAATGTTTATCCTGAGAGCTGGAAAGGAAATCAGCCTTGAAGGTGAATCCGTTTGACAACCACCCCGAATCAGATCCCGGTGGAAAAAAGGACATTTCGATTTTGCTTTCGCTGGAAGAGATCCGCGAAAGCATAAACGCTATCGTCGAACAACTCAAGACACAGCGCCCGCCCATCTGGGGCTACAACAAAAGAAACATTGAGATATTGTTTGAGAGTCTGTACAAAGATTTGGAGACCAAGTGTCACTAGCTGAAAACGTATACCGTATGACGAATGAGGAATTGATTGGCTTGGCCAAAAATCGTTTTCTCGATCGTCGGACACAAAAAGAGATAGTGAAACATCCCTATCGTAGAGCGAAGTCGCATCTCGCGCAAAACACTGGTATATGTGCAGACGTAAGAGAATATTTGTGGGACATGAAGGGGTACACTCTTAAGTGTGATCTCATCCAGTCAGGTAACTGCTCGAATCAACCGGATAAGTATAGAGAACTTTACTATGAACAGCAAGCGCGCTTTAGAAGATCTCCATGGAATATGGTTCAAACTTTTCTGAGATATAGTCATTGGACCCCTGGAACAAGGTACACTCCCAGTGATGTGCTGGAATCTATTTATAAGGAGTGGGTGGCGCCATATTTTCATGGCTCTCCGGATTCTTACAAAGATTTTCCGTATCAAGTTAACTATCGTATACGAGGTTTGCTTAAGCACCCGAACTGCCCCTTGGACGTTGCTGTGAAGATTTCAACATCCGAGGATCTAGAAATCAGGTCTCTGGCTTTCAAGAAAATTGCCGAACTTTCATAAAAACTTTGCTTCATTCTTATATTGACAAAATCTAACATCTGTAGTATACTATTTATAGATGATTAAGGAAAAACATTCACTGCTCTTAACAAGGAGAACATCATGGCAGTTGATTTCGCTATATTTACAAAGATCGTGGACCACGTTACAGCCGTTCGTAAGCCGGTGCTTTTACGGGGCCGCCATGGCATTGGCAAGTCCACCGTTGTCTATCAGTACGCTGCTAACAAGGGTTTAGAGGTCATTGAGCGTCGTGCATCACAGATGACTGAAGGTGATCTGGTTGGCTTACCTACCATTGAGGGGAATTCTACATGTTTTAATCCTCCTGATTGGTTCAAGGCTGCCTGTGATCGTCCAGTGGTTCTCTTCCTTGACGAGGTTGATCGTGCTACGCTTGAGGTTCGCCAAGGCATTTTTGAGCTGACTGACAGCAGAAAGCTAAACGGACATACCCTTCACAAGGACACACTCGTCTTTGCTGCCGTGAATGGCGGTGACCATGGCGCGCAGTATCAGGTTGGTGAAATGGACCCCGCAGAGCTTGATCGTTGGACTGTGTTTGATGTTGAACCATCTACTGAAGATTGGCTAAAGTGGGCAAAGGATACTGGAATTTCAAATGAAGTTTGGAACTTCATCAATCAAAATCGCACGCACTTGGAGCATTCTGATGATTTCGAGCCCAATAAGGTATACCCTTCCCGACGCTCATGGGAGCGCTTGGATCAGTGCCTTGTACAGGGTGGTCTTTTGGAAAAGGATAGCCCTACTCTTTATAGCTTGACGTCTGCTTTTGTCGGGTTTGAAGCGGCTGTTGCGTTTAACGATTTTGTGAAAAACTACGACCGCCAGGTTACAACTGAAGACATTCTTGTCAAGGGTAACTTCACGCTCGTTGCTGACTTTGGAATTAATGATCACACTGCGATTATTGATAAGTTTGAGGCAGAGAATACATTTGAAGATGAGCTGCCGCAGTCACATATTGACAATCTTGCGAGGTACTTTGTGATGCTTCCTTCGGAAGTTGCTATGAAACTCTGGACTGTTATGGGGAAGGGCGAGGTCAACAATACCGTCATGCTGCATAAGTCAGAAGTCGATGGCCAGGCCGTGTCGAAGCATTTTGTTAAGCTAATCAATGGTGATGCAGAGGATCGGTAGATAAGATGTCTGAAGGCAAGAGAGAATTTGACTTGAACATGCACACAGCTCGCCTTCTAATGGACGAGCCGTTCTTCGCCTCTATTTCTCGACGCATTGATAAGCGAGCATCGTTCGCTTTGCCTACTGCTGGAGTAATGGTGAATCAGGAAACTGCTCAGTTTGAAATGCTTTACAATCCGGATTTCTTTGGCAGCTTAACCGATGATGAACGGAAGGATGTTTTAAAGCATGAGTTTTATCATGTGATATTTCAACACGTTACAGACCGCTTGCCCGCAGAGGTCAACATGAAGTTGTGGAATATCGCGACTGATCTAGCCATCAATTCACACCTTCACCATCTTCCAGAGGGAGGCTTAATCCCTGGTAAAGAGGGCACCCCATTTGAGCATTTACCTTCTGGAATGGCAGCGGAATGGTACATGGCTAACATGCCTGATTTCAATAGTAAACCACAGGGTGGAGAAAAAGGAGATGAATCAGGCGAGGGTGAGCCTGGTGGGGAGCCTCAAAGTGGCCAAGGTGACCAACCACAAGAGCAGCCTGGCCAGGAGGGCGACGGTATTCCAGAATCCCTAGATGATCACAGCGGTTGGGGCGAGTGTACACAAGAGGTCAAAGATATGGCCCGCGAGAGGCTCAAAGAATCCATTAAGAAAGCAGCGGAGGAGGCTAGTCGTAGCAACAGTTGGGGCTCCGTAAGTTCTTCCGTTCGCAAGAAAGTGATGAAGATCTTTGAATCTAAGATTGACTGGAAAAAAGTGTTGAGGTACTTTGTCAAAACATCGCAGCGCTCAAACAAGTCCAGTTCAATCAAACGGATCAATCGCAGGTACCCCTATGTCCATCCCGGTCGCAAGACCAACAGGGTTGCTAGGGTTGCAGTGTCGGTAGACCAGTCTGGTTCTGTTGACGACAAGATGCTTGGAATGTTTTTCGCTGAGTTGAATAAATTATCTGAGATTGCGGAGTTCGTTGTGGTACCCTTTGACACGAGGGTGGACGAGAAGTTGGTTTATACTTGGAAAAAAGGCCAGAAGCGGCTAACCCAACGCGTAATGTGCGGAGGTACCGATTTCGATGCTCCAACTGAGTACGTTAATGAGAAGGGCTTCGATGGCCACATTATTTTAACTGATATGTGCGCGCCAAAGCCAAAGCCAAGCAAGTGTCAGCGGATGTGGATGACCACGCCGGAATTTGTAAAGCGGCCATATTTTGAGACTAAAGAAAGAATAGTTGCTATTGATTAATAGCTTTCCTGTGCGGTCAGTCTTCTTAGTATATAAGATTGGCGCAGGAGTTCTCGGTGTGAAGACAATAATATTATACTAGCGCGATTGTCTATAACCGCGCTCATGTTCCTGTACCCAGATCCGTAAGGTTTAGTTTTGGAGCAGGAGAAAGAAAACAAAGTTAGACATAGACTGGCTGTTCGTGATTGATGAAG
>Ga0098033_1000775_pt1 | contig 13882 bp, 4 predicted proteins | sample 1_EtaG_FD_75049 | JGI IMG/M metagenome (GOLD analysis project Ga0098033, IMG submission 75049) | Marine viral communities from the Subarctic Pacific Ocean - 1_ETSP_OMZ_AT15124 metaG | ecosystem: Environmental > Aquatic > Marine > Oceanic | place: Pacific Ocean | collected 2015-01-07
ACATTTCTTACAAGAGATATAGATTTTGGTGAGCCTGGTATTACCAAAAAGGTTAGTAAGGTTATTGTTACTTACAAGACCGGCAGTGATTCCAACGACTCAAACATAAATGTACTATACAAGGTGAATGGCAAGAGCGATTTTGCATCAAGCCCTGGTACCTTTGTGGCTAGTAGTGACCCAAAAGAGGCAGGCGAAAGTTCAAATTATATTGGCAGTACTCTCGATGCGTCTGAGGGATGGACAGTTGCTGAACTTGTGCCGACAGATACAATATCTTCTGTGTTTTCTATTCAGCTACAGTTTAAAAAGACTGGTGGGGCTAATGTCCCATCTGCTTTTGCTATAAATGATATATCTATTATTTACAGACCTAAGCCAATTACTAATGCCATAGTTGTTGTTATTGGAGATGGGAATTAACTAATGGCTAAGAGCGATTATTCACAGTTTAATACATTAGAGAAAAATGTTCCTATTACTACTGGAGCGCCTTCTAACGCTGATGGTAATGATGGTGACAAACGATTTGCATATATCCCTGATAGAGGACTATATATGTTTGTTAAGCATAATGGGGCGTGGTTCTCAAGTTCTGTATTCCAAGAGGGGATTAACCCTCTAACAAAGAGAGGCCTTAAAACTGAGAATTTAAGTTCCAGCCATGATATAAGATTTAACCCTAGTAGGAATGTAGAGGTTAAAGCAAAGAAAGATTTAGGTACCAGTGATTTTCATTCAAGTTTCATGGCAGGAAAAGGGTGGAGACTCAGGCATGTAGATGATGAGTACAATCTTGAAGTAGATAGCATGACAGTACGTGGTACTCTCCATGTATTTGAAATGCTTATACAACAGCTTAGGGCTACAAATGGAACTGTTGTTGTAACCTCTGCGGCTAAGGTGGATTCAGCGACTGCTACTACTATTACATTTGATGACCCTTCAGGTCATAGTGTGTGTCCTTTCGCAACTAATGATATTATTATGTGTCAGAGAGTGAATCTAAATAGCACTACAGTTGTTAAGAGAATTGTTAGAAGGGTAACTGCCGTAAATGGTGCTACTATCACGGTTACGAGAGATGGTGATTTACCAGCTGATACCGCTACTGTTGTAAAAGGCGATGACTTTGTAAGGATTGGCAATACTACTAATACGGACAGGCAGGGAGGTGTTGTAATAACATCAGACTTAGCAGATGCTCCTTATGTGGAAGTATTTAATGGCGTAAGCACATGGAATACAGGTAATGGAGCTTGGCTTGGTACCACTAAAATTAAAGCACGCTTAGGAATGTTAAGTGGTATTACTGATCCTGATGCTGGTCTTGATGATGATACAAAGTTTGGACTATATACTAATGATGTAAACTTGAAAGGACATATTCATTCTACATCTGGTTCTATTGGTGGATGGAGTATAGGTAGCACACTTTCTGCCACTAATATATTATTAGACCCTGGCACCCCCAAGATGACATTGGGTAGTAAATCATCTTTAACTGATGCTAATACAGGATTTTATGCGGGTACAGATGGGATAGCTCTTGGCGCAAGTTCTGTATTTAAAGTGACAAGTGCAGGTGAGTTGACTGCAACTAGTGCTACGATTACAGGGCATATTACTTTAACAAATAGCATATCATCTTCTAATATTTCTGATGTAAGTGCTTATACAACGAATCAAGATAAACAGAAACTTAGTACACTGGTAGGTGATTCACCTACTGGCTCTGGGTTATTTATGACATCATCTTATCTTGGATATTATCAAAATAGCGAATGGACAAGTTATCTTGGTAGTAATGGTGACTTTTTCTTAGCTAAAGATAATGGGGCTGGTGGTACAGGAGGTCTTTCTTGGGACTCTAGCGCAGGTAACCTCACAATATCTGGCTCTATAACTGTTTTAGGTGGCAACGCAGAGACTACAACAGGCTCGCAGACTAAGGCAACTGCCGCTCAAGTGGCGGCAATATCCGCAGCGGCTGGTGATGCCACTACAAAAGCTGACGCAGCTGAAGCTTCTGCTGAGGCCGCTTCTCTTAGTAAGGCTACATATCTTTCAAGTGGAGTAACTACTATTGATGGTGGAAACATTACAGCTGACACTGTCACAGCGGGTGCAATTCTTGTTAATGCCGCCTTAATTGGTAATTTGTTTGCTGAAGAAGCTACAATAGGAGCAAGTGGATTTATTCAGTCCAGTAACTTTAGTGCTGGTAGTGCTGGATTTAAAATACACGGGAACGGCACAGCAGAGTTTGATAGTGTAACAGTTAGGTCAGGTTCAGCAGGATGGAATTTACAAACTGACGGAACAGCATTTCTTGGTAACAATCGTGTTAAGGCACATACTGATGGGAATCTTAGTATACATGGAGATGAAGATGGAACAACAGCCCTAGTCTTTTATCCTGGCACAGATGATCCACCAGATCACACTGGCACTAGCTGGAATATATTTCGTGATGATACCAATGACTTTGGGATCAGTTATTCGGGAAATACTAAGATGTTATTTAGCACTGACAAGGTAGAGATAGGTTCTGGTAACAAGTTATTTTTGGGAGTAGGTGCTGACGCAGATACAGGATTTAGGAGAAATAGTGGTAGTTTAGACTTTTATGCAAATGATTCTATAAATACGAAAATGACACTAGATACAAGTGGCAATATTTCTCTAGCAGGTGGAAGTATAAGTGGAGTAGAAGGAATTACATTTTCAAGTGCTGTTAATAATGGAAAGGGTATAACAAATGTGACAGATACGGGACCTTGTCATAGTAACGTAGTCTATTCTGTGGCAAGTGCTACTGCTTCTAATGTGTGTGTAATAACATTTAATAATTCTAATTGGGGTACTGTTGTAGTAGAAATGGTTATAGCTCGTTCCACAGGCTCAACAGGTGGCACAATACTTGATGTTATTCAAGGATATAGTGGTGGCAATCCTACAGTTGCAAGTACCGATACACAAGGAAATGACCAGACTGCTTATCGTGAGTGGGCTTTTAGCACTGGATCAGCAACCTTGAAACTCAAATCTTCGGGTACCACTAATACAACAACAGCTATGATAAAATTAGTATCTTCTAATAGACCAGCTAATAGTGATATAACGGTAGCATGGAGTTAAAGCAGAGGTTGAACAGTTAAAGAACAGTGATTAAATTTAGGATGAATTGAAATATGCCAAAAGTATCAGCATATAAAGCGTTAGGAGTTAAGTCCGCTGGGGTAAGAAAGACACTTGCCGAAGCTGCTGGTATGGAGTATAAGAAGGGATATATTCAAGAAGAAACTCAAAGAAAAGAGAATGTGCTTGGTGATGTTGTCGCTACGATAACACATATGGAACAAACTGCAAAAGAAATAAGGGCTAAAAGAGAGGACGCTCAAACGCTGAGTGACGTGGGCGATGTTTTACAGGATATTCGATCTGATAGGTATCAAACGCATTTAGCTAAAGCCCGATCAAGTGCTTTTGGATTTGAAGAATATGGGTTTGAACAAGAAATGGCTCCAGACGAGGTGTTATCAAGTAAGAATATCGCAGAACAAGCTGAGGAGAGATGGGATACTGAGTTGGAAATGTTTCAAAGAGCAGAGGAAAAGATGAGGGAATTTAGAACTAAACATGCAGGATTGTGGCAGCAGGGTAAATCTTCCCCAGCCCCTCAGGGGAACCCGCAATCACAATATATTTCAGGCTTACAGCCTGATGTGAGATAACAATGATAGCAGAAAGTAGTGCAGCGGTAGCAACGACAGCAGGAACTTCTGGAGGCACTCTCGCTAATATACTTGGTAAGGTCGGTGCTTTTGGCGGTCAAGTTGGTGGTAGTCAAATGGGTCAATTTATGGGTAAGGGACTTGGTTTGCTTGGAGGGGGCAATCCTTTAATGGGAGCTCTTACTATTGGGTCTACGTTATTTTCTGCTTGGCAAAGAACTAAGGCAAATCAGGATCAGATTGGGGTTATTAGTAACCAACAGGATAAACTTGATGAAGCTGAGGCTGAAACTAAAAAGTTATTTGCTGGTAAGGTTGATATTGTTGAAGAGGAAACAGAAGAAAGACTTGGGCATACTGCGGCAACTACTTCATATGCAAGAGAAGATATATCTGGTAAAGGAGCTATACTTGAAGCTGGGACTGATTTTGCTTATGCTGGAGAACAAAGAGAAAAGGTTAAAGAGGCTACGGAAAGAAGCGGGACTGCTTTTCAGCAAACTGTTGATACATTAAGAACTGGTCTTGGCAAAAGTCTTTTTGATCTGCGCGAACAAGAGTCGTCTCAGTTAGCAGGTTTCCACCAGGAAGGCGAGAGATTAAAGTATCAGAAGAAAGCATTACAAAAGAAGACGTTTATATCTAATATATTTGACAAGGGTGGTTACTCATAATGGCTACATTATCTGAAGCCTTTGCTATTATTGCAGAAGGTGCTAGGCAAGACACACAAAGACAGAGAGATAGATTAAATTTTTCACTTGCACTTACACAGTTTGAAGCTGAGCGAATGGCTGATGAGGCAGCGGCTGAATCTGAATCTAGGAAGCAAAAGTTTGCTGAAGAAAGTTTTGAAAAAGATTTTGATGAACAACTAAGGCAGTATGAGAGGGAAGAGGAGAAACAGATATTTGCTACTAGCATTGAAGATATGCGGAGCACGAATAAAGAAGCTAAGTCTGTTGCGACTGCTCAATTAGTAAGAAGATTTATGACTCTTGCCCCAGCTGATACAGATTGGGAAGAAGCTAAGGATAGAGAAAAGGCATACGAACAAATTGTAGGGATATTTGGTACTCAATATGGTAGTAGAATATATGGAATAATAGAGGACTCTAGGAATGAGGCTCTTTTGCCAAGGGCTGAAGAGGAGGCAATTGGTTTATCAAGAGAGTTATTAGAGACATATAATAAACATGAAAAAGCTGGTCTATCACAGCCTGAAATTATTAATGCATTTGGGAAAGCTGGTATTATTAATGCATATCTAACCCCTGGGCCTGAAGGAGGAGTAGAATATAAATTTGGGCTTATTCAGAACTTAAGTGACATAGGTCATAATGAGTGGGTAATAGAACAGGAAATGAATGAGTTTAGATATGGTGATTTTGAGTTTGATCCTAATAGAACTTTTAAAACAGAAGACTTATCCGAGAGCCTTGGTGCTATTGCGGGAAGGGGACGTGCCCAACCATTACCAGAGTTTGAGAAATTGCTTGTAGATTTATCTAGGAAAACAAAAGAAATTAGTAAACAAAAATCAGAGATAGACGAACTGTCAACTGCTACTCAATTTTATACACACGCATCTAAATTTGCTCCTCGCGCACCAACCTTTTCTTTTGGTTCTCCTTCGCATTACACAGCTGGCGCCGGTATATCGTCTTATGAAGTAGATGTGGCATCTCTGGCGGCTGGAGCAGCAGATGAACATTTTGATGAGGCTCTTGTGCAGCTATCTCAATACAAAGAGAATAAAAGCAGGTTAGAAGATATAGTAGGTTCTCTTAAAGCACTTGAAGATGAGAGGGAAGCTATATACAAACAGATTAAGTCTCATCCTGATTTTCCTGATCCGTGACAGATACTTTAACAGAGAGATTAAAACGTGAGCTTGCAAGGCGCAACGTTGCCGCTACTGATAATGAAGTAAATAGTTTTTTATCCCGTAATAACTACAATCTCGGACCCGACTTATTCCCCGACGCAAATACTAGTAGTTACTCAGGTATTCCTACTGTAGCTGATATGCAGTCTCCTCCAGTAGAGGATTCAAATCTTCTTAGAATGATTGGAGTTGGTGCATGGCAGGCTTTAGAGACTGCTGGATTTGGCATTCCTGCTTTAATAGCACCTGGTGTAGCAGAATCTGCGGCCCCTGAAACTCAGGGGGAGAGAATAGCAGCTGCTCTTGGTGGAGTGGCTGGATTTTTACCTCCATTTGGTGTTGCTAGAGTTGCAGCTGGAGGAGCTGTTAAGGCTTTTAGTAAATATGGTACTAAAAGAGTATCAGCTAAACTTGCAAAAGATGCTACTAAGGTTCTTAAAGCTGATAAAGAATTTGTGACATGGGCTAAGGAGACAGGTAAGTCAGCTACTGAGATTGATGAAATAGCTTCAGCATTAATTGCACCTGCGGCTCATAGAGTAGGGATGAGACATATTGGTGGCACTAAGATGTCTAATAAGGCGATTAAAGCAATCGCACATGATGCGAAAGGGAGAGCTAAGTTTGTTAAAGACCTTGGTGAGAATGTTCCTAAGTATCTGCGTGAAGGACTTGAGAATGGCGGAGTTAAACTTTCTGATGATGCTATCACCAATATAACACGAATGACAACAGATGCCGTTGGTGGCCTTGGTAAAAGAGGATGGGGCGGTACATTTCCCGCCACTACATTACAAGAGCATTTTGCTGCGTCTTGGGGTAATAGCAAACTTGCTAATATAGCTGCTCATTCCGTTGAGGAGGCAATATTATTTACTGCAGTGGAATTTCCTATGAGAGCAATACAGGCCGCGGCTTATGAGGGAATTGAATTTGAGCCAGGAAGCACGATAATGCACGCAGCCCTTCTTGGCTCTTCTCTTGGTCTTATTAGATTAATACCGGGAGGAAGGTCAACATCATTATTGAGTGGTTCATTATCTAAAACTGCTCAGTCTTTGAGAACAAGAAGAAATTATGGTCTTTATAGATTAGATAATCCAGTTGATAGAGCGGTTCTTGGCAAAGCTGCTAAGTCAATACTTGAAAAGAGGTCTGACCTTGGCAAGACGTTAAGGGGCATTGGTGGTGGATCATTTACAACTAATGGTGAGAAGATGACCGCTAGTAAAATAGATGATATGATTAAGACTCCACAGGGTGCTCAAGAAGTAAAAGATTGGTTGATGTTAATAGAGAGGGAGTTTAGTAAGAGATGGTGGCCAGAATTTATAAAGGATACTCCTAAAGATATATTTGGCTCCTTACCTAGAATGGTTGCTGGCTCTATGGCTTTTAATTTTGGTATGTTATTTACTGATGAAGGAGATGGCATGCCGTGGAGCGAGAAGGTATTTCACGTTGCTCTTGGTGCTGTATTGTCTAAGTCTGGTAAAGATTTAATGTATAGAGGAAGAGATGGTAAATGGGAAACCTCTAGAGAGCCAAGGCCTAAGTCGTACAGTAAAGATTTTATTAAGGTAGATAATTTACTTAATGCTCTTGAACATCCTAACACAAGCTTAGTGTTTCAGGACATAGTTAACCAGGTAGGAGCAAGAGATACTGAGCTATTACCTGACGTTGATTCTGCAGATGTGCAAAAGATTTTTAAGATATTTAAAGACAATAAGTTAGTAGTCCCATTTGATTCTCCAGTTAATTCTAAAGATACTAATGTAGAATACAATGAATTGTACAGTACGATTGCATCTTATATTGAAAGAAATGTTATTGATATAGATAAGAATAGAGTAAAGCTTGTAGATGAATTAAGTGCTACACAAGTTGATAAGGTCTTAAGGGCTCTAAACGATGAATATTTTGATGGTGTAGAGAAATATGTAATCAAGAGGGGAGATAATGCGACTAATAGAGGACTGCGTACCGTTGATGACTTTAGACAGGTTATGTTTTCAGCTAGCGAGGATAAGTATAATCAGCTTGTAGAGATGGAATCAAAAGGCTTTCTAACTGGTTATGATGAGATGGTGGTAATGGAAGCTGCTCGGTTTGGGAGAGAGGAGACATCTGATAAACTTTCTTTAGCTACTAAAGGGGGCCTTATACCTGTAAGAGCTTTACAAATTGACCCTTCTGATACAACTCCTGATTTTAAGAGAGTCCAAAGTTTCGTGGCTACATTTAATGAGAGCTATGATAAACATTATTTTAATGTTGATAAGTCTAATCCTATAAGACTTGACGCAAAGATGCAGGAAAGACTGGTGGAATTAATGGTTCCATTTGAGGAGCAGCTATCAGAATTTTTATTAAAGGCTAAAGTTACGCATCCCGATAATCGTGTCATGGTTGGCGATAGTATGTTTCAACCAATAAGGGACGGTATGATGATGCGTGGAGCCCTAAATAGATCATATCTTGCTCTTGCTGATATGAAAAATAATTCTACAAAGACATGGTTAACTGAGGAGGGTAGGGAAGACCATCTCGGTATCGAAGCTAATGAGTTAATATCTGATATATTCTCTGAGAATGGTACTATTGTTGATCGGGTATATCATCAGCAAGATGGAAAAGTATTTAAAGGATTAGATGGTATATTTATTTCTAATCTCCATAAAGTTATAAAGAGTAACCCAACATTCTTACAGAGTAACAAAAAGTTTACACAAGGTATTGAGAGTTCTAAGTCTGCCTCCGTTAGTAAAGTAAGAAGACTGAGAGAGATATTTAATAGAAATGGTCTTGGGATGTTTGAGGTTGATGATCCTGGTTTTATATCGGAAGTGTCATCGTTTGGATTTAATAGGTTTATGGGGGGCCTCAAGAGAACAGATGGAAAAGCATTAACAAGTGCTGAGATGGAAGGATTACAGTACATGATGGAGAAGAATCTTATATCTCCTACACTTGAGGTTCATGATATATTCTCAGTCGTAAGTGCACTTACACAGGATGTTTTAGGTCCTATAAAGGCCGATGAACTAAAAAGTATAAAATCTCGATTCTCCAAGATGACTCCAGAGGAGGTCATGCAGGCTCAAAGAGTAATTAAAGACAAGTACGGTGATGATAGTCTTGCGGCTTTTGAAAAGTTCACAAGAGAATCAGGCAAAACCCCAGAAGATATTTTTAGTGACATGGTAAATGAATATACTGAATATATTGAACCTTTTATGAAAAAGCCTGGTGCTGGTGGGTTCTTAAAGCCTAGTGCTCAGCAGGTAGCTATTACCCCAGAGTTATTATTTGAAGTAACCACAGCATTACATGGGGTTTCTTTGCAGGGGGCTGGTGTTATGAGTAGTGATTTAGTCTCAGCTGCAAGAAGAGCTGAGGGAGCTACGAGTGACGCTGATTTCAAAAGCTTCTTTGCTGCCGTTCAAAGAACTATGTTTGGTATTGGACAGCCTAAGAATGTTGCTACCGCTGTAGGAATATTAACAAGAAGCAAGTTGTATAATCCAATTACAAAGGCTTTTGATATGGAAGGGTCAAAAGAAGATGTAATGGCAAAAATCCAACAGATTTATAAGGAGAATGAGTACCAATTTCAGTATATGGTTAGCGATAATGCTCAAAAGAATCTTTTTGAGAAGTCTGTAAGTGATTTTGAGGAATTGTATCCAACGGACAAGTCTATAACTCCTAGTGTAAATGCGTATGTAAAGAAGTATGCCTTCTCTTTGGCTGAGGGGTTACCTGATAGAACATTAACTGAGGACCTCAGGGCGTTATCGCGGGATATGGACCTACATTCATTTTTATTTGAACAACAAAGAAATGCTGGGGGCGAATTATCAAAGGGATACGAAGGTGCAACCTTACCTGAGAAACAACAGTTTGATCGCGAGACTTCTAGGATATATAACTTACTTAAAGAGTCTATTCCAGTAAAAAGAATAAAAGCTGTTGAGGGTAATGGGGCTTTTTATACCAAGGAGGTTATGCAAAGAAGCCTTTTCTATGATTTTATGTCTGATATACAAGGTGATTCCAATATGCATACTATTGACCTTACATGGTATTCAAAGACGGGTCATAGAAACTCAAGGAATGGTGATGTCGATGCTTTTAATAAGGTTGTTGATGTGATTGCAGCTTCCTCGGCATCAGTAGAAGCTGGAGCCCCAGAGTCTACACCATTTATTGGTCCCAATTATAGAATGGATAACCATTCACCTATGTACACAATTACGATTGGTGATATGGGTCATGGGTTTGGTATTCCAGTGGGGAGCGCTGATGTATGGTCTAGAAAGTTTGTAGATTTAGTAGAAAAAAGAAAGAAGGAATTTAAAAAGGATGCTAAGTGGGAAAGTTTATATCAGCCACTGTTTAATAAGATTGATAATTTTATAAAGAAAAGAATAGAATTAGAAAGGGATGAGACAGGTAATATTACTGATGTTAATACCGCCAAGTTTAAAGCATTGGATGCTATTAGTTCATCAAATGAGTTACAATATATGGTTAATGTAATGTTTGGTGACCATGGTGTTCAAGGTAGAGAATGGTGGACACATCTTGCAGAAACCCGTGACTACCAAGACCCAGCAGCGGTTGCTAAGGTTCTTAGAAGACTTAGACTATTTGCTAATGAATCCTCTACTACATTAAGGAAACCTTTCTTATCAGACCTTGCTGATTTAGATCAGTATACCGGAACTCAGGTGTCTAAGACATTAAAGAGACTTTCTAAGAGGGGCTCTTCGATTCAAATACTTGATGATGAAGGGACTACATTTTTTGATGTATCTAGAGATTTGAGTAGGGAGATAGAGACGACTAGGGAGAATGCTCACGATGAATACAAAGATACTATTATAGGTCTTCAGCAAGACCCTGACACTGGTAAATTTAGGTATGAAGGAGGCAGGGAGTCTGCAAGTAAAGTAGATTCTGTTACTCCTATATCATATGATTTCTTAGATGCTTTGTTAGCGGTTTCTGGCCTTAATAGAGATTCGGGCGTTGAGAACATGAAACCTCTTATAACTAAAGGTGGAGATGGTGTTATAGTGGGTAAGACATTGTTTACTGCTTCACATGATTGGCATAACTATCTAACTAAAAACAATATTGATATGTTAATGTTTGGTAGTGGAAATAAGATGTTGGGTAAGATGTATGAAAAATTAATTGTTAAGCCCGAGAGTGATGGGATTAGTGATATAGATGCTCTTATGGGTGCTGATTATAGAAATAATAATATAACATTGGATGTTGAGAGTATTGGACTCATTAATTTAGTAGCTCCAAAACATTATGCTACTGCTCCTTATCATTTGTCTAATGATATAGCAAGTAGTGATGTTGCTAATGAATATTTTGAATGGATGTTCAGAGATGCTGTTGATAATTTTTCAACCTATATGGGCCAGATATCAGGTACGGATGCTAATAGGTCTATTGGATATATGAAGGGGATTCTTGGTGCTTTAGATATAGATAATCCTGATGCCAGCAGCGCTCTAGAGATGTGGCTAGGAGGTGGAGGTCATCCGCTGGCTTCTCCTATGGCTGACCTTGCTAAAAATGCTATGAAGAAGAAGTTTATAGATGACGCAGGTTTGATTACGCCACGTGTTACAATGGGCGGCCAAAGTGTTATAATACCAGATGCGTATCAACCGGGACATGCTAAGGCGTTGAGAAATTCTGTATTTTATAGAGACAAAGGGGGCAAAGCAAAACAATATACGTTTGGGCAATTCATGGCTCCTGTTTGGTCTAGGAACTCAAGATTTAAAGAACAGGATTTGTTTGTCATAGAACATAATAAGGACAGGCCTGATGCCTTAGTAAAATGGGATAGAGAGGTTCATGGTGATTTAAATGGGAAGAAGTATATTGGTGAAGCATTTGATGTGCTGCAACAAACCAATAGAGATAAAGGCACAACATATGAAATAGAAACTGTTATTCATAGGACTCCTTCTACAAGAGCATCTGATAAAGTTATTGCTGGTATTAAAGGTTTTGATGCTACTGGTAACGCGGCTATTGTCAACTCAGCAGATGCGTTATATAGGCTTGAAGCTGATTTTGATGTAGACAAGGTTAATTTCTGGTGGAATACACCAAGTAAAGTGTTAAAAGTGTGGGAGTCTAATGCTGGTAATCCATTGTCAGTTGAACCTCTTGCTAATGAATTTAATGAGCAAATACATAGGAAAAGTAGTATAGAAAAACTTGATTGGCTTGACCCTGCGTCCATCAGGAATTATAACATAGAATCTGGTAAGGCTTCTATAATGAGAGGAGTAGAAGTAAAGATGAGAGGTTTGGTTCAGTACCTTACTTATTATGATGGTTCTTTTGGTAGAGAGATTACAGGAGCTGATGGCTCAGGTGGATTTTCTTTTCAATCATCAAGGGGAAGAGTGAGTGTAAATTGGGACGAGGGTAATATAGATAAAGTTAATAGAGCTATAACGCGGGATATACAAGAGATTGTTGATTCTACTACAGGTTATGATCCAGTAGTACATAATAATAAATGGGTTGATAGAATATTATTTGGAGAGCTGAATAACGAAGATTACCCTGGTTTATTTAAGGCTGAGGGGAGCAACCTTGTTAAAGGAACAAAAGAATGGATTCCCGCAGGCAAGTGGTCAATGCTTGGTGATAATAGATTAATAGAAAGAGAAGCTATTAAAGCAGTAATGCAACCGTACTCTACACTCCTACAAATTAGGTCTGATGTTTACCAGTTAGGCAAGAAGAACAAAGTAAGATATGATGATATGGTAACCATGATAGATGAGTACTCTAGGCAGGTAGGAGATTTAAATGGATATGTAAAGTTTGTATTGTCACATAAAACAGATGAGGTGGGTAGAAAGTTATTTAGCAAGGCAGAGATAGATGGTCTATTTAGACCGGATATAAACAGACCTGCTATAAAAAATGTTTTTACTATGCCTGGCGCAAAGGTTACTTCTCAGAATTTTCCCAATCAGTTGCCGTTTGAAAGGGTAATGTTTAATATAGCAAGCAAGGACAAGATGACTCCTGATGGCCCTGGGTGGTATGGTTCTGATATGCGTGTTAAGTTTGAAGAGCATTACAATAAATTTTTTCATACTGATAAAGAGGATGCTGCAATCAAGGGGATTCTTAATACATTTAAAGATGATGTACATAATATAGGTCTTCTTAATCATACAGAGTTTAAAATAAAGAGATTAAGTAATGTAGTTGAGTCTTTAAGAAGGAGGGGTCTTACTGAGATGGCTGCAAATGCTGAAGCATCAAAGGAAAGAGCTCAGCTATTATCTGATAAGTTAAATGAAGCAATCGTAACTGATGAAAGTGTTGCAAAGGCTCTTAGTCAGCATATAGAAAGAAGTATTTCTAAGCAAGTACTTCTAACGGGTAAATATAATAATAAACCAATAGAGGGAGATAGAAGGAAGTGGATACAGGATAATAAAAATAGAATAAGAAAAGATGTGTGGGACTCAAAAAATAAGAGACTTGCTATAAGATTTAAGTCTATAAATAATAATGACTATCTTAGCACGGTAATATTTGGTAGGATTCTTCGTAAAGTTAGTGAGCCTATCATTGACCCACGATCAACAACTGATCCACGTATGATGAACTTTGAGAAACGTATTGTGGATTTTAGAGCAAAGTATCGTAAAGCCTGGGTGGAATATTTTGAGAATATGGGTAATAGAAAGGTTGATCCTTTTATGGATTCAGATGCTATCAGTAATATAGCTATGCAAGAACTAGGGAGAACATATTCTGAGTATAATAGTATTCATGGTGGTTTAGGTGATTTATTTCTTATGAAGATGATGGCTCCTAAGCCAGACCCACTTACATGGACATATTTTAATGGTAAAGTATCTGAGGGATATAGTGATACAAGCCCATTATTTTTGAGATTAGGTATGAGGTTTATGGCTTCTTCTGGATATTATGAGGGAGGCAGGTTAAATGCATCTAATACTATTGCTGGTATGGGCCGAGCATTTACTAATCATTGGAAAGCATTTCATGGTCAGAGAGTAGATGCGGAAGAGATGGCTGACCAAAAAATGTTAGAATATGATTGGGAAGATAGAGCTATGGCTGGAGCCCCAGCTCATTTCATAGATTACTTTGAAAGACCAGTGGATCATACTAATGCAAAAGATCAAATGACACCAGAGATGATGCATGCATTTGGTATGTC
>Ga0098033_1000778_pt1 | contig 13855 bp, 21 predicted proteins | sample 1_EtaG_FD_75049 | JGI IMG/M metagenome (GOLD analysis project Ga0098033, IMG submission 75049) | Marine viral communities from the Subarctic Pacific Ocean - 1_ETSP_OMZ_AT15124 metaG | ecosystem: Environmental > Aquatic > Marine > Oceanic | place: Pacific Ocean | collected 2015-01-07
ACGACCACCGACCGATTCGCGCACGTTGACGACTACGTCCGCCAGACGATCCTCGCGCAAGAGGCGCGCACCGGCCTTCGGCACATCCCCTGCGCCGATCTAGCGATCGGGTCAACGGTCTACATGAGCACGACGAAGCGTGGCGCGTGCATCGTGAACGACGTCCGACCGTGCACCAGGGAAGAGGAGCGACAGGGACACTGCGGAATCGTCGCGGTCGTCACGCTCAAGGATTCCGGCGCCGACATCGAGACGGCGGTTTCAGGTACGATGTTGGTCCCCGTCGAGGAGTGCAGCGCATGACCAAGCGAATGCTCGCCCTCGTAGCCACCGACCCGCAAGAACGCCGACGGCAGCAAGTCAGAGCAGCACAATTCATCCAGGACTTCGAGAGGGATCTGACTGAAGACATGGAAGGGTTCCAGTCGATGATCAACGAGTTCCTTGACATCATGGCCTACAGCGACGATGATGCGGCTCGTATTCTCGGGACGAGTCGACCAACCATCACTCGTTGGAAGACCGGTGCATACTCTCCTGTTCCACTCGTCCGCAACGGTTGCCGTGATCGCATCATGGAACAAATCATTGAAATCACTCGACCCGCATAAGACGTATCAGCCATACTCAAGGCGCAGCGCCGATGAGTCGTGGGAGAAGAACGGCATTCCCACAACTGCCGGAGACTTCGTGGAGGAACTCGAACAGTTCTTCTGTGATGCGCATGGCCCAGGCCAACCGAGGCCGACAATCACGGTTGATGGCAACGAAGTGACGGCCGTAGACAATGTGAAGCAGGCAACCCACGTCTTTCGTCTGGAGCCTGTTGGTTGAGCTAGTTAACCTGGACACTCCAGGGACAACATGGACTCAAACAACAAGGCTCTCAGCGAAGCTCTACATGTGGCAGAGATGTCATCTATCGGAGTTGCATCTTCTCTGGAGTTGTACCTCTACTTCTATCGCAAGAACACAGACAGGCATCCGCTCACGAGGCAGTGCCAGCGTCAAGTTGTGAAGACCATTGAGACATTTCTCATGGTCAACCCCAAACTCGTCTTCGATGAGTTCGTGGTGCAGCTTGACACAATGGCCGAGAAACTGTATCATGATTACGATGGCTGGGATGCCTCAGAAGCACTCGATGAAGTAGTCAGCATGGCGAGGAGAGAACTTGAAATACCAGAATGACACAACACTGCTCACAGCACTTGCTGTCATCATTGTCATCGGCATCGTTGCGGCCGGTTGGCTGCTGATGTTGATGCTCTGAGTTTCACTTGACATTTGCTAGTTATCTGGTATGGTAGAAAGGATCTGCCATCCAGGTAAATCACCATGTCAATCATCGACGACATCAGAGATCTACTCAGGAACATCCCTGAGCACCATGGCTACAAAGTCGTGCAATATCGCATAGATGGAAACCTGCACGAATTCAAGGTGTCGCCGTCAATGGCAGAGGAAGACGTCCTTGGAATCCTCTCTAAGTTGCACAGCGATGGCGCTTTTGAAGTAACTCTTGTTGACCATCCGAACAAAAGCGCCTATGTCTATATCACCGGGCGGCTCAGCCCTCTTCCCTACGATTTGTTCAAGAACGCAGGCGAGCAGTGAACATCTATGAGCATCTTGAGTGCGCAGCTTCTGCAACGCAACGGCGAACCCACAGGAGGCAATCCGAGCCGAGTGACGGCTGTGACAAAGAAGGAGACAAGCGTTGCTACACCGGCATCAAAGTCATCGGAGAATGCCCATACTGCGGCAATGAGGCTGTCTGGGACGGCGATGAGCAGTACCTGTCGTAAGACTATACACACCTTGGAACGAATGTCAAGTGCGATTCTTGAGGAAGTCTACGTATCTCGAAAGCGTTGCAGACTTCTCGCCCAGGAACCATTCTACACCATGATGCAGTGGCTCTGGAAGCTCATCCAGTTCGAACCAGCCGTACTCATCATGCTCTCCATTGAGCAGTGGCGTGAATTCTCGTGGTACGACGCCGAAGAAGTTGTGATACTCGAACGGCCCATCTCTGAAGACACATGCGTTACTGAGTTCAACTGCGCCAGTGTAACCAGTCTCCTCTGCCAGTTCACGCAATGCTGTTCTCTCAGGCCTTTCGCCTCTGTCCTTTGCACCGCCCATCATTCCCCACGTCAAAGGCTCACGGCATGATGCACTGCGCTTCGCAAGGAAGATGCGGCCGGTGTTTGCAGCAATCGGAATGACTCCGGCAGCACCGGTTCCCCAATAGTTGCGCTGAGGCTGCTTTCGAGGACGTTTGGTTCTTCTGTTTGACATCTTCATGTAGATAGCCTATGATTTGCTTGAGCTAACTTGCACGGAGAGCGTGTGATTTCGAATGACATGATGAGACGAGTGCATGCCTTAGACAAGGTTTGCATTCCGGAGTTGATGCCTTACGAGGCATCGGGAGAGTTCCCAACACCAGAAGGTCCCTGGATTCTGACGTACACGAGGAAGAAGTTCTCGTACACGCATCCTTCTGTTGATGCCATTGATATTCGGGACATTGCTCGTGCCTTGTCATTGAAGTGCCGCTACAGCGGACACCTCCGTCAACTCTACAGTGTAGCACAACATTGCGTACTTGTCAGCTATCTTGTTCCAGAAGAGCATGCTTTCTGGGGTTTGATGCACGATGCGACAGAGGCATACGTTGCTGATATTCCCGCTCCGCTGAAGGGATTGCTGCCAGAATACAGGGCCATGGAGAAGCGTGTTGCAGCTGTGATCAGCGACAAGTTCGATATGAGCATTGGCGAGCCGCCTATCGTCAAGCAGTTCGACAGAAAGATTCTCGCCAATGAGATCCGAGATCTCTTCGATGAAGATGCGATGATACATGCCACGAATCTTCTTCCACCGGTTGAAGGGCTCACCATCATTCCTTGGACATCAGAAGAGGCTGAACAGAGGTTCATGGCAAGATTCCTGGAGTTACAGTTCAATTGATTCTACTTACGTGGGAGAACACCAATTCTTCACGGAGATAACCAACATGCAAGATACTAAGTCCTGGATTCTGCGTCACCCGATTCAGATGATGGCTCCGCCGAAGGGCTACCGTCAAGTCGAGATTGTTACTGAGGCCGAGACCTTTGCAGGCGCTCGTGTCATGGCAGCAAAGCTTCAGCTTGTTGAACAGACGAATGTGAGCCGCCAGCGTGCAGTCCACTACTCTGTCAGAGACTACTTCACCATCATGGAAGTGCCGGCAGCATTCTCAGAGCAAGAGGTGAAAGAAGCCTTCTTCTCCGACAGCGCAATCCAACGGGAGCTTTTGAACTGATTATGTGCATGCTGAAAGCCACTGATAAGCCCATGTTCAACACACTGTCGAAGATGCTTGACTACATGGGCAAGGAAGTGACGAAGGGCACAACTCTTCTGACACTTCGAATTCCAACGAACGAGGTTGGAGACGATCTCAGACTTTGGTGTGAAGCGAACGGCGTTCGTGTTCTAGAAGAACACTTCGAAGCTGCCTAGCTCTTGAAAGGGGTCTTCATCCCTTCAGTCATGTGGATGCGGTAGTATCGCATCTCCTGCTGTCGTTTTAGCCACATCGCAAAGCCATTTGCCAGCTGTTCAGCAAACTGCTTGTCTGTCTTGAACATGCTTGAGCGGTTGAAGTATAGCGTCTCTGATGCCGGAAAGTCGATGGCTTCGTCGTCGACACCACGATCGTTGATGATCATCACGTATTCCGGGTCTTCATCAACCACAATGAACTCCATGCGCTTCAAGGCTTTCAAAGCGGCCAACTCTTTGTCGGTTGCTCCTAGCACTTGAAATCGTGGCATCATGGTGGCCCCTATGGTTGTTGGTGATACGTACACATATACATAGGAAATCATGATGGACATTGGCACACAAATCAACCTCATTCTCGAAGACGAGTTCGAAGAAGGCGAGTATTGGGGCACACAAGCGGCCGGAGCATACATCTTCGCTGAAGACACAGGAAAAGTTCTCTTCCTGCTCAGAAGTTCACATGTCTATGACCCGAATACTTGGGGCATCCCATCTGGCGCCATCGATCCAGGAGAAAGCCCAGAGGTTGCCGTACGTCGGGAGGCAACAGAGGAACTCGGCCACGTTGGAAGCATGTCTCTGCGCAAGATCCCTGAATTCAGAGATGGTGACTTCGTCTTCCACAACTACATTGCCACAGTTCCAGAAGAGTTCGAGCCAACGCTCAACTGGGAGAACGATGACTTCATCTGGGTCGATTTGGACACCGATCCAATGCCGTCTCCACTACATCCGGGTGTTGCAGGATATCTGGTACAGTTCAGCTCAAGAATGCCCTGAATGACGCTGAGAACCGCCCAGAAGCCCCTCTTGCCGAAGATGAGTCGTCCTGGGCCAGTTCTCATGCCTGAGGCCGTAGAATGGACGTAGGAGCGGCCATAGATCTGATCCTTGAGGTTGCCAAGCAGCCGGAAGACTTGCCTCTCGGTGTCTACGTGACTGTCGAAGACCTAATGGGAGACGGTTTTCTGGTTTCCTACACTGATCCTTCCGGCGAACAGCTAGACCGGGAGACACATCCGATTGGCGGAGAGGTTGAGGCATACGTCCCAGACAAAGACACTGGTCCGTGCGACGATGCTCTAATCGTTCGAAGGGCTTTCGTGACCAAGAAGTGGGGACCACTTCTGTACGATCTCATGATGGAGCTTGCTGGGCCTCGTGGGATTGCTATGGATCGAGAGATGCTAAGCCGTGCTGCTTTGAGCGTTTGGAATCACTACCTGAACCAACGGCAAGACGTTGAGAAGGTAGAGTTCCAGAGCCGATGTGACGATATCGACTCACCATGGCATTCCGAAGAGGAAGCTTACAAGTACCGCTACATCGCCACGTCAACAAAGACGCTGGACAAGCTCAGGGCTCTCGGCAAGCTGATCGAACTGTAGAGCCGTCAGGCCGGACAGGCGAAGAACCCTGTCGAGTAGACGACCCAAGCTCCAAACACAGACAGCGTAAGAGCGAATACCAAGGTCCCAGACGTGATCTTGTCGCCTCCCTCAATCGCAATGACGAAAATGCCGAGGAGCGCAAGGATGCCAATGACAATGGTGTAAACCTGTTGCCAGTGGATCTCCGAGAAGAAGCCGCCTGCGATCAGCGCTACGTAGCTGACGATGGTGATGCCAAGCGACACAAGCGTGATCTCATACGGCTCTTCCGTGGCGTAGTGCCACATGCGGTGGAAGAAACCGAAGATCCAGTTGATGATGTAGGCAATTGCTGCGATGGACATGGTATCTCGGTGGTGTTGAGTTCCTGAACCACCACAGCAATTACACTACTTCATCTCAAATGTCAAGCTTCGTCTTCGTCCGACGTTGCTGCGGCCGTGAGAGTAGCTCCGCCATCGTTGCATGCACGGACGTACTCTGTGATCTCAGGCTGCCACGAGCCCCACTTCGCCACGACCTCAGGGAAGTCCTGGATGATGGGCTTCTGAAGCTTGATCTTCACGTCGCCAGTGTCCTCATCCTCTTCTGCCTCGATGTGAGCCAGTGCCCAATGCATCTGTGCCTGACGCTGATGAGTGTCAAGCTCGTCCCATGCCTCATCGTTGACCGTGATGACCAACTCTGCACCGGTTGCAGCGTTCAGGATGGCGTTTGCCGTCTGAGTCCTTGTACGCCACGATGCGTTGCTGATGCGGAACCAGAGGATTTCTGTTCCAACCAGAAGAGGGTAGTGCTGTCGAATGATGTCCATTGCGTAGTCCACAGCGACATCATCATTGTCAATCTGCCAAGTTTCGGTTGCCATGTGTTTGTTTGCTCCTTGATGGCGGTTTCACGTCCGGCACCCTAGAGCAAGCAAAGATCGTAGTCAAGCAGTAAATCAGTGAGGTGGCCCAGCAATGAACCAGAGTTCGCCGACGATTTCCATCTTCTCGTCGAAGTCCATGATCTCTTCGTCGATGATTCTACGGGCCTCAGTTTCCCAATCGTACATCTCCACATCGATTATTTCTGTCATGGTGAGCCTCAGCTTGAGGATTCCAGAGCTTGGATCCCCTGACCACTCTGACGGCCGTGCATCAGGGAACTGAAGACTCATGAGTTGCATGATCTGTTCTTTGCTTGCACCGTTCCAGATGGCGAACATTCGGTCGAATCTCTCAGACTCTACGTTGTGCTCTTCATCTGTTCTTGCGTCGAAGAAGCCATCGGCAATGAGATACTGCTCTGTGTTCATTTCGAAGGTTGCGACGAATCTTGTTTCAACCTCAGACCCATCAACATCAACAGCCTTGGCTGTGACACTTACAGAACCATGCTCGAACACATCACCTTCAGATACAGGATCGAAATCAACCGCCGTTCGCTGTTCACTATCATCGTATGGCGGTTCGTAGAAACTAGAGAAGTCACTAGGATCACGGTATCGTGATTGCTCTCTCACGAGATCTCTGACTGTTTCGCAAATGTATCGTACCAACGTGGCTTTGTCATTCATGTTTCAGAGTCCTCGCTACTTCAACATATTCATGACCGTAACTAGCTCAACCAAACTTCTCGATGGCAAGTGAGGCAATGTCGGATCTCAAACCCTTGGCCAACGTGACGTGGGCCGTGATGTCAGCATCCTTGAAGAGTTCGGCCACAACACTGAGACCTGAGTTCATCCTGTCCAAGTGCTGGTTGTCGATCTGCTCGACATCGCCAAGAAGAACCAATTTTGAATTGACTCCAATTCTCGTGATGATGGTCTTCATCTCGTGTTGGTTCAAATCCTGGCAGTTATGAACGACAATTGCAGCAGTCGCCCCAGGTCTTTTCGAAGGAATCATGAATGTGTGGTTGTCTTCAATTTCCATGTCGAAAACATGCTTCTCTTCTTCGTTCTCAATTACATGCTTAACTACCACAAATCCATATTCTTTAGGCTCAGCATTCGGCCACAATCCGGTACCTGCCATGTGCTTGAAGTCTGAATGTAGCTTGTATGCCATTGTTGGATGGACCCATTTAGCAATCAGTTGAGATAGACGAATGTAGCCATCTTTTCTTAGGCCGATGTATTCATATTCCTTTTCAACACCATTCCGCTTTTTCCTTGAGACTCTTTTGAAAGCATCAATTCCAAATTCATTGAGTCTAGCAATCATTCTATCAATTGCCTCTTGTTCAAATGACTGTGTGTGGATTGTCGCAGCATTATCACACTTGCTTCCGCTTCCATCATCCATAAACCAAATTGCCAGCGAACGCTCATTCAACGAATCCAAAATCCATTGAGGACAGCTTCTTTTCGGACAATCTATTTCGTTCTCAAGAGCAAAGATCTTTGATTGCCAGAAAACCTTTGGTGTATTTGGATTGTAATCTGATCCTAGAACATCCCTGGTCTTTGACCCAAACCATGCTGCTTTCCACTCGGAATATTCCCTTTGAGAAAGCCCATGGGCTACATTTAGCCGAAATCTCCCAATTCCATGATTTGAAATCGAACCATCACCCAAATAGGAACCAACGACAACGTCAAGTTGGTTATTTGTGAGAGCCAGTGATACTTGTGGTGTATTGGGATCAGAACATACTAGAAGATCTCCCTCTTTCAAATCAATAGCCGCTTTCCATCCGTTTGATGTCAAAAACGGATGTTCTGGGGTGCTCTCTACCTTTCTGTTAGATGCATGTACGGTTACAGTTTTTCGTTTTCCTTTGTGCCACATGTTAGTGATGTTCTTCCACTCAATTCTATGAGTGATCTCATTGAAAGATCGAACCCTTGGAAGCTCTTTGCCTTGAATCCAATCATAGAACATTGTACCAATTCTCCTTGTAGCACCTGTCTCTAGCTGAATAGGAGTATCGAATGGAACACACTCATCTATAATAACGAAGGCATCATTGATCGATGAGCCACGAAGGTGAGTCAGGGCACGGATCTCGATAAGACCGCTCTCTCTCAGCATCGCAATCGTCTTTTTGCCTTCTTCGGCATCACGGAAGAGAAACTCCAGGTTGTCCCAGATGGGCGCCAACCAAGGATCGATCTTTTCTTCAATCGACCCTGGGAGGAAGCCTATGTCCTTGTGGAACGGCTCCATGGTCCTTGAGATGATGATGCGACGATACTTATCTCTCGTCTTGCCACCCTTAGCCGGGAACAGATCTGTTTGTTCCAGAGCGGCGGCGATTGCACAAATCGTCTTGCCAGTGCCTGCTGGGCCTGTGAGTGTGACGAGAGGAATATTTCTATCTGTCAGAGCATCGAGAGCGAACTTCTGTTCTGCATTGCGTCCCTTGATTCCCCAGACATCCTTATCCCTGATGACTGTAGCATACCAATTGTCATCATGGCCTTTGTTGTATCTGACAATGGCGCTGCTGGTGGAAGACGTAAGTGTACCGTAGCTATTCGGCAGCAACGTCTCCAGGGCCTCAGCCACACCGGCTTCAACAAAAGCCTCTGATACGTTCAGAGACCTCTCTGCGAATAGTGTGGTGATGTGAGCATCGTACACAACAACGGTGTCTGCGACACCACGGTACAGTTCGGAGACCTGGAGATGATCCTGGAAGTCTTCGCATTCAAGGCCAATCGAGTCACACTTCAGACGGACGTTGATGTCCTTTGAGATGAGAGTGACATGATCACTTGGTCGTGCAGCCCGAACTTCGAGACATGTGGCGATGATGAGGTTATCCGCCTTCTGCGAGTCGAGCGGACTTGGCACAGGCACATTCGGTGACCAAACTTGGAATGTGCCGCCGTTCGGCAACGACACTCCCTGTGCCAGAGACTTCCCTTCTTCCTTTCCAGACTTTCGAAGCTCTTCGATTTCACGGCCGACTCGTCTAGCACCTTCACCTACTCTGTCCCTTCTCGTCTTCAGGTTGTCGATCTCTTCGATCACAACGAACGGCAGAACGACATCGCTGTCTTCGAAGCTGTAGATGGACTTGCTGTTGTAGATGAGAACGTTGGTGTCAATCACAAACGTACGGTTGCTCATGGGCGACTCCATTCAAACACAACATGATCGATTGTCATTGTCATAGGGTTTCGCTTGACGAGACGATACGAGGCGTAGTCATCGAGTTGGTTCTGAATTGTCAGAACCTCTGCAATGGCTGAAGCGATATCCGTCGTCGGGATGAAGAATTCCTCTCCCTTCCTAAATCCAGTGACCTCGTACATATTGGTCTTCCTCGTTTGTGTTTGTTCTCGACCGTTATTGTCTGATTGGGTCTTCGAACGAATGAGCCAGTAGAAGCAACGCAAGTTGCGTCACCGTACCTGTATCTTCAGAGGCGAGTTCGTCACGGTATGCCACCGCAAACATTTCCATCGCCTCATCAGCACCATTCTCCAGAACGATAGGCCTGAACTCAGGGAGCAGCTTCTGAATCAGAGCCCAGTCTGCCTCAATCAAAGCATCGCCAAGCGATGGGATGAGCGGGTAGAATCTGGGTCCGAACAGTTTGGGCTGCTCAATGATCAGGTACTTCTGGAGTGACATTTGTAACGCCTCCTATTGAAAGCGGTCACTCCTAAGTATGTCTTGACAATTGAGCGGCCCGTGGGGCGATCCAACAATTTTCCGCCAGCCACGAAGAACCACGGTCAGTGTTTACGCACAAAAGCGTCGAGACACTTGACTCCGAGGAAGGAGAGCAGTGCTGCGAGACCACACAGCGCAGCAAACATCAACAGCGATAACAGGACCATGAAGACGGTAGTCATTCGCCTTACGTTAGAGCCTCGATGATCGACACCGGAAGAGCCCTGTATTCATCCATTGGAAGTTCGTCGAGAATCTCTGGTGAGAGCTTGTCAACGTAATCGAGCGACAAGCCAAGCCGTTGCTTAACGGACATGCCAAGGAATCTCCTATCGGCATCGGCCCAATCGCTAGCCCGTGATTGAACTTGTGTCGGAACCTGAACGCTCTTGTCAATATCTTTGGTTGGCACCCCCATGGCTGCCTTGGCCAATGCAGTGGCAGCAAACGATTTGAGAGATTGCTTTGTGACGTTTCTGCCATAGCATGACGCCAATACCGTGATGTCTCCCCAAACGTATGCGGAGTTGCTCCTGTTTTCGAACAGATCAGCCGCCAAGCTTGGAACATGCAAAGAACCACCAAACATGCTGTTGATGTCCTTTTGAGCCTCTCTAATGTCAGAGAACTTTCTTTCCACCACAGCGGTCCGGTCGTCATATCTGGTCAGATAGTACACGCTCATCTTTGCTGCGCTGGAAACAGAAATTCTGTTGATCTCTGGATACTCTTGCGCCACATGATTCAACAGTCTGTTTCTGACACTTTCACAAGCATCCTCTGTATACATGACGTATATGGATACAAGTTTGTATCCAGCATTCTCTGTTCGGGTTGCTGTTTTGGTCGCAGCACTTCTGATGTCCTTGGAAACACCGCTGCTGTTTCTGACAACAAGCTTGCCATCCTCATCATCGAGAAATAGCAAAACATACATACCAGAAGCGGCATCGACTACATTCGCAATCGTATTGCTATCGGCATCGGTGTCAAGATCGAACTTCAGGATTTGGTTATCTGTGTTTGTCATTTCCTCTAATGGGCGTTCCAGCGACCCACACAGGAAGTATATAAGGTAATCCAAACAACCCTGTCAAGAGGAATCAGCCATCTTTTTCCAACTTGGTGTACTTCACCGTGGCGATGTGGTCTTCATCCACCTCACAAAGCAGGGAGTTTTCGAAGATGCGCATCATCCTCAACTCATCCGAACCACGGAATGTGCCCACTACCTCTCCTTGTGTGTAGTTGACGTAGATGTTGTAGATGCCAACGTCTTCCATGACCTTGGCCACAGTCTTTCCGACATACTTTCTGTCGGGCGCACATACAACTCGAACATCATACTCGAACCTGCGGTTTAGAATGCCAAGTGTAGGACAAGCAAAATCAAACTCTTCCTGCTCTGGATCGTCCTCGTGAGGTACAAGTTTCCAGTTAGGCCTGTTCCCGTACATTCTTGGCTCTCTCCTATATGCAGTGGTTCAGTCATAAGTAGTGAAGCCTACTTACACCAGAGAAGCATCGGATCAAGGTAATCGTCATGCAATATGCATCAACAGCGGCGGAAGAAGCTTCTGCTCTCAACGCAGAAAGTCCAAACAGCACAACGAGTCTCGTGACCGATCAAGCGTTCTGGGAAGAGCGTGGCGTGATCACAGGGTACGACCTACAACTCTTTCTCGCCAGGGCGACATATTCAGACGTCTACAAGGAGATGAATGGCTTCAGACCAACGATTCCAGACTTCAAGGGTCCGGAAGCAGCGTGGGATGCTGTTGACAACCTCTACAAGCACACTGACAACGACTATTGGGACGGCGACCATTGGGAAGATGAGCCATTGGACGACGATGATCCGTATCACCAAGAAGAGTATCCGCCAGAAGAGCCAGCCGAGCTATCTCCAGAATACTTCGGCATGGAACCCATGCCACGCAAAGCTGGAATGCATGGCAAGTTCGCAGAGTCGGCCATCGTGGTGAAGGTCTCTGATGTTCGGCGAATCGTTCGTGAAGTGCTTACGAACGACTAGCACACATAGAGCCCAGACCGACTCTGGAATGCTTGCTCCTCTGGCCAGCCATTCGCAACGAGTTCATACGCCGCCTTCCAAGGCCTGAAAGCCCAATCGACTTTCCAGAACCCCTCTCCATAGCAGGTAAGGCGCCTGGGTGCAGGGTTGGCTCGCTCCAGACAGACTTCTGGAAGCTCCTTGTCAAACTGCGTCGCCGTAGTATCAACGAGCCACTGATGGTCTTCAACTACCACGGTTCTCTGGCCTGTGTGTTCATGCTCACCAATCGAGAATCGTTCCGTCGTCTCGAACTACGACCGTGCACTTTCTGAAGTCGCTGCCGCTTCTGTGGTCACACCTGTCCAAGCTCACGAAGAATGTGTCATCGATCTCGTATCGATCACTGTGGTGATGATGGCCGTGGATGTATACGAGCGGCCGAACAACGTTGAAGAGAGCTTCCAAGGCCTCTGCATTCGGATCGGAAACACGTGGCTTGTTCCCATTGCCGCTGAGACGATGGTAGGCGAACTGAACCGTGTCGTGGCAGCACATCACGCTGATGGCCTCACGATGCTCCTCGACGGTGTCCATGGCAGCGTAGAAGTCACGCTGAGAGATGTTCTCATCGGGGAACCAGCCGTAGTCAGAGTCACCAGGGACTCGACCAGTCCTGTCATGGCTCGTGCCGCCGCCCATGAAGAACACACCATCCTCGAACGTTCCACGAGGAATGTGAGTGCAGTCCCAATCTTCCGGATTCGGGTCCGTGGCCAGCGTACGGAAGTCCTCATGGTTCCCATCGATCCAGCGAACAGGAACGTCGAAGCCAGACCGATGATAGACAAGGCCGACAGGCAGACAGTTGGGCCAGAAGCCGAAGTCTCCAACCTGGACAATCTCGTCCACGGTTCCGCTGAATGCATCGAGAGCAGCAACCACAACCTTGTTGAAGCGGCCATGCTGTCCGTGGGCGTCGCCGATGTAGAGTCTGGTCTTCATGCAAGTGCTCCGTCGATGGTTCTAACTTACACACTCTCTGGCGTATGTCAAGTAGCAAAAGCGACAAAGAGCAGCCATTCGACCACTCTTTGTCTCATAGGAATTAACATTTCCATTTCGATTGATCAGAGCTTAGACAGGCCTAAGATCTGTCAAGAAATTCTCTACAATTCGTGTAGGTGAGGATCAATTCCAGGAACTGATCGTCCGCTTCGGTGTACAGCTTTTCTGGCAACTGCTCCCTGAGATACTGGGGCGTGTGCTTATCTGGGTCGAACCGTGCAAGGAACTTCGGGAAGTCATCGATGCAAACGTACGTTCCAGGAAGAGCACCGAGGTTCATGGAGTTGATCTCATAGAACCAGCCATGCCCATCGACATAGTCACGTCTGCCATACGGGTCCGGCAGCAAATCGCATGGGATGTTCGATCGGTTTCCTGCGCTGGAATCTTGGCTCTCTACCCAGAACCATTCGAACATGAAGTCTCTGTAAGCGTCAGTCAAGTTCGCTATGTACCACTCATTGTCCGCATCATCGAGAAGAAATGAGTCGAACTCACTGTGGTGATCGATGAAGACCTTGAAGGCTCTGGTCACATGGACGATGGCCTCGATCGGATTTGTGGTATAGCAGCCAGAGAACTCGATTCCAAGATGTGTCAGGAGCGCACTCTCGACGTAGCCGAGGTTGATCTGAACACCGTCAATTCGTTGGCCTTCTGGTTTGCCGTCAACCAGCTGCTTGAATGCATCATCGAACGCATCCTCAACATCCGGCTCTACATCGATCAGCGCATCAAATGCCTTCACTACGTCGCTTTCCTCTTCATCTTCCATCAGCCTGTCGACTCTATCCGTGAGCGTATCTGCCTCGACGTAGTTCAGAGCGTCGCTCCAACCACGGCCATGCGCAGGGAAGCGTGCGTCAGGACCCATGCAATCGTGGCCATCAGAGAAGTGAGGATCGATGCTGGTAGACGACAAGGTCTTCGCAGCAATGGCCTTACTGATCCAGCACAGGATCTTCACACCGCCGAATGTGGTACAGCCTTCGTACTTGATCCTGGCTGCCACACCACGTTTGCCCTCGACGACCTCAAGGATCTCGAAGCGATATGGATTGGGGTTCGGAGTTGTCTCGGCCACTGGAGTTGCTGGTGTGTAACGCCTGCCCGAAGAGAATGGTTTTGGCATGCCCATGATGTCTCCACTGTTATCTCGATCTTTGGTCACCAACGGCGCCCATGATGGGTCACCAACGTCTTTC
>Ga0098033_1000780_pt1 | contig 13842 bp, 17 predicted proteins | sample 1_EtaG_FD_75049 | JGI IMG/M metagenome (GOLD analysis project Ga0098033, IMG submission 75049) | Marine viral communities from the Subarctic Pacific Ocean - 1_ETSP_OMZ_AT15124 metaG | ecosystem: Environmental > Aquatic > Marine > Oceanic | place: Pacific Ocean | collected 2015-01-07
CGGGTTTCTTTGACATCTCAATATGATTGGAAGAGCTGGCAGCCATCAAACTGCTAGTGCTGGCGGGAATGAACCGTGGCCAGCTAACACCCGCAAGGCCCTGGGAAGTCCTGGGTGCTTGCAGAGCCACTTTAAGAATTCGTATGGGTTTCCACCTTGCTGAGTTCTAGTGACCTGCGGCGGGTATTCTGGTGACGTGGTGCGCAGCAGACGCATTGCGACTGTCGCGTAAGTCGCACCACTCACCCACACGCTCTCATGGTGAAACTGGATATCACGTGGGTCTACGAAACCCAAGTTCTAGGTTCGAGTCCTTGTGAGAGCGCCATTTTATGGTGGTAGTAGTTCAATTGGTAGAACACTGGACTGTGAATCCAGAGGTTACGGGATCGTGACCCGTCTATCACCCCATTTTTATGGCCTCGTCGTCTAATATGCTCAGGACCCCACTCCCTCACAGTGGGAAATGCGGGTTGCAATCCCGTCGAGGCTACCATTTCCACAATCGAGTATTAGTCACTAGCAATGCTCGGCATAGTGCGTGTCGCTAGAGAGGCGCAGAATCTGCAGGATCGGAAGTTATCTCGATGATCCTCCTCTTGTCCACATTTTCAAAATAAGCGCAAGTTCTTAGTTCGAGTTGATATTTATGTTTGAGGTGAAAATGCAATGTGAAAATTGTCATCAAAAACATGATGCCTTGTACGGATCGGGGCGCTTTTGCTCTTCAAAATGTGCTCGAGGTTTTTCAACAAAAAATCGACGCAATGAAATCAATCAAAAAGTGAGTAAAACTCTCAAGAAAGATCGTCCTAATGTTGATATCGTATGCAAATGGTGCGGAAAAATCGTGTCAAAACCTTGGCGATTTCGACATCACAAAACATGTGGTCGTTCTTGCGGAGCCAAGCTTTCGAATAGTCGACCCGAGACAAAAGAAAAAATTCGTCAAGCTCGTATCAAAGAAATTGAAAAGGGAAATGTCGGCTTTGGAATTAAATGTTCTTTTAGAGGCATTCGTTGTGATTCTGCACTTGAATATGCATTTCTTGTTTGGTATTGGGAAAAATATCCTGATGCACATATTCAACGATTTGCAGGTTATCTTGAAGGAGAAGGCATCAAATATCAGCCCGATTTTCTTATTGATAATCGAATCATTGTAGAAGTCAAGTATGATACTGCACGTGTTGGAAAAGCTCTAGATGACAAATGGTATCAGTACATCAATAGTCAAACAAAAAAGAAAAAGCTACTCGAACAGAGTGGATATGATTTTTTGTGGGTGACCAACAAAGACATTGGTAACAAAGTGTACAGACAAGCAATTTCCGATGCAAAGAAACAGAATAACTTGCCCTCATAGCTCAATTGGCAGAGCACCCGCCTCTTAAGCGGATGGTTGCAGGATCATGGCCTGCTGAGGGCACCATGCTTCTCCCGGGCTTGGCCCGTCCTGGTGTAAGCGAAATCGTAAACGACCCCTGACCAGCTGGCAGGCAAGTTAACGGGCCCCACTTTTGGACATTAGCTCAGAAGGAGAGCACCTGCGAGTTGAGCAGGGGGTCGCTGGTGCAACTCCAGCATGTCCGACCATTTTATATCCTCATAAGCTCAACAGGTAGAGCTCCCGGTTTTTCGCGAGCGGGGTGTGCAGATTCGAGGTCTGCTGAGGATGCTTTTTCGCCTCCATAGCTCAGTTGGGAGAGCGCCGCTTTCGTACTGCGGAGGTCGTCGATTCGATTTCGGCTGGAGGCTCCATTTTGCTACGGTAGACTAATGGTCAGGTCCCCGGGTTTTCAACCCGGCTGGTGCGGGTTCGACTCCCGTCCGTAGCCCGCTTATTTTTATCGAACTCGTTGATATATAACTGTATGCATCACTATATCTACGAAATTCGAAATATTGTCAATGGGCATGTGTATGTCGGAAAGCATTCGACTAATGATCTTGATGATGGCTACATGGGAAGTGGTACAGATCTTCTTGAAGCAATTGCGACATTTGGACTGGAATCATTTCGCAAAAAAGTCCTCTCTTATCACCCAACAGAAGAAGTCGCTTACGAGGCGGAATCAATGATCGTCACGAAAGAGTTCGTTGAAAGGCAAGATACATATAATTTGAAAGAGGGCGGCCTTGGTGGAAAATGGGGATCTGAGTCTTGTCGCCGAGGAGGGCATGCAATGGCTAAGGTAGTTTGGTCGGATCCTGATTTTCGTCGGCGTCATAGTACAAGAACATCACAAAGAAATAGACGTTTACATGAATCAGACATAATGAAGCCCGTTGACTGGACGGGGCGGCGGCATACGGATGAGACTAAAGAAAAAATTGGTAAAGCCAACTCTCTTCGACAAACAGGTTCAGGCAACTCACAATACGGTACTAAATGGATTCATCATTTAGATCGACAAATATCGAAACGAATTCCTCACGATCAAGTTGATGCATTCCTTGCAGAAGGATGGTGTCTTGGTCGAAAAATGTCTTTCAAGTAAACCTTGGGTTAACTTCGGCACCGAAGTAATCATCAGGTTTACCTCACAATTCATGGCTTCTGTGGTGTAATTGGTAACACACCGCCCTGTCACGGCGGAGTATGCGGATCGTAACCGCCAGGAGTCGCCATTTTGGCTTGCGTACACTTTTTGGCTAAGTGCCGCGGACTGTTAATCCGCTGGATCAAAGGGTTCGAGTCCCTTGCAAGTCGCCATTTTTCGCGTCCGTAGTTTAATCGGTAAAATACCGCGTTGCCATCGCGGAGTCACGGGATCGTTACCCGTTGGACGCTCCATTTCAATACCGGCGAGCGTAGGTTGTGTCGGGCGGTCTCCAAAACCGCTCCGTGTATGGGTTCGAATCCCTCCGTCGGTGCCATATACTTGAGTGAGCAAGGTACAGGTGGTCACCTCGTTAAAAACTGTTCTCACGACTCGCCTCCAAGGTGTTAGTGGATGCACGCGGCTGTGGTATGGCCGAGGTTCCGGATCGTGACCGGATGGAGGCTCCATTAAGAGATATGTAACTTCTGGAGAGCACATGTCTAAACTACTCAGAGAATTTATTCGCATTGCGCTTACTGAGAATCGGGTCAAGTATCCGAGAACATATCACTTGCCGTGGTCAGAGAGTGCTACCGACGATGACAAGACTCATAAAATCGAAGCAATTGTTGAGATGTTTGAGGGAAAAGACGTCGTCGTCACTGAGAAGCTTGACGGCGAGAACACAACAATCTACAGCGATGGGGGCTGCCATGCTAGATCAACAAGCTCAGCACATCATCCTTCCCGATCTGTAGTCAAACAGAAAGCCGCACAAATCGGCTGTGATATTCCGAAGGGCTGGCGACTGATGGGTGAAAATCTCTACGCGAAGCACTCTATCACATATGATAAACTTCCCGATTACTTTGTTCTTTTTGGAATTGCAGACGAGAAAAATATGTCTTTGTCTTGGGATGATGTTGAGGAGTGGGGACAACTACTTGATATTCCCACAGCACCCGTAGTTTGGCGTGGAGTATGGGACGAAGAAATTGTGCGTAAGCTCTACCCATTCGAGTCCAAATACGGAAGCACATCCGAGGGTTACGTCGTTCGAGTAGCAAGCTCATTTCCGATGTCAGCCTTCTCACAGAATGTTGCCAAGTTCGTTCGTGGTGGCCATGTTCAGACAGATAAGCATTGGGCCCACCAGACTGTAGTGCCTAACATAAAAGCCTAAGAAGCATGCAATCTCACCTCAAAGTGAGGTATAATGCTTAAGTTCTTTGGCAACGCAATCACAAAATAAAATGGGTCCATGGCCAAGCTGGTTAAGGCATCGCCCTTTTAAGGCGTAAGACCTCGGTTCGAATCCGAGTGGACCCACCATGAAGTAGTCATCAAATCGGAATAAGCAAGGTGCGCTCGTGACCCGCGAGAATCTTGTGAGAGTTGATGGCAGGGTAACATTTTATGATCTCGAGCCAGGGCGGCACACCCGACGGGGTGGAGGAAGGTTCAAGTCCTTCATTGGATAAACCCAGTTCGAATCTGGGCGGGATCACTCTTTTTAACCGATTAACAGCCTGGTCGGGATACATAATTACATGACCAACCAACTATGCGAATACGGCTGTGGGCAAGAAGCAAGGTATCTACTAAGAAGCAAGAAACACTGTTGCAGCAAGCACGTTGCGCAATGCCCAGCAATTCGAAGTAAAAATTCCAATGCAAGAAAAGGCTCCAAGAGTAGCGGTTGGGCTCAGATCAACACCCAGAAAAAGAACTGTCAGTACTGTGACAATGCAGTAGGCGTACCTGCGCTAAAGAGACATGAGAGTTCATGCTATCTCAATCCTGCGAACAGAGTTGATTGTCCCGTTTGTGGTAATGCTATCAAAAATTACAGACGTGGTACAACGTGCTCACACGGGTGTGCAAACACACACTTTAGAAGCAAAGAAAATAATCCAGGCTGGCGCAAAGATTCATATCGGAGTACTTGTTTCTTGTACCATGATAAGAAGTGTATCATTTGTGGCGAATCAAACATTGTTGCTGTTCATCATTTTGATGAAGATCGGGCTAACAACAATCCAGAAAATTTGATTCCTTTGTGCCCAACACATCATCAATATATTCATAGCCAGTTTCATGTTTTGATTGATGATGAAGTTGAAAAATACATTGACAGTTTTCTCGGAGGGTAGTTCAATTGGTGGAATTGGTGCTTTGGGAGCATCGGGTTGCGAGTTCGAGTCTCGCCCCTCCGACCATCTTTGACGGGGTGTCGACAAGTGGTCTAAGTCGCAGGGTTTTGGTCCCTGTACTCGTGAGTTCGAATCTCACCACCCCTACCATTTCATTTTCTGTTGGCCGACGGACAAGGCTTTGGCCCGTGAGGTTTATCTAAGGCGGGAGGGAATTCCTGACGTACCACCGACCGTAATCCAAGCCGGGATGGGTAGCGAGTGGTCGAGTCCAACAGAAAACAATCTTTAGCCTCCGTAGCTCAGTTGGCAGAGCATTCCTTTTGTAAGGGAAGGGTCATCGGTTCGATTCCGATCGGAGGCTCCATTTTGAGCGAGTATAGCCAAGTTGGTAAGGCAGTGGGTTTCCATCCCGCTATCGTCGGTTCGAGTCCGTCTATTCGCTCCATTTTAGAGAATACGTAGCTTGCACGTGCAACTTGGTCGTTCTCCATATACTTACTATGAGAGGCAAACATGTGGGCATGCAAGCACTGTGGAAAGCAATTCGACTTTAAGACAACGTCAGAAAAAGCAAATCACTCGAGGTGGTGCAATAAAAATCCACGTAGAAACGAGACGAAAAATCTCAAAGAAGCACAGCGAAAACGTGTAATTGCAAATCTTGGAAAGATGACGACGTTTGAGGTTACGTGTGAAGCATGTGGCAATACTTTCGAAGTTCGAGAACGAGAGAAGCAATTTCCAAAGAAAGACAATTACTTTTGTTGCAGAAGCTGTGCCAATACTCGTGGAGCTCTAGCTCGTGCGCGCAAGTACAAAAATCGACCAGATAGTGAGTTGAGATATACCGAGGTGTGCTGGCGATATCATGAGAAGCAGTGTGTTGTTTGCGGCGAAGATAAAATAGTGGCGGTGCATCATTACGATGAAAAGCATAACAACAATGATCCGAGCAATCTGGTTCCGTTATGCCCGACACACCATCATTATATGCATAGCAGGTACAGGATTTTGATCGCTGACGTGGTCAAAAAATATGTTGATGATTTTATGGGCTTATGGTGAAATTGGGATCACGTGGGTGTTGCATACCTGAGTTTCCGGTTCAATCCCGGATAGGTCCACCATTACCTCTGGAACGCCGCAGCGTAATTTAGGCGTGACAGCCCGGAGAGACGGGCACATTTCCGGATATAGCTCAGTTGGCAGAGCGCCGCGTTCGGGACGCGGAGGCCGCAGGATCGTGACCTGCTATTCGGACCATACATTGCTCCTTAGTTCAGTTGGTAGAACAACGGACTGTTAATCCGTGTGTCACTGGTTCAAGTCCAGTAGGAGCAGCCATTTTTGAACATTGCCAGGTAACTGGATATATTATCTGCTATTGAGACACATAAAACACAAGCCCAGGAGGCTACAATGCGACTCAAGACTCTCATGGTGATGCTCACCTTTGCTCTGGCCCTCGGTTGCGGAGACAAGACCGATACTGCGGATACAACCGTGCCGCAGGACACGCAGTCCGAGGTTGATACCGACACCGACACCGATGCAGATACAGACACGGACACCGACGCCGATACGGACGCGGACACCGATACAGATACTGATCTGTAGAGACGAATAGGGAACGCCCCTGCCAATGCAGGCGTGACAGCTCGGAGAGACGAGCACCACTTTTTTGATGCGGGTATGGAGAAATAGTGTCTCGCTAGGCTCATAACCTAGAGATCGTCCGTGCAATTCGGAACCCGCCACCATTTTCAGTGCGCCATTAGCTCAGTTGGATCAGAGCGCCGGTCTTCGGAACCGGACGGCGGGGGTTCGAGTCCCTCATGGCGTGCTTTTTCTTTGACGTTCAATGGGGCTGTACCGATTTCGACTTGGTCGAGGTAGGTCGAGCTTGCATGCCGAGATTGTGCAGGATCTCGTTAAACACTGTACAAACCTTACAAGTGCCAACAACAACCAGCACTTCGCGATGGCTGCGTAAGCAGACATTTGCTCCTAAGGGAGCCGCCGTCCGACTTGACTGATGACTGGGTCATCTCGTTGGGCGTGTCAAGACCAGTCTAATCCCGATCTTGCTGTGATGTGCAAGTCTGGGGATGAAAAATATTCGCGTCATCCTTCGGGATAATCATTGCGACCTAAGATCAACTGTTTGTTCTCACAGCGATCTGGGTTAATGACGAGAACTAAGCATGTAGATAGTGACACTGATCGATCGAGGACCCAGGTTTGACTCCTGGCAGCTCCACCATTTTTAGTTTTGTCGGGTTCTATTCTTACCCTCTCCATGGATATGTATTATCGTGAGGTGATTCAATGTATCGATGCGATGAGTGCGGTGAAAAATTCGAGACGTTCCAGGCAAAAGCGAATCATGTGCGATGGAAGCACAAGAAAGTAAAGTACTCTGAGCAAGGGCTGCAAGCGATTCGAGAGAGTAATGAGAGAGTAGCCAAAAAACGCTCAGGTGAAAAAATTACCGAAATTCGGACCTGTCCGGTATGCTCAGGGCAGTTTGAAGTTACGTTTCGCGAGAACAACAAGTGGAAAGGTCCCGCTCATTGTTCTCAGTCATGCACTAGCACAAATCGGACGCACTCAGATGAGACAAAAAAGAAGCTTAGTCAAGCTGCATTCAAGAATGACGCATGGATGAAAAATGCCGGGAGTGTCAAGAAAAAGAATCCACGCTTCTCTTCGAAAGCTGAACGCGCCCTCGCACGGGCACTGGGCTCTGATTTCTATCGACACAAGAATGAGACACTTGCCTCAGGGCGCAGAATCGACATCGACATCGTTCATCGAGAACTTCCTATCTGGATTGAATCCGATGGCGTATTCCACTTTGAGAAAGTCCACAAGAATCATGACTTTGAGAAGTCTCAGGCACGTAATCGAGAGGAAGAAGCTCACTGCGAAGCAAAAGGTATTCTCTTGATCAGGGTCCGGAACGATCGCTACACGATTGATGAACAAGTTCATCTCGTGCAACAGGCGATCGAAGACTGGTCAGGAGAAGGCCAAGTCGTTAAACATTTCACGGGCGCATAGCTCAATCGCGAGGAGCACCTGCCTTACAAGCAGGAGGTTCTGGGTTCGAGTCCCAGTGTGCCCACCATTTTTTAATAAGCGTGCAATCTCATCCTTGGGTGAGGTATAATCATTAGGTCACCTACCGAGGAAATACACATGCGCGTACAAGACATCGAAATCAAGGGCACCTCTAAGAGTGGATTCGCCACTGCAATTGCTCTGCCTCAATTCAAGATCTGCTTCGATTGCGGAGTGGCTTCACCAGAGGCAGTTCGTTGTGATACCGTGCTCTTCACGCATGGGCACATCGACCACTTCGGTGGGTTTGCTGCTCATGCGCACACTCGTGAAATGGTATCCGCAGGAGCTGCGGTATATTTCATGCCCAAGAGCCTGATCACTCACGCTGTGGCCCTCGTCGCTCAGTGGGCAATGATTCAAGATCAGACACCTGCACCAGTCGGATGCTATGCTCTTGATCCTGGTGAAACCGCGCAGGTAGGCAAACGCCGAGTGCGTTCTTTCCCAACCGATCACCGCGGTGGTGAGAGCCAAGGCTACATCGTTTACGATGTCAAGAAGAAGCTCAAGGCTGAATTTCGAGGCCTTCCGGGGCGTGAGCTTGGTGCTCTTCGGAAGCAAGGTGTTCAACTCGAAGATGTTGTTGAGGTGCCGCTGGTTGCTTTTACTGGTGATACTCGGGCAACCATCTTCGAAGATGTAGATCATCCGGCACTCAAGGCCAAGGTTCTCCTCGTCGAGTGCACCTACCTGGATGACGTAGGCGAAGACAAGGCGGAACAGTGGGGGCACATCCACATTTCGCAACTTAGTCGACTAGCCCACCAGGGTGTCTTCGACTCAGTCGGTTCGCTAGTGCTTTGTCACTTTTCACAGCGGTACAGTGATGCCATGATCTCAGAAGCCTTGGAGGCCATCCAGGCTTTCCCAGATCACCTTGACGTGCATCACTTGCCCATGGGCGAGTAACTCAGTTGGAAGAGTGCTTCCCTTACAAGGAAGAGGTCGTCGGTTCAAGTCCAGCCGGGAGTGCCATACTTACCAAGTTAATCCGCCGGTAGCTCAGTGGTCAGAGCCAGAGTCTTATAAGCTCGAGGCCCTCACAAGGTATACGGTGGTTCAATCCCACCTCGGCGGACCACTTTAGCATTGCCCGGGATAGCTCGGTCTGGTAGAGCAACAGGCTCATATCCTGCAGGTCGCCGGTTCGAATCCGGCTCCCGGGACCATTTAACAGCAAGAGAGAAATATGTTTCCCAAAATTGTAGCAGCAATTATTTTGGCTTTGAGCCCTGTGTGCAAGACAGATACAGCACCCGTTATTCTCGAGAATATCAGCGGAGTTCCAATTTTGGTCGTCTGTCACGAGGGCGATCGGCAAGAAACCTGGCGACTCGATAATTATGGTTGGTCCCTTGCAAGCAATCGCCGCATTGAAAAAGTTGCTGCAGAACATACACAGCAGTAATCTTTTGGGCGCGGGCACGTTATACTGCCACTCGAAGGATTAGCACATGTCAACACCTGCTATTGAAGATCTGCTCCCTAAGCCTATCATTCCGTCACCCAAATGCCCTGCGGGTATGCGTACATTTACAGTCTATCGTGGCAGTGATGAAACAGGTGTGTCAGGAACAGGCGTCATTATTCAGGGCGTTTTGTTTGCAAATGGTCGTTGCGTAATCCAGTGGCTTTGTGATCCGGATCCCGGCGATACCCAGATTAAAGATTTTGAACGTTTTCTGGATACACATGTTCGAACACACCCAACCAACAAAACTATTCTAACCTTTGGTGATGGCGAACAGTTGAAATTCGATCCTGTTCCGCCTCCTGAAGAGCCTGATGATGAGACCGAAATGATCGAGTGAGTTTTTAAGCAGAAAGTCCTGAGTTCAAGGATACTTAATATCGGAGGGCTTAGATGAAGTGCGAAAACTGCGAAAAAGAACATGATGGTGCTTATGGATCGGGAAGATTTTGTCGGCAAGCTTGTTCTCGATCTTTTGCGACAATGGCAAAACGAAAACAGATCAATGAGAAAGTTAGTCGAAAAATCAAGAAACAACGACCAAAAAGGGTGCTGAGTAAGATTTGCCCACTGTGTGGTGAATCATTTGAGGTGCACTTCAAGAGAAGAAGCAAAGTGTGCTGTTCTCGACAGTGTTCTGATTTCTGGCGGTTTGATACACGAAATCCAGACAGTGCACGTCACTTCGCCAATGCACGAGCAGCTGGTAAAAAATCAGCACAAGTACAATCAGCGTCGCGAAGAAGTAAAAATGAGACTCACTTTGCTAAGTTATGTCAAGAACAATTTAATGATGTCTTGACGAATGAGCCGATGTTCAATGGTTGGGATACGGATGTCGTTATTCCCAAGTATAAGATTGCCATCTCCTGGAACGGCAAGTGGCATTATGAACAAATCATGTCTGGTAACTCTTTGGTCAAGATTCAGAATAGAGACAAAATTAAGTCTCAAGAAATTGAGAAAGCAGGTTATCATCACTATGTCATCAAAGACATGGGAATCGAAAATCCCGACTTCGTTCTTAGAGAATGGAAGAAGTTCGTAGATTTTGTCTCGTCTCACAGATCAGATACAACATTTTATGCTCCCTTAGATTAATTGGCTAGATCGCTGCCCTCTCAAGGCAGAAGTGTGGGGTTCAAGTCCCCCAGGGAGTGCCATTTATTGATGTGTCGGCAAGCGGCCTAAGCCAGCGGTCTCTGAAATCGCGATCGGTGGTTCAAATCCACCCACTCCAACCATTTTGTCCGCGTAGCCAAGTTGGTAAGGCACTGCGGTGGCATCGCAGAGTCACGGATTCGAGTTCCGTCAGGTCTACCATACTTATGTTTGTGGAGCATTGGTCTAGTCAGGTCTAGGATGTCTGCCTGTCACGCAGAAGGTCACAGGTTCAAATCCCGTATGCTCCGCCATCTTTCAACACAAGGAGCCGATGATCCATGAAGTATCGAATGAAGTGGCACACGGGTAGAATTTCTAGCCGTCCCGACAAAGGCGCTGGTTATTTGACAAGGCTTGATGACGGAAAGTGGTACGTGTATAAAACAGACACGGACGGAATGCTACTTGAGGGCTTCCCTAAACTTCGCGAGGCAGGCTTCGATCATCTCGAAGATGCCCAACACTGGATCGAGGATAGCAATTACATGGGCGAGTAGCTCAACCGGAAGAGCACCGGCCCGACATGCCGGAGGTCGCAGGTTCGATTCCTGTCTCGCCCACCATTTTCTGCGTTTCACCGCTCATTACGAAGTGACTTAGACGGGTTCGAATCCCGAGCCGGGCACCGCCAGCAAATACTGGCGACCCGGCCTGCAAGCCTTGGATAAGTTGTGCGCAAAAATTTCTTCCAATCATATTGAGCATCATTGCAAAGAAGCAACATGAACTCTATTATTATTGAAATCAGAGCAGGCGAGGGCGGTGCTGACGCAAAAGATCTCGTCAAAAAGCAAGCCGCAATCTATCAGAAAGTATGTGCACGGAGGGGGCTTTAGCTATCAGGCACTGAGTTCTGGAGATGGCATCCTAACCTTCAAGGTGAGTTCTAAGGATGATACAAGGCCATCCCAAGTATTCCAAAATGAATCTGGTGGGCACAGGTGGCAGCGAATCCCGCCTACCGAAAAGAAAGGGCGTGTTCATACTAGCACAATTACAGTTGCTGTCCTTGATGATTCAGCAGTAAAGTCTGTTGATATTAATCCCAACGATCTAGACTGGAAAACAACCAGGGGATCTGGGCCAGGTGGCCAGAATCGCAACAAGCGAGAAAATTGTGTTGTTTTGACTCACAAGCCTACTGGAATTGTTGTTCGTGTTGATTCTAAGTCTCAATCGTCAAATAAGGATAGGGCACTCAAAATTCTAACTGAGCGTCTTGAAAAGCGACTGAATGAGCACGGGCAGCATGCTCGAAATTCTAATCGACGTACTCAACTAGGCTCCGGTATGCGCGGAGATAAGGTGCGAACTATTCGGACTCGAGACAATCGCGTCGTTGATCACAAAACCGGCCGCAAAATTTCACTAACTCGGTACTTGCAGGGAGAGCTCCCGTAAAAATTGTTATCAATCGATTGCAGGGTGATATAATGGGCATGGAGAGCAATATGAGCGAAGTACCCGACATTGTCTTGTTCGATATGGATGGCACTTTAGTACCTGCCAGAGAACAAATTTCGTTCGATTCTGATATCGTTGGTGTCTTAATTGATTTGTTGCAATTTGCCGATGTGGGCATTGTAACAGGCGCAGATCTTGATAGCATTCTAAAGCAATGTGATGTGCCAGGGCTGCGTGAAGGAATTCTCAATTCTAATCATGCATTTTGGCTTTTGCCTTGCAATGGCACCCAGGTGCACTTACTCAATCCGCGAACAAAAGCATGGGAACAAATTGAATCTGTTAAAATTAGAGACAAGATTGGAACTCGCTGGTTGAACTATTTGTACATGGAAATCTTTAAGGCACAAAATCGCCTTACCCTTCGAGAGGCCGATCTTCCATTTAGCCCGCCCTTCATTCAAGAGCGACAAGGCTTAGTCAACTGGAGCTTGATTGGGCAAAGTGCAGATCGAGCAGGTCGTGATCAGTTTGAGACTTTTGATAAAGAGGCACTTTTTCGTGACAAAAAGGTTCGAATGCTTGAAAGGTTACAGGCTGGCGGAGATTTGCACCCTTTCCTGGCATTCAAGCTAGGTGGTGCTTCATCTATTGACATTTACCCCAAAGGGTGGGATAAATCCTATGCACTGCGGCATTTTCCTGATCAGGCGGCATGGTTTGTTGGGAATCAGTGTAGTGTAGGTGGAAATGATCATGAGATCTATGAAGTGCTGTCAGAGTTTGGAAGAGGCTTTGAAACTACAGGTCCACTCGATACAATCAGAATCATTAAAGAAGTGATTAAGCCGGGAGTGACACGATGCGAAAAAATTACGAAGTTCGACAAATCATCCTAGTGCGCAAGGATCTCAAGATGCGCAAAGGTAAAATTGCGGCACAAGCTGCTCATGCAACAATGAAAGTCTTCTTCGATCGAGCCTGGAAGTTTCCGCTTTTTCGGTGCTTTGTAATGTTCATGAGTCGTGACATGTATTTTTGGGCAACAAACTCATTTGCCAAAGTTTGTCGTTATTGTGACTCGGAAAAAGAATTACTTAGAGTTTACAAGCTCGCTAACGATGCAGGTTTGCCATGTGCTCTCGTTGTCGATGCTGGACGAACAGAGTTTCATGGTGTGCCTACACCAACTTGCATTGCCATCGGTCCCGCAGATGCTCAAAAAATTGATGAAGCAATCGGCCGTCACCCACTATACTGATGATGTCAAAACTTCCAGAAGTTGGTGAGATCTTTGAATCGACAATTCTATGGCCCGAGTCAATTCAGAAAGAACTTGGCACACCGACAATAGTGACTGCTCGACGAGAGCCAGACTTGACTGATGCTGAGGTCATGGAACAACGAGTTGCCGGTAAACTCAAACAACTCTAACAAATTGCCGAGTTTGATACACATCGTGTGGTTTCATTTAAGAATGAATGCTGGGTATATGATTTCTTGGGCCTTGATGTAACTTTCACGGGACCATTTATCTTTCCTGGTGGCGAGAATTGATCATTGACGAGGCATAGTTAGAATTGCTATGTTTACTCTCGATATGATTCTAATGACCGAGGCCATGTTTGACACGGCCATGGACATCGCTCAATATGCCCATGCTGGACAAATTCGTCGTGATAAGTCACCCTATATTACTCACCCGATGAGAGTGTATGGGATTACGCAACGATTTGGTTATCCTAAAAAGACACAAATTGCAGCAATTATTCATGATGCTATCGAAGATGCTGCTGATCCTAGTGAGATTAAAAGCTTAGTTCGTCGACGTCTACCCAAAATTCTTCCAATTGTACAAGCTGTAACAAAACAAAAAGATGCAATATATTCTGATTATGTTGTTACTATTGAAGGTCCAGCACTTCAGGTGAAGCTATCAGATATGCTACACAATCTTGTGAACAATCCTAGCTCA
>Ga0098033_1000781_pt1 | contig 13841 bp, 19 predicted proteins | sample 1_EtaG_FD_75049 | JGI IMG/M metagenome (GOLD analysis project Ga0098033, IMG submission 75049) | Marine viral communities from the Subarctic Pacific Ocean - 1_ETSP_OMZ_AT15124 metaG | ecosystem: Environmental > Aquatic > Marine > Oceanic | place: Pacific Ocean | collected 2015-01-07
TATTATCCCCGAGGAGATATAAGCAAGCTAGCTGTAGAATTTGAAGATGGACATGTCGAACTTGCCGGCGGCTCTGATGAGCCTCACCGCTATAGATAGGAACAATAAAATGAAAATCACAAAGAAACAACTTAAACAGATTATTAAAGAAGAGTTACAAAACGTTTTAAATGAAGAAGGTGTTCCTCCGATGGATATGGGTCTTCCCAATGATGTCGGAACGCCGGAAAAACTGTTAGACGCTCTGGAGCCACTTATAAATAGAGGAGATATCCAGGGCAGATATGCCGGCGACATTGTTGGCTTAATTGATAAACAATTAAAGAAAAGTTCAGAATCTTCTCAGTATGTTGTTGATGAGTTGCAACGAATCAAAGATGATTTAATTCATCAATATATGCCTCTTCTCGCTAAATCCCGAGAGAGGAGAAGCGCCCGCCGCGATCAATATCGCAGTGGCGCTGATCAAGCTGAGCACCCACCCAGCAGAATGACAACTCTTCAGTCATTAGGGATTGGTGAATAAAATGAAAATCACAAAACAACAACTTAAGCGGATTATTAAGGAAGAGCTTGAGACAGCGCAGTCAGAAGAAGGAATGGAGTCATTTGTTGCGAAGCAGTTTGTAGAGCCCGGCAAATATAGAATGAGCATGCCTGCTTTTGATCTTGCCCTTGAAAAATTTGAAGTTAAATTTAACCTCGATTTTCCAGACAGCATATTCAAGCTCCACAATATTTTAGAGGAAATGGGCGAAGATGGCCTAGCAACCGGGCTACGTAGGATATTTCAAGCTGACTTTGAGGCGAGAGGAATGGATTATTAAAATGAAAATCACAAAAACACAACTTAAAAAGATTATTAAAGAAGAGCTTTTAAAAGAGCTTACCGGTGAGGAGGCAGCTATGATGCCTTCTCCATCTGGCACCGACCAGGGTATACAGATCGTAAGACAGCATTTACAAGAGATAGTTGTCGAATTGGCAGAGGGTGGGCTTGACCCACATTTGCCATCCACATTGGCTGGAACTGGACATACTGGCGTTATGCCCGATTTAGATGGACTGGCTGATGAAATGTATCGTATGATAATGAGAGAGATAGGAGCATAAAATGAAACTATTATTTGAAGGTTGGAAAAAGTTTTTAAAAGAGGCGCACGAGCCTGTTGGTCCCGGCCCAAGTGCTGGAGGACTTATGGGGAGAGCGAGAGAGAACTTCCCGCCTGACGTTCTCGCACGTGCGGGTTATGGAGAAGAAGAGCCTGAAGAAGAGCCCGAGGAATTAAATTCCAAAGATGATATGTATGATCTTATTGGTGAGGCGTGGACTCAAGAATTGATGGAACCAGGGTTTCTTAAAAATATGATATTTCAAGTAGCGAATTTTCTTCAAGAAGAAGGGCTCATCAAAAGCGAAGAAGATGTATATGCAGCTTTTGCTGATCATCTCTCTCAGGCTATTGAAATGGAAAGGGAACAAGAACTATGAAAATCACAAAACAACAACTTAAAAAGATTATCAAGGAAGAGCTTTCTAAGGTATTAAGAGAGGGCTATGTTGAAGAAAAAGTTTCCATGGCACAAGATGTAGTCAACGAGTTTCCTGAACTGGAAATAGAGATTACCAATTTTGATGAGGACGATGCCGCACGTGCAAATTATGAGTCGAATACAGATATTTTCTATGAGCCTGGCCAGCACTATCGCACAAAATTTGAACAAGAATATAAACCTCTAACTGATGCTATCAATTTTGAAGAGGAAATGACAAAACAAAGCAAACTATATGGAGTTTATTAATTTATGAAAATCACAAAACAACAACTTAAACAACTTATTAAAGAAGAGATATTAAAAGAAACCGATTGGTATGATCTTGAAAAGGATGAGTTACCCTCTCACGTTAAGAAACCGCCTGGACGTTCTGGCGCGGATGTTGAGGCGGAACGTGCGCTTCTGTCGGCTATTGATTCTTTGGCAGCCCTAGATTATTCTCGTGAAGATATTATGGATTTGGTAACCGATTTGGTTGATACATCATCCCAAGGCAAACCAGAAGATCCAGATGCTGAGTGGATGGATGATCGACACCGCGAGGATCAAGAAGATTGGCCCGAAGAAGAGGAAGAAGAAGTATTACGCCTTAGCGCACCAAAAGAAAGCCCGAAATATAACTGGCATACTTCCAGATATCGAGAAAAGAAAAAATGATAATCTCTGAAGCAAAACTTAGAGAAATTGTTTTAGAAGAAGTTAAGAATCACATGCGCCACCAACTGGAAGAGCAAGTGAAACAAATGCTTCTTGCAGAAGATATGCCTGATTCCTGGAAACGTGCTGCAGGAATATTGGGGCTTGGAGCGCTCCTAATTGGTGGTACCATGTTTGGTGGAAAATACGCTTCTTATTCGCAAGAAAGAGGACAAGAAGGTGACGCTTTTCGTTCTGCAATGCAGGCTTCCGGTGAAAAAGTTAAAGGACTCAAAAGTTTTATGGACATTGCCACGATACCTGATGCTGAAACAGGTGCAGCAGTTGGAGAACCCGTAGGCGATACGAAGCAGGCGATGGAAGATTTTCAATTTGCTCACATTGGTGATTGGAACAATGCTCACGAGGACATAGCTGGTGGATTTGGCTTACCACAGGAAGATTTTGGATATGTTCCAGCAGAGCAGATTGGTGATAATGAAGTGTTGCCGTTTGTAGGCATGACAAAGGCAGACTATGAAACGCTTTTGAGGGCATTTTATTTAGATGATCCTGGAGGAAAAGGTGATCAGCGATTAGAGGATCTTGTGATGGGAGGCAAACCTGGCTCCTCTATGTACTGGGCATATGGTGGTGGTGGCGAACCTTTATTTTCGTTTTTTGATGCCGGCGGCGAAACCGGCGAACGCGGCATGATGTTGCCGCCTGAGTGGAGCGTAGCATACGATCTATTACAAACACGCCAAGCAAAAGCTGCGAGCCCTGATATAGAGCCGCCACAAATACAAGGAGAGACACCACTTGACTCATACCCCTCACAGGATATAAGCATTCCGCTTGGACAAACAACATGGAAAGAAATGAAAACAATTATCAAGAAAGAACTTGCAAAGCTTCTATAGATGTGATATATTATGAGTGGAGGTAAAAAGATGATTTCTTTTTTGCAAAGAGTTCTGTTTGATAGTATTATGATTACTTTAGTTTATTGGATTGGGGGCGCATTCACCACCATTGTGTTCGGATAATATGGTGATTATGTGAGATTTGCACATATATCTGACACCCACATTAAAAACCTAAAGTTCCATTACGAATATCGAATTATATTTGATGAATTGTATGAGACTTTAAGAAAAGAAAAAGTAGACTGCATTGTTCATTGTGGGGACATAGCGCACACGAAGACACAGATCTCTCCGGAGTTTGTGGAGATGTGTTCGAACTTTTTTATGAACCTTGCTAGTGTTGCGCCGACATATATTATTCTCGGCAACCACGATGGCAATCTAAAGAACAGTAGCAGACAAGATGCGCTTACGCCTATTGTCAACGCTCTTGATTTACCTGGCCTTCACTTGTTAAAAAATTCAGGCGAGACGCATTTAAACGATGAGTTTAGTTTGAATGTGCTTTCTGTTTTTGATCGAGACAACTGGGTTGGGCCCTCTAATTCCGATAAGATAAATATCGCACTTTATCACGGTTCAATCAGTAAATGTAAAACAGATACAAACTGGACAATGAGCTATGGTGATGATGAAATAACTATTTTTGATGAGTTTGATTTCACAATGCTCGGAGATATTCATCGTCGTCAGTTCTTAGATAAAGAGGGGCGCATTTGGTATGCCGGTTCTACGGTTCAACAGAATCAGGGCGAGACTAACGATAAGGGTATTCTGCTTTGGGATATCAAATCAAAAAACAATTGGGAAGTAGAGCCAATTGTTTTTAAGAATCCAAAGCCGTTCATGACTATCGAGCTTACACCAAAGGGAAGAATGCCTCGCCATATAACCGTACCACCCAATGCGCGTTTACGGTTGGTGAGCAACAATAACCTACCATTGAGCGTGATGAAGAAGGCGATTAATATTGCCAAGTATAGATTTAAGCCCGAATCGATAACGTTTTTGAATCGTGCTGCGGGTGATCGTGGCAATGTTGATGAAATAGCGGAAACGCTTAAGACAGAGAGCTTACGAGACCCCGTAGTTCAAGAAGAGTTGATTCGAGAATATTTAAAAGATTATCAAGTTGAAGAAGCATTGATGCACAAGGTCCTTGAACTCAACAAAAAATATAGCTCAATTGTTGAAGAAGGGGAAGAAATCTCTAGAAATATTAACTGGAAGCTAGATACTTTTGAATGGGACAACTTATTTAATTACGGAGGAGAGAACAAAATTGATTTTTCTAACATGTCGGGCGTTATTGGAGTCTTTGGAAAGAACTTTTCTGGGAAGAGTAGCATTATCGATGCTATGCTTTACACTATGTTTAATTCAACATCTAAAAACGAAAGAAAGAATTTAAATGTTATTAATCAGAATAAACCCACGGCATCGGGAAAAGTTGTAATTAATGTAGGAAATGAGACTTATACGATTGAACGCGCGTCCGAAAAGTATATTAAACGACTTAAAGGCGAAGAAACGCTTGAGGCAAAGACGGAACTAAATTTTGAATGTTATGATAAAATCTTAGGTTCTACCACCAGCTTAAATGGCTTAACCCGCAATGAAACGGATAAGCTTATCAGGAAGCAATTTGGTACTATGGAAGACTTTTTGATGTCTTCGATGGCGGCACAGCACGGCTCGTTATCGTTTATTGATGAGGGATCTACTCGTCGGAAGGAAATTATCGCTAAGTTTCTTGACTTAGAGATTTTTGAACAAAAGTTTAAGATAGCCAAGGAAGATAGCATTGATTTAAAGGGCGCCCTAAAAAGACTAGAAGAAAGAGAATTTGATGACGAAATCACAGAAGCTTCAGATGATTTGCGGAAAAACAAAAGGCGTCTTACAAAACAAGAAAAGGCTTGCAATTTGTTACAAGTGACTATTGAACAAAAGCAAGCAAAACTAAACGAATTAGAAAAGTTAATCGATTCTATCCCGGCAACGATTATTGATATTGCTACGGTTAGAGAAGATATGCGCAATAAGAAAATCCAATCTGAGGCTTTAAAGTCGACTAATGAGGCTTTATCGGACGAACAAGAAGAAAAGGAACTACTAATTCTCAAGGCTGCAGAACTCCTGGGCAACATTGATATCGAAGAGTTATTAAAGAAAGAAGAACAGCTAACACAGTTAAAAGACAAGCTTGTTATAAAACAGCAAGAACTGAAAGAAGCAGAAGAAGATTTAAAAAGAAACAATCTTAAAGCAAATCTATTAGATGATATTCCGTGCGGCGATCAATATCCGAAATGTAAGTTTATTAAAGATGCTTACGTTGCGGTGGCAAACATCCCCGAATCTCAAGGGGCAGTCCAAGATCTTAATTACTTGTTAGACTCTCTTGGAGAAGTTGTTGAGAGCGACGAGACAAAAAGAACCTATGATTTAATTGATAAACACAAGAAGGTCACAGTTAGAAAGAGACAGATTGAAACTCAACTATCAGATGTTAAGCTGAAGATAGAGAAGAACAATGTTTCTTTTGAAAGGCTTCAAAATGAAATATCTCAGTTAACTGTTGATGTTGAATCATATGAAGAGAACAAAGAAGCAATTGAAAACCTTGAACATTTAATGAAAGATAAGAGAAGTCTTTTAACACAAGAAAAGAAAACACAAACAAAGCTAGAAAAATGCCAAGAAGAGGTTTTAGAATTATACAAGACTCATGGTTCTCTTGAACAAAAGCTAACATCTTTGCGAGAACTCAAAGAAGAGTTTCATAATCTCCGCGAAGAGTATTCAGCGTATGATCTATATATGAAATGTATGCACTCAAGCGGTGTGGCATATGATATTATTAAAAAGCAGCTTCCGGTTATCAATCAAGAAATTGCAAAGGTTCTTGCAAACATTGTAGAGTTTGAAGTTTTCTTTGAAGACTCTGGAAAGAAGTTTGATATTTTCATTAAGCATCCGAAACATGGCGAAAGACCAATTGAAATGGCATCAGGTGCAGAAAAAACAATGGGAGCTATGGTTATTCGTTTAGCCTTATTGTCTGTCTCCTCGTTGCCAAAAGGCGACATCTTCATTCTTGACGAACCAGGAACCGCGTTAGATGAAGAAAACATGGAAGGTTTCATTCGTATTTTAGATCTAGTTAAGGTATACTTTAAAAATGTCCTACTCATTTCGCATCTCGATTCTCTCAAAGATTGCGTCGATATGCAAATCGTTATTGATAAGAAAGACGGATTCGCATATGTTTACCAATAAGAAGAAAGTTGAAGAACCCAAGAAATTTATTATCCTCCCATATGATTCAGAAAAGAAGTTAATAGATAGAAGGAAACACATCAAGCATCCTAAAGAGATAGACCTGGATGATATTTATAAATTCTTAGATTATGTTTATGAAATGGAGGGTGTTATAGAAGACATTAGGAACTATTTACCTGATGATGTACGAGTTCAAAAGAGACTGAGAAAGTTAGATCGTATACAAATTCCATTAATTAATGAGAAGGATTTAGAGAAAAATGAAAGTTACTAAACAACAACTTAAGAAGATTATCAAAGAAAGTATCTTTGATAGTGCCGGCAAAGATTCTAATATCACAGGCGCGCTTGAAAAGCTATTAAAAGGGATAGAAAACTTAGATGTTAGTGTTGATTATTTATCAGCAGTCATGACGGGAACATCCCCGCTTTCAACAGGCATAGGTCAAAAAATTATGGGTCGGTACCGCACACCTCCAGTCCGCCGGCCAGCGCCAGCAGAACTTAAAGAAGAGAATAACACTATTTCCGATTGGAAAATACAATTAGAAGAGGCGATAATGAGTCTTTATGGAACTGGATATGGGCATGCTGAGATTAGAGAAATGGTGGAGAATACTTTTGGTGTTGTTATGGAAGAAATAATTGATGAAAAGAAAGCGCCCTCTGAAAAGACGCTTAAGAAGATGGAAAAGAGTTTGACAAAGACAGCGAAAGAGAAATTTCCAAAAGATGAGGAGCGCCAAAACGCATATATTTATGGAACAAAAAGAAAAACTGGTTGGAAGCCAGAAAGAGAAAAATAGGAGTAACGAATGATGAGTATGATTAAAGGTAAAGTTGACAAGGTACTAGAGAAAGCAATCTCGCGAAAGCTTTTAGTATGGATTACAGCGACTGGGCTAATGCTCACAGCAAATCTTGAATCTGCTGACTGGGTTATTATTTCCGGTTTGTATCTTGGCGGCCAAGGTATCATTGATGCAATTGCGAAACTCAAGGGTGCTTGATGAATGTAGCAACAATACTACAGTTCGCTAGAAAAAATTGGAAAGAAATCTTAATCGTAATTTGCCTATTGTTAGTGATAGGCAAAATGCGTTATGACTATGGGCAACTTGAAAGCGCATATATAACAACGCAAGAAAGCCTACAGAATCAGATTGAGGGACTTCAAGAGATTCACAAAAGAGAATTAGAAAGACGAGAAGAGGCTTTGCGTGAATATGAAGAGCAACTTGCAGACATAGAAGAACGCTATGAGATGGATAAAGAAGAATTAGAAAAGCTAAAAAACAAAAAGCAAAAAGAATTCATTAAAGATTTTGTTGATGACCCGCGCGCCTTAATTGAAGAAATAGAATCTATGTTTGGGTTTGATTATGTTGAATAGAATATTGGCTTTATTTTTATTTTCCTCGACAGCTTATGCTAACGATGGAAAGTTTACTCTTTTAGCAGAACAACAACCAGCACCCTTTGCGGGTGTTTTATTTGATCCGATAGCTGCTGCAAACATTATGACAGAAAAAGATGGCTGGAAATCGTTATGTGATATAGAAGTAGAGTATCAGCTAGACATCGTTGGCACTGAATTCGACCTGGAAAGAAAGAACTTTAACATTCGATATGAAGCACTAGACCAAGAATATAAATTAATTGTTGAGCAGAAAGATGCTGAGATTGTTAAACTACAAGAGACGATTAAGAAACAGTCTCCTCCTAATAAATGGGCGTGGTATGCCGGCGGAATTGCTAGCGGCGTTGCTGTGACTTACGGAGCATACAAAGCATTTCGAGATGAGTAAAGATAAATTAAATCATATTGCTGCAGTTGAACAAGCGATATCAAAGAAGTATGGAGATGAAGCAGTTCAAAACCCCAAAGCAAATTGGGACGAGAACAAAGAAAAAGAATATCTTCAACAAATGAAAGAGTTTTATCAGAAAACACAGCGAAATGCAGAGTCTCAAGAAAAAGTAGACATTAATGGAATAAAGATATCAAAAAAACTACTTAATAGAGATGCTATACGTTCATGTCCAATTTGTAGTTCGTTCGCAAGAAAATCTATGGATGATGTTTGTTTAGTTAAGTTCGATTGTTGCTTTAATTGCTATATACAATATGTAGAAGATAGAGAAGAGAGATGGCTAAAAGGATGGAGGCCAAATAATGAGACCAAGAAAGAATAAGAAGTTTGTCGATCCACGATATTTTATGGACGAGAAGATGGAACCGTTAAACGAGGACAGAAAAACAGTTCAACAGGACTTAGGAACACAAGCTGTTCGTAGGTCAAAAGTAGGCTCAATGAGCCCGACAGAAGTTCAAGCTATGGAAACATTACAAGCTTTGGAAAAACTAATCTCTCAGCCGGGTAATCAAATGAACTCAGCGATGTTGACACTTTTGAATCGTGTTAAGACTGCTATTGAAAAAGTTGCTCCCGCAGAACCGGCTGCTCCCGCAGAACCGGCCGTCCCCGTAGCACCGGCCGCCCCCGTAGCAGAACGTCGCACCAAAAAAAGAAGGAAATAAATAATGGCTAAGAAAAAAGACACAGTTTCAATTTATGATGTAGTTCAAGGCCTGTCACAAGCAGCAGCAAACGCTTATGATGGTGCCTTGACAGAAGATGGAGAACCTTTAAAAGCAGGGCTTCAGAGAGAAGAAGGGGATATGATTCTTGATAAGAGAATTATAGATGGCTTTGGCGTCGTGTTCTACGGCGACATGATGTGTTTGACATATCAATCTGATGTACAGCTAAAAGAAGTTTATGCCTCTGGTTTTGAAAGCGATGTTGAGAGCCGCCTAGTTGAAATTTCTAACTGGCTAAAGAAAGAATACAAAAGAATTACAGGAAAGAGTGTCAGCCTAACCGCAGAGGGAGAGGTAGACGTTCGCGTTGAAAGCGCCTCTCGTGTGCGTTCTTGGGTCCTTGCGAAGAAGCACTATAAGGTTGGCGGCTTTGATAAAGAGATGCGCGTCGATCCCGAATCTAAGGATCTTCTGGAAACTAGCTGGAAAACATTTCTTGATCAGGGCGGCTGGAAAGACAAGCGCCCGAAGAACGATACTCGACCTAAAGGAGAAACAAAATGAGTCGCATTAGAAAGAACAAGAAATTTATCGATCCACGATATTTTATGGATGAGAAGATGGAAACTTTAACAGAGGCTGAAGTTCCTGGTGCAGAGGCTGAATCTCAGGATTCCACCGCACCAGAATTTTGGCAGCTGTCGCTACCAGGGGAACTACCGCCAGGTAGTAAACAGGCAATACAATCTAAAATGCATGAAATACTCCAGGGCGCGAACATCCGCCGTCTTCTTCGAGGCCTAGGCGCCAAATATGGAGGTGAAGCTGCCCATGATGGTTCGGGCCGCACCTTGTCGGAACGCGGAGTTGTCCCAACATTTATGTTTTATACGACACCACAAACCGATCAGCAACAATATTCGGCTGGGCATGATAAAATAGGACAAATGTTAAAGTCAGAGGTAGGTAAATTGTTCGGCAGATACGAGTCTCTGGGAATTGATCGTGATACGGCGAGAGAGTATTTAGGACAGATGCAGAACATGTCCTGGACACCAACGCGCGGTGGCGGCAATTAAAAAAATGAAAATATCTAAATCCAGAATAAAAGAAATCATCCAAGAAGAGATCGTGAAAGAGATCGAGTTTAGAACTGGTGTGCCAGAAGAAGACGTTCTTGCTCACGGATTGGATATGGAAAAGTATCCAACCACAAAGGAAGAAGAAATGTCAGAAGCTATTTCCCAGATTCTTGAAGATTTGTTAGCTGACACTGTTGAAGGCCAGGGAGGTCCTCCGAGGGATGCGTGGATGGCAGAATATGATGAAGAGCTTCATGACGAAGCCATGCGCATGCGCGATAGAATTTTAACAGCAGCAGATGAGATTATTGAGCGAGAAGAAGAACGAAGATAAAAATGAATGAGCTTTCAATTATCGAAAAAAGACAAAGTAAAAGAAATATTAAAGTGCGGTAAAGAACCTGCTTATTTTTTAAAGACATATGCCCGTATATCTCACCCGATGCACGGGCTGATATTATTTGATACATATGATTTTCAAGATGATCTTCTTGATCAATTTAATGACTACCGCTTTAATGTGATTCTAAAAGCTCGTCAGCTTGGCATCTCTACTATTACGGCTGGCTATATCGTATGGATGATGTTATTTCATCGAGATAAGGCCATTCTTGTTATGGCTACAAAGTTTGCGACAGCAGGAAACTTGGTTAAGAAAGTCAAAGGTATTATGAGAAACATTCCAGATTGGCTGAAGATCGCCACTATCGACGTGGATAATAGAACTTCTTTTGAGCTTTCTAATGGTTCTTCTATTAAAGCGGCATCTACCTCTGGGGATGCTGGACGTTCAGAAGCGTTGTCTCTTTTGGTTCTCGATGAGGCTGCTCATATTGAGAACCTTGAAGAACTATGGACAGGCCTGTATCCTACGTTGTCAACTGGTGGTAGATGCATTGCTCTATCAACACCAAATGGGGTAGGAAACTGGTTTCATAAAACCTGCGTTGACGCAGAAGGCGGCGCCAATAACTTTAATTTAACGACATTGATGTGGGATGTACACCCAGACAGAGATGAAGAGTGGTATAAAAAAGAAACTAGGAACATGTCTAAGCGCCAGATTGCGCAAGAGTTACAATGCAACTTTAATACTTCTGGAGAAACAGTTATTGATCCAGACGATATGGAATGGTTATTATCTCAGATTAGAGAGCCTAAATATCGTACAGGCTTTGATCGTAACTTTTGGATTTGGGAGGAACATGATCCTACTAGTAATTATTTGATGGTGGTTGATGTGGCACGCGGAGATGCTGCCGATTATTCTACTTTTCATATTCTCAAATTAGAAACATTGGAGATTGTCGGAGAGTACCAGGGAAAACCAACACCAGATATGTATGCAAATATGCTTAATCAAGTAGGCAGAGAATATGGAGGATGTTTACTTGTTGTTGAAAATAATAATATTGGTTATACAGTATTGGATAAGCTCATAGAGCACCAATATCCAAATATTTATTATTCTATTAAGTCAACACATGAATATATTGAACAGCACCAAGCTGAAATAAGAAATAGCGCTGTTCCTGGTTTTACAACATCTATGAAAACTCGCCCCCTTATCGTCGCGAAATTAGAGGAGTTTATCAGAAACAAACTAATTAAGATATACTCTTCACGACTAGTAAACGAAATGAAAACTTTTATTTGGAAAAATGGTAAACCACAAGCTATGAAAAGCTATCATGATGATTTGGTGATGGCACTTGCTATAGGTTGTTGGGTTCGCGACACCGCACTTCAAGCAAATGCGCGAGAATTGAATTATCAAAAAGCATTTTTGAGTGCTATAAAAACAACGAGCACATCATTTAATACGAAGATAAGAGGACAAGAAGGCTACAAAAAAGATAACGTTCTTGATAAAATGAATGATGCACAGCAAATGTATGAACAATATAAATGGATTATAAAGTGAGAAAATAAATGCCACCGAAAGGAAAGAACCCCCACAACCCACAATCTGATTTGTTTAAAGCCTTAACCCGGCTTTTTTCTGGTCCGATTATCAATTACCGATCTCAGTCCGGACGAAGAATTAGAAGACAACATTTAGATAAGTTTTCTTCTCGTTTTAAAACTGCTTCAGGTCAGCAGTTCAAGAAAACATTATACAACCCCTTAGATGTAATTTCATCTAATGCTATAGCCAACCAGCGACGTTCTGAGAGATATATCGATTTTGATCAAATGGAATACACGCCAGAGATTGCATCTACAATGGATATTTATTCAGATGAAATGACAACTTATTCAGAACTTCGTCCAATGTTAAATATTAAATGTCCCAATGAAGAATTGCGCGCGGTTCTAGATGTGCTTTATAGTAGTGTTTTAAATCTTGATTATAATTTATTTGGTTGGTGCCGCACGATGTCCAAATATGGCGATTTCTTTTTATACTTAGATATTGATGATAAGTATGGTGTCAAGTCGGTTATTGCGCTGCCACCTCAAGAAGTTGAAAGATTAGAAGGAATGGACAGTACAAATCCAAATTATATCCAATATCAGTGGAACACCGCTGGAATGACTTTTGAAAACTGGCAGATTTCTCATTTTAGAATTTTAGGAAATGATAAGTATGCCCCTTATGGTACATCTATTTTAGAACCAGCACGGCGTATTTGGCGCCAATTGACACTTATGGAAGATGCCATGATGGCATATCGCGTCATTCGTTCTTCTGAAAGAAGATTGTTCAAGATTGACGTTGGCGCGATTCCCCCCCAAGAAGTTGAACAATATATGGAAAAAATTGTTACTCAACTTAAGCGACATAGTGTTGTAGATCCTTCCACCGGTAGAATTGATCTTCGTTATAATCCAATGAGCATTGAAGAAGATTATTTTATTCCTGTTCGTGGGGGACAATCTGGAACGGATATCACCAACCTTGCTGGTGGTGCTAATACGACGCAGATTGATGATGTTAAATACCTCCGTGATAAATTGTTCTCTGCTCTTAAGATTCCACAATCATATCTTACAATGGGCGAAGGCGCAGAAGAAGACAAGACGACATTAGCTCAGAAAGACATTCGTTTTGCGAGAACTATTCAGAGACTACAAAGAGTAGTTGTGTCGGAGTTAACAAAAATTGGAATCATTCATCTTTACACATTGGGATTTAGAGGGGATGATTTACTTTCATTTAAATTAAGCTTAAACAATCCTTCTAAGATTGCCGAACTCCAAGAGCTTGAACATTGGAAGATGAAGTTTGATACTGCCGCCGGCGCAACAGAAGGCTACTTCTCACGTCGGTGGGTTGCTGAACATATGTTTGGAATGTCTCATGAAGAGTTTATTCGTAATCAAAGAGAAATGTATTATGATCGTATTCATGACGCTTCATTACAGCAAGTTGCCGAAGCTGCCGCCGCTGAAGGCGCAGCCGCACCCGCCGGCGATCTGGGAGCCGGCATGGACATGGGCGCCGAACTTGGTGGCGATCTGGGCGCGCCAGAAGAGATGCCTGCTGCTGAGGCTGAGGCCCCGGAAGCCGGCGGTGGTGAGGAATCGGCACTTTTAGCAGTTCCCCCTGGTTCGCGTAAAGCGCCACGTTTAACGCCGGCGTCGAGAGGCAAAGTTTATCATCCGGTTAATGTGGACAAAAGACCTGCAGGAGCACGTTCTCGTTCTTATGCTGCTAAGTATTCGCGCGAAAAAGGAAGTAGCACGATTAGAAACATACTGCCAGGATATGGCGATCTTAAATCATTAGTTAAGATGGACGGACTTGCAGGGGGCATTTACGAAGAAGATCAATCTACTTATAGTTTGAGAGAACAAACAGAA
>Ga0098033_1000783_pt1 | contig 13812 bp, 15 predicted proteins | sample 1_EtaG_FD_75049 | JGI IMG/M metagenome (GOLD analysis project Ga0098033, IMG submission 75049) | Marine viral communities from the Subarctic Pacific Ocean - 1_ETSP_OMZ_AT15124 metaG | ecosystem: Environmental > Aquatic > Marine > Oceanic | place: Pacific Ocean | collected 2015-01-07
GGTCGGGCACCTTTCGCGCCTCGAGGTCGAGGCCCAGGGCGTCAACTGCGCCGCCAGATTCCGCCGCCGCCGCCGCCGCCGCCATTGGGGCACCACTAGTGCCCGCCAACTACGCCGCGAGGCCTTAGAACGTCTCCTAGCGGCCGCTAAACGGGCCTCGAGGCCGCGGCGAGGGCCTGAGAGGCCACCATCCGTAAGCCCGCGGCCGACCCACCTACTCACCTCGTCACCCACCTACTCACCCACCTACTCACCTACCTCGAGGCGGGAGCCGCGAAACAAAAATCAGTACCTGGGCCACCTCGAGGTCGACCCAGGTACCTCGACCTCGGCCCGATCGGAGCCGATCTGCTCGGTGCTGGCAGCTGAGGCGGCGCACCCACCCCCAAGGGGGGGCACGGGGCCTGCGCCGCTAAGTATTATTACTTGAGGGGCGATGCGTGTGGTTTTTTGAGGTTTGGGTGGGGGCGTTGTGGGGTGGCCGTATTTTGTGGCGGAGGTTCCCCTTGTCGGCTTTGTTTCTGTTTCCCCCTGTACGCTTGTGGCGAGGCCCCTTTTGGGGGTCTCGCCACGTTACCGTTCTTTTTCCCTTTCCCTATTACACCTGTTGCGGTGTCCCACTTTTGTACTAGTGGGTTGGTACAAAGGGGTTTCGGGACAGTGGGGTGTTTGGTGTGGAGGTGTTGTTGTGGTGCAGTCTGGTGGTGGTAGGGGTTGGTCTCGGGATCCTGATTCTGGTGTTGAGGTGATGCCTGTGAAGTGGGCGTTGTTTTTGGATTGGTTGTTGGAGGGGGAGGGTCGTGTGCCGTCGACTCAGAAGGATTGGGCTGCTGAGAATGGGGTGGCTGCGTCGACTGTGCGGAAGTGGAAGCGGGATCCGCGTTTTGTGCGTGAGTGGGATCGGCGTGCTACTGATTTGAATGTGCATCCTGAGAGGACTCAGTCTGTTGTCGAGTCTTTGTGGCGGGCTGCGTCTGGTGGGGATGTGAAGGCTGCTTCTTTGTATTTGCAGTATGTGGAGAAGTTTACGCCGAAGCGGGCGGTTTTGGTTGATGATGGGCGGTCTGTGGCTGGTTTGTCTGATGTGGAGTTGGCTGCTGAGTTGGAGCAGTTGGTTGTTGAGGTTCGTGGGGGTTCGGGTGATTAGGCCTGTTTCGATGTGGGGGCCTAATGCTCAGGGGGTTCGTTCTCGCCCTGATCGGTCTGTGGTGTTGAATCCTGGGGATGTGGAGCGGATGGGGTTTGATTTTGATGAGTTTGATCGGCTGATTAGTGAGGGTACGTCGGAGGCGGAGCGGAATCCGTGGGATTTGGTTGTGGATCCTGAGACTGGCGAGTTGGTTGAGCGTGGGGAGCGTGATCGTGTGCGTGCGGTGGGGTTGCCTGTGGGTGCGGTTGAGGATGCTCTTGCTGCGGATCAGTCTGCAGTGTTGCCTATGTATTGGGCGGTGGAGTTGGGGTCTGAGGATGGGGTTGAGGAGATTTATGCTCGGGTGATGGGGGAGTTGGTTGCTGAGCATGGGGCTCCGTTGGAGGAGTCTGATTATGGGGATCTTGTTTGGGGCGCTATTCACGATTATGCTGAGCGTTTGGGTTTGGTGTATGAGCGTTCTGACAGGAGTGGTGGGCGTTTGTTCTTACAGGGGCGGTTTGTTCCTGAGTCGTACGAGGGTGCTACGGAACCGTCAGCATTGCCAGCGAATCCCGTGCCCTGGGAGGCAATGCACGAAAACCAGCGGTGGGAAGCATTGGGGAGAACTCAGGAAGCGCAGGATCTTTTCGATGAGGGTATGATTTCTGCTGAGGAGTTGGAGCGTCGGAGAGAGTTGTCTGCCGAAGAAATGGACAGAATGTATGATGAATGGCGCAGGGAGGATCGGCAGGAACGGGAAGCACAGTGGGAAGATCCGCGTCCACATTCTGGCGACGAGTTTTTCCATGAGTTCCAGGCCACGCCTGCGTTGACGGGTTTGGGTGGGTTCCAGTCACCTAGGATGCCTTCTGGTCTTCCAGGGTTTCAGTCGCCTGGTTCGATGCCTTCTGGTCTCCCAGGGTTTCAGTCACCTGGGATGCTTTCTGGTCCTCCTGGGTTTCAGTCACCTGGGGTACCTTCTGGTCCTCCTGGGTTTGGTGTTCCTTCGGATGGTTTGTTGCAGGATCTGGTTTCGCGGATGGGAGATATGCCGTTGGAACATAAGTTGGCTTTGGCTGCGGCTTTGGCTGGTGCTGGTTTGTTGACTGCGGGAACGGGTGGGCTTGCTGGTCCTGCGTTGATGGCTGGTGGCGGTTTGTCGTTGTTGGGTAACCAGTAATGGGGGTTCGTGCTATTGGTGCTCATCGTGTGCGGCCTCGTCGGGTGCAGCGTGTTCAACTTGAGGATCGTAACCCTGAGGCGTTGTCTTTGGATGTGCCGTTGTTGTCGGCGCAGTCTCCTGCGCCGCAGGTTGATCCAACGGCGTACAGTGGGGGGGATGGCTGGAGAGACCGCTTTTCTGATTTTTTGAAGTCACAGGTGGGTCAGTTGTTGGGGTCTGGGTCTTTGCCTGAGTTGCAGCGTGGTGTGGCGGAACAGTTGACGGGTTTGGCTATGCCGCCGACTCCTGGTGGTCAGATGGCGGCTCCTAGGGTTGCTGGGTATGTGGAGGGTGCTTTGGATCTTGGTCGGCCGTTGTCGTTGGCTGATCTTGGTGTTGGTGGTGTTGGCGGGATGATGATGTTGCCGTTTCCTGGTTTGGGTGCGGCGGATGATGTGGCTCGTCCTGTTGTCAAGATGGGGCGTGGCGTTACTGAGGATGCGTTGCGTGGTATGCGTGAGGCGTTGAAGCGGGCTGATTCTGGGTCTTTGGCTAGTTTCTGGGATGAGGCTAAGGCGGGGAGGATTCGTAGCGGAATCCCTGTGAGGGGTGAGCAGCATGAGTTGTGGAGTGTGGCTGAGTCTGCACAGAATCATGTGGGTATGGGACGTTTGGCTGGTTATTCGGAGGCTGATATAAAGCGGTGGTATTTGCATAATGCTATTGCGGACTCTTTGTCTAACCCTGGGGTGATGACGGAGTTTGATGGGATGACTGGTTTGAAAAGGGGCAATGTTGTTGCGTCGAATCAGGAGCGGGTGGAGAGTGTGTCTTCTGCTGTGTTGGCGAGGGCACGCGCTCAGTACGAGCGCGATTTGTTTTCGTGGGATAAGACTGTTGATGCGGCCCAGGCGACTTCTCAGGTTGCTAAGGTGGCGGATGCTGCGGCTGGGCGGTCGAAGTGGTTTAGAACTGAGGCGGATCCGAGGTTGAACTTATTGGATGACCCGTCGCTTCCTCCGCGGGGTTCCGATTATTACCGTGATTCCGATGGGGCTGTGAGTCGGTATAAGACGAAGGAAACTGCGGCTCAAACGTTGAAGGCTGATGAGTGGGGGTGGATGCCGACTGCTGAAATCGTTGTGTATTTGGATCCTGTTGCGTTGGGGGCGATGCAGGATCATGTGGCGTCTTTTCGGTGGATTGACGGGAAGTTGACTGTGGTGTCTGCGGATGGAGGTAGCGTTGTAGGTAGAGTTAGCGATATGCCCGACGTTGGGTTGCATCCTGTGAGCAACTTTGCTGACGGCAGGACCCATGTTGGCGACCGCATTGTGGAGGTGTTCGGGTGACCAGGAGTGAGAAGAGGCGTCGCAAGGCCCGCAACAAGGCACGGTTTGATGCTGGCGTGCAGCGCCGCATCTTGGAACGCCAAGAGTTCGCTGAGTGGGGGTTGAGACCTGCTTGGTGGGCTTTACGTGACTAGTCGGACCTTGGTTGTGTTGGCATCCGCCGTCATGTTCACTGTTGTGGTGTACACTGTGGAACGCATGTTGGAAAGAGTCACCAAGGAAGCCACTTTAGGAGGTTAGGCCGTGTCGGGGAAAACGCAATCGGATTGGTTGGCCGAGGGGATAAAAGCAGGGTGGTGTGGTCCTCCTGTATGTTCTACCCATGATGGTATTCCGACCACGCTTGAGGAAGACGAGTTGTGGGAGACGGAGGATCCGTGTACGTTTGTGATCCGCCCGTACGCTTCGGCAGTGGAACGCGGCCAGGTCGAGGCGAATCATCTTCCTTCTGTGTGGCGTAACGAGTGGACGCCGCGGTTGAGGCTGGTTGAGTAGCCGTTGTCTCGTTTGCAGGAGTTGCGGCAGGAGGCCGAGTGGCGTCGCTGCCGCGACGATGAAAAATATTTTTTGGAGAAGTATTGGTGTATTGCGCATCCTGCGCATGGCCGTATTTTGTTCAAGTTGCGTGGCGCTCAGGATGAGGCTTTGAAGCAGTGGGGCCGCAATCGGTACAGTTTGACTTTGAAGGCTCGTCAGATTGGTTGGACGACGTTGGTGGCTGCGCACCAGTTTTGGTTGGCGTTTTTTCGTGATGATCAGAACATTATTGATTTGTCGCGTACTGAGCGTGAGGCTGTGCTGCTTCTCAGGAAAACGAAGTATGGGTTCAGGCATTTGCCGAAGTGGATGGTTGCCAGGGGGCCTGAGTCGTTGGTGGAGCATCAGCAACGCATGTCGTTTGATAATGGTTCGATGATTACGTCGATGCCGTCTGCTTCGGATCCTGCCCGTGGCGAGTCTGCAACGTTGATTGTTGTCGATGAGTGGGCGTTTCTGCCGAACCCTGAGGAGGCTTGGTCCTCTATTGAACCTGTGGCTGATGTGGGTGGCCGCATCATTGGTCTCAGCACGGCTAATGGGTCTGGCAACTTTTTTCACCAGTTGTGGACTGGGGCGGAGGCTGGTGTCAATAGGTTTGAATCAATGTTTTTTCCGTGGTCTGCTACGGAGGATCGTGGCGATGCCTGGTATGAGGAGAAGCGGCGGTCGATGCTGCCTTGGCAGTTGGCTCAGGAGTATCCGACTACTGCCGAGGAGGCGTTTGTCAAGTCGGGTAACCCTGTGTTCGATTTGGATGTATTGGATGTGTTACTGCGGGGGTGTATCAGCGGTGACGATGGGTGGCTGCATGAGTTGCAGCCACGGGTATTGGAGTTCAGGCAATGAGTTTCGTTGTGTGGGAGCGGCCGCAGCCGCAGGAGGCGTACGTGCTGGGGGTTGATACGGCTGAGGGTTTGGGTCATGGCGATTATTCGTGTATCCAGGTGTTGGCTGTGTCGTCTGGGGTGCAGGCTGCTGTTTGGCATGGGCACATTCCGCCTGATGAGTTGGCTCAGGAGGTTTTGAATGTTGGTTTGTGGTATCGGGATGCGTTGTGTTGCGTCGAGTCGAACAATCATGGTTTGACGACGTTGACTGTGTTGCGGCAGTTGGGGTATCCGAGGTTGTTTCGGAAGCGGTCGTTGAACAAGGTGTCGGATAGGGTGACGCAGGAGTATGGGTGGAAGACGACGCGTACGTCGAAGCCGTTGATGATTGACGATTTGGCGACTGCGTTGAAGAACGACGAGTTGGCGTTGCGCGATAAGCACACTGTGGCGGAGTTGCGTACTTTTGTGCGCAACGAGCGGGGGTCGATGTCTGGGTCTCCGTTTGATGACCGTGTCATGGCTTTGGCTTTGGCGAATCAGATGCGCAAATATGCGCATGCTCCCGAGTTTGCTGCCGATGTTGACGATTATTGGACGGTTGATTGGTTTCGCCGCCAATCTGGGACTCAGTCTGAGAATCCGTTCCAAATAGGGGTTCATGCTATTCGCGGGGGCGCAAGTGGGACACCTCGTCCTTCCTGATGAGGACTTAGCGGTTCTTTCCTACAACCAACCACGGAGATGGTTTCTAATGGCAGCAAACTTTGTGTCACATACTAGTGGCACGCAGACAGTTGACGGCTCTAAGGGCCGCAACAACAAGTTGGATCGTGGCGGCAGTGTCGTGGTGAACCGTGTGACTGAAACGGGGTCGCAGAAGGCGACTATTCGGTCGGGTTCACCCAAGTATGCCAATCAGACTGGCGAATACGGTGAGATCACCACGAAGGATACGCCTGAGAACCAGCATGGTCTTAGCGGCAAGGTTGAACCTGCTTCTAAGCAGCCGTAGCGGTGGCGGTTCTTCCGCCAAACGCATCGTTCAATGATTTCGCCAGATACGTGGAGGCCCAGCAGGGTCCGAAGACGCGTCTGGAACTCAACGAACTTTGGGCGTGGCGTAAAAAACTGCTTGGCGTCAAGTTTGATGTGGGCCGCGGGTATCGCGAAACCCTCCCAGCCGACGAACAGGATCTCACAATGAAGCAACGTGAGGCGAAGGTTGTTGCGGAAGCGAAGTCGCAGGGACGCAACATTGAACTTGTTGGGAAACGGTGGGTGTAATGGGCCGTAAGACACGTTCGGAACGTTTCGACTCGTATAAGCGTCGTTTGGAGTTGGCTCGCAAGTGGCGTGACGACGAGGGGTACGACGACACTTGGCGTCGCCTGGGCGACCTGTACCGTGGGAAGCATTGGCCCTCAACCGCGTCAACGACATCTGATCTGATCGCCGTCAATCTGGCATTTTCGACCATCAACGTTATTTCGCCCTCGGTTGCGGTGAACCATCCAAAGATTGTTGTATCAGCGACGCTGCCTGACAACGAAGCCCAGGCTTCCACCAATGAGGCTGTCATCAACTACTTGTGGCGCCATCACGACTATCAGAAGCCATTCAGGCGTGCTGTCAAAGACTTTCTGATCTTTGGACATGGCTGGTTGAAAGTTGGGTGGCGGTTCGTTGAACAGGAGCAGACCCTGGGGGATCGCGATTTGGACGCCATGTACGCCGAGCAGGTTGCCACGGCCGACTCTGCGGCGATGCAAATGCCTGCCCTGGCGGGCGATTTGCCAACGAACGACGAGATCGCAGCGAATCTGCCTACGTCTGCGATGACGATTGTTGAGGATCAGGCATTCGTTGAACGGGTATCCCCGTTCGACATTTTCGTTGATCCCGAAGCAACATGCATGGATGACATTGCGTGGATAGCGCAACGCATCGTGCGGTCCCTGGAGGACGTTCAGTCGGACAAGCGGTATAAGCCGTCGGTGCGGAAGCGTTTGTCTGCCGATGCGGGTGTCAAAGGCGCCCGCGATGACGGGTTGGGAACAACAGAGCAGTACGTCGACGATGACCGCATCACCTTGTACGAATACTACGACATCGAGTCGAACACTGTGTCGGTGTGTGCCAAGAACGGTGACGAGTTTCTCCTAGATCCGATACCGATGCCGTACGCCTACGGGCAGCCGTTCATTATGTTGCGCAACTACGACATCCCAGACCGCTTCTACCCCCTGGGTGACCTCGAATCCATCGAATCTTTGCAGTTGGAGTTGGATAAGACCCGTTCGCAGTTGATGAATGACCGCAAACGGTACGCCCGCAAATATTTGTACCATGAACGCTCATTTGGCCCTGAGGGCCGTGAGGCGTTGGAATCTGATGACGATGGGCGTCTTGTTCCCGTTGTTGACGAGAACAAGCCTCTCAGCGAGGTTGTGGTGCCGATGCCGCAGTCGCCTCTCAGCCCCGAAATATATGCTTACTCCAACATTATTGAGCAGGACATCAACACGGTGTCTGGCGTCAACGAGTATGCCCGTGGGCAGATGCCTGAGATTAGGCGTACAGCGACAGAAGCGTCCATTATTGCGGATGCTGCGAACGCTAGGGCTGCCGACAAGTTGGCGATAGTCGAGTTGGCTATTGGTCAGATCGCCAGACGGGTGTTGCAGTTGATGCAGCAGTACATGACGGGTGAGCAGATTGCCCGTATCGCTGGCCCAGATGGGCAGGATCAGTTTGTGTCGTATGTCCGTGAGGACATTATCGGCGAGTTCGATTTCACCGTGGAGGGTGGTTCTACGCAGCCGATCAATGACACGATTCGTAAGCAGCAGGCTGTTTCATTGTTGAACGCTATTGCGCCTCTGGTTGGCACTGTTATTGATCCGCAGGCGTTGGCTTTGCATGTGTTGCGTGATGGGTTCGACATCAAGAATCCTGAAAAGTTTTTGGTGCAGCAGCAGCCGATGGCCCCCGAGGGGGCTGAGGGTGCGCCTCCTATGGGGATGCCTCAGAATGGGGCGATGATGCCTCCTGTTCCTGACCAGGTCGGCGCTTTTGCGCCGACTGGTGGTGTTCCCCCCGAGTTGTTGGCTCAGTTGCAGAATCAAATGGGGATAGAACTGCCTTCTTTGTGATCGAAGTGGGACACCGTAACTTTCTATCAGGAACAACCATCTAGGATTCCTTGGAGGCCAAGTGCCAGAATCAGAACCAGTGGAACCCGTCGAATCGGCGGACATTCCAGAGGCTTCAACAGAAGAATCAACAGAAACCGTTGAGTCCGAGACGTACACCATCAAGGTGGACGGTGAGGAGCAGACGGTCACACTGGAGGAACTTCAAAGCGGATACCAACGCCAGTCGGATTACACCCGTAAGACGCAGGAGTTGGCATCTGATCGTCAAAGGTTGCAGCAGGCCGAAGCCATCGCTAACGCGTTGGAGTCGGATCCCGCTGGGACAATCTCTGCGTTGTCAACTGCGTTTGGTGTGTCGGACACCCAGGTATCTCCCGAATCTGATGATTCGTGGGAAGACATGGATCCCACCGAGCAGCGCATAGCAAAGATTGAAGCCCAGATGGAGTCTCAGGCTGCAGCAGCGAGACAACAGGCCATCGACAAGGAAGTCGTTGGATTGAAGTCCAAGTACGGTGATTTTGACGAGCGTGCGCTGTTTCAGCATGCGCTCTCGAATGGAATCCCCAACTTGGACGCTGCGTACGCTCACATGAAGTTCGGGGAGGTTGCTGCTTCGGCGGCTAAAGCCCAGGCGGATCGTGAGGTGACCGAATCGAAGCGGTCGACTCCAGCAGTTGAGGGCGGTAAAACCGTTCAGGCTGGGGCGGTTGTGTCGAACAACGATGGTCAGCAGGCAGGCTCAATCCGCGAGGCTTTTGCGTTGGCTAAGAAGCAGTTGAGTTCAACCTGACTCATTACCCTCTAAGAGAAAGAAACCATCATGGCTGGTAACAGCAACTTTGATGAGATTCTCTCCACCACGCTGAACAACTATGTCCCCAAACTGGTGGACAACATTTTCAGCGCGAGGCCTCTGTTCTATGCCCTGACTAACGGGCAGACGATTCGGCGGATCTCTGGTGGAGCGAAGATCGTCGTTCCAATCATCTACGGTACGAACAGCACTGCTGGTTCGTACGCCACCACGGACACCATTTCCACGACGGCTCAGACAGGCATTTCGGCTGCTGAGTACGACTGGAAACAGTACGCCGCAACAGTGACCATCAATGGCATGGAAGAAGCCAAGAACAACGGCGAAGCCCAGATCATTGACCTGCTGGAAGGTAAAATCTTTCAGGCGCAGGAAACAATCATTGAGAACATGAACACCATGTTCTGGGCTGACGGCACTGGCAACAGCAGCAAGGACTGGATTGGTCTGGACCTGATTGTTACAAAGCCCAACACTTCCCTTGGTGGGATTGACCCGACTGGTGCGGGCAACTCCTTCTGGGCGTCAACTGAGACAAACCAGGGCGGTGCGCTCACTTCTGCTGGAATGGCAACACTGTACAATGACGTTTCGGTCGGCAACGATCAGCCGAACATCATCATCACGACGCAATCCTTGTACGAGGCTTACGAGGCCACGCTGACAGACCAGATTCGGTACACCGATACCGATGTGGCTGACGCTGGCTTTCAGAACCTCATGTTCAAGGGCGCACCCGTCACATTTGACGGGGCTTGCACCAGTGGCGAAATGATGTTCCTGAACACCAAGTACCTGCAACTAGTTGGTCACAGCGATGTCTGGTTCAAGCCGACACCGTTCGTGCGTCCCACCAATCAGGACGCTGTGTACTCACAGATCCTGTCATACGGAAACCTGACCTGCTCCAACAGGGCACGCCAAGGTTACCTGTTCGGGGCCACCTGATCCACATAATCGGCGGGGGCGGCGTGTTCTCCCTTCCCCCATCGGCCAACCGCCGTCCCCGCCCCTCATGTTCTCTAGGAGGCTGTTATGGCACGCGATTTCGCCATTAGTTACGGATCGAAGGGTCGCCCTGCGGGGCAACCCTCGGGCAATGTGCGTGAGGTTCGTTCTGAACGTCACTCTGTTGGCCGTGACCGCAACTTGGCCCGAATCAACCCGACTCCAACCCATGCCGCCAAGGCACCTGGGATGACATGTCGAGAGTTGACGGTAGCGGGCGTGCCGTGTAAGGCACGCCCTGTTGAGGGAACCGACATCTGCATGTTTCATGCCCGATTGGTGACGTAGTGGACATTTCTACGATGCGTTCGTATGTACGCAGCGTTGTTGACATAGATTCGGCTGACATTTCAGACGACACGTTGAACAGGTTCCTGGGGGAGGGCTACGACGTAATCGTTTATTCTGAGAAACGTTGGCCTTTTTATGAGGTGGCGACAACTTTTAGCACATCGTCATCCACAAAGGATTACTCGCTGGCAACCGTTGGCGCATCGGTCACAACGGGTTTGCGTGAAATAGCGGCACTTAGAACCGATGACCACGTTTTAGGTTTCATTGGCCGTGACGATGCCGACGGGTCGTACCCGTTGGATGTCAACACGACGGGTCAGCCGTGGCACTGGTCTTTCTGGGCGGACTCTGTACGCCTCCACCCGATTCCTGATGCGACATACACGGTGAATGTACGCGGCTACAAGAAACCGACGGCTTTCGGGGCGGGTTCTTCGGATGCGACAGAGCCATCTGATCTTCCTGAACCGTTCCACATGCAGATCGCCACCTATGGGGTGGCGAGGGCCTACGAGCAGCAGGAAGATCCCCAAATGGCGGGACAGTATTTCGCTATTTTCAACCAGGAACTCGACAACTTGCGGGCACGCTACGACGACATGCCTGCACCGCAGCCGATTGTGTTGAACTCGCGGGGTGGGTTCGGCGGGGCACGCACTGTTCTCGCTGACCGCCTGCGATATTCATGGGAGTAGCGATAGCGCCCCCTCTGGGCGGCACGCAGCAACGTACTTTCAAGATGGAAGTATTGGAATCGTTCAGCGGTGGGCTGAACTTTCGTTCCGACCAGTTCAACCTCGAAGAAAACGAGTCACCTGACCTGTTGAACGTGGTTGTCGACCCCAGGGGCGGCATCCGTCAACGCGACGGCGTTGACCGTAGAAATACGACGGCGTTGAGCGACGACATCAAAGGCATCTGGGGGTTCCATACCGATTCGGGCACGAACCAGGTCATGGTCAACTACGGGACAAAGGTGGGGTACAGTGCCTCTTCAAACTTCACCGAGTTGACAAACATCACGGCCCGCACCGACGGCACCCGCGTGTACGGGATGACAATGAACAATGTTGCTTACGGTGTTTCTTACGACAAGGTGTCGTTCAAGTGGGATGGCAGCACTGATGCCGATTTGGGGACGACACTGGACGGGTCGGCTGGCAACATGCCGCAAGCCAAATACGTTGCCTTCTGGAACAACTTTGCCTGGGTGGCTCACACGTACGAGTCAGCCACGGCCCACAAGTCACGGGTGCGTTGGTCGAACTCTAATGATCCTGAGAAGTGGACTGCTAACGACTACGTGGACATCGACATAGGTGAACATGGCGACGCCATAACCGCCCTTGTTCCTCACGGTGACCGCCTGTTGGTGTTCAAAGAAAACAGCGTCCACGCTGTTTACGGGTGGGATTCCGATTCGTTCCAGGTGGTGACGTTGACCAACGATGTTGGTTCGGTTGCTTTGTCGTCGCCTGTGTCTACCCCTCACGGCGTGTACTTCTGGTATGGCACCGAAGGTGTATACCTGTTTGACGGCGAACTGTGCATTTGGTTGTTCGCCAAGTTGGTTCCCGCTATTGACGACGCACGGATCTCGTTTAGTTCAAACCCGCAGTTGGCTTGGGGCAACAACAAACTGTTCGTGTCGGTTGATTGGACTGAGAGTGGGTCTACGACTCGCCGTACTTTGATTTACGATCCGACGTTGGGCGATTACGGGGCGTGGGTGTCAACCGACATCGACGCTGGCCCGTTGCACACTTACCGTCCCCCTGGGTCCGCATCCACCGTGTACGCAGGGTGTGTCGCCAACACGGGCATCCTTGTTGACGTTGAAGATGACCAGAACCGCGTCACCGACAGGTACGTCGGTTCCACAGAGGTTCACATTTCGTCGTATTTCACTACAAGGTGGGTTGCGGGACGCAACCCGATTGTGAAGAAGCGTTGGGGGAAGCCACGCATGGTTGTGCTGGCTGATGCGTCGATGACATTGCCGATAACGGTTTACAAGGACTACGACAAGGCTGAGGAAGCCGCATCGTTTGATGTTTCTATAACGGGCCGAACTTCGGCATCGGTGTGGGATACAGCCAAGTGGGATGACGCCGATTCATCGTCTGCGTACTATGCCACTTGGGACGCTGTGGCTAAAGACTTGGTGGCAGATGTGAAAAACTTGCCGACCCTTGGGACAGCAAGGGCAGTGAGTATGAAGGTTTCAGGCCCAACGGGCACAAACAATGTATGGGAAGTGAATGCTCTTGCCTTCACATACGTACCAAGGAGATTGCGATAAATGGGCACCCTGGCGGTAACTAACTCTTTTTCGGCTGGCACCACGATTGTGGCTGCCGACATGAACACCAACTTCGACGACATCGAATCGTTCGTCAACACCACCCCAGGGGTGGTGCAGGTCGACATTGTGAACGCCAAGGGCGACATCGTCGCGGCCACCGCCGCTGATGCGGTATCCCGTTTGGCGGTGGGTACGGACACTTACGTTCTGACTGCCGATTCGGGCGAGGCGACGGGTCTGATCTGGGCTGCGCCTACAACGGGCGACATCACGGGCGTGACGGCAGGCACGAACATCTCAGGCGGGGGAGTCAGTGGGACGGTCACGGTAAATCTTGCTGTTGACGCTGCCGTTGACATGGGAACTGACGGATCTGGCGTGGATGTGACTTTCCATTCCGCTACCGCTGGCGACAACATGCTCTGGGATGCCAGCGACGAGAAACTGGTCATCACAGGCACCGACGGGGCGAACGCCTTGGAGGTTGCTGACGGTGATGTTGAGATCACCGATGCTTTGACCGTCACAGGGACGACGACGACCTACCTGAACGTCATCACCGACTCGACCACGACCCGCACGCCTGGCCTGACCGACGCTTCGGCCTACATCTTGTGTACGCACGGAACGGGTATGACGGTGACGCTGCCGCAGGATTCCGATGTGGCCTTCCCCGTAGGTACTCAGATCATCTTTGAGCGCAATGGCGCGGGCACCCTGACGTTTGCTGCTGGTGCTGGGGCGACCGTCAACTCCAAGGGTGCCACGCTGACTTGTGCGGACAGGTACACGACTGTGGCTGCGGTGAAGATCGTGGCCGATACTTGGACGATCTTCGGGAACATCGGCTAGATGGCCCTCACCGCTCTCCTTGGTGCTGTCTCCAATCAGGGGGCTGCTGCTGGCATGACGGCGTTTGGTGGGATCATCACGCAGTACGTCGATTCTGGTACGACATACAGGGTTCATACGTTCCGTGGGGACGGCAAGTTTGTTGTGTCGTCTGGTGAGGCTGATGTGGATTATCTGATTGTCGCAGGCGGCGGCAGCGGCGCTATAGGTAGCGGAGGTGCTGGCGGTGGCGGTGGCGGTGGCGGTGTCCGCACAGGCGCAGGCGTTACCGTCGATGCGGCTTCTAGTCCGTACACGATAACCGTCGGAACAGGCGGGGCTGCAAAGACCTCTACTGGTAATGGCAACAATGGCGGGAACAGCAC
>Ga0098033_1000785_pt1 | contig 13785 bp, 17 predicted proteins | sample 1_EtaG_FD_75049 | JGI IMG/M metagenome (GOLD analysis project Ga0098033, IMG submission 75049) | Marine viral communities from the Subarctic Pacific Ocean - 1_ETSP_OMZ_AT15124 metaG | ecosystem: Environmental > Aquatic > Marine > Oceanic | place: Pacific Ocean | collected 2015-01-07
TAAACATCTGATTATAAGAGCCGAATGCAATAATGCACCAACTGATCAATATGCTGTTGAAAAATGGATGAGAGAACTAATACGAGATATTGGTATGCTTATTTGTAAAGGACCTATTAGTGCGTATGTTGATGAACCTGGAAATCGAGGATTGACTTGCGTTACTATAATTGAAACAAGTCATGTATCAATGCACGTTTGGGATGAAGTTAATCCTGGGTTAGTGCAATTAGATGTCTATACCTGTGGACCATTTGACACAAAAATTGTTTTTGATAAATTAAAAAAATCATTTGATCCTATTAAAATACAATGGAAATATTTAGATCGCGAACATGATTTAAAAGAAGTACCAATAGATAAATGAAAAAACTTTGGACCGAACAATATAGACCAAAAACACTAACTGGATATGTGTTTAGAGATGAAAAGCAAAAAGCACAGGTAGAAGGTTGGATTACATCTGGATCAATTCCACATTTATTGTTTAGTGGTGCTCCAGGTACAGGCAAAACAACATTAGCAAAAATACTATTCAATGAATTAAACATTGATGCATATGATATACTAGAAATAAATGCATCTAGAGAAAACTCAATTGACACAATTAGAGACAAAATAACAAACTTTGTACAAACTATGCCATTTGGAGATATAAAAGTAGTCTTACTAGATGAAGCTGACTACATTTCGCCAAATGGACAGGCGGCTTTGCGTGGTGTGATGGAGGAATACCATACTACTGCAAGGTTCGTTTTAACTTGCAACTATCCTAACAGAGTTATTCCTGCATTACACAGTAGATGTCAAGGGTTTCATATTGAACGTTTAGACAAAACAGAATTTACTGTTAGAGTAGGGCAGATATTAGCAGATGAAAAAATTGACTTTAATGTTGAAACTATAGACACTTATGTTAAAGCAACATATCCTGACTTGCGTAAATGTATTAATATGGTACAAATGAATTCGCAAACAGGAAAACTAGTAACACCAGATACAGCAGATTCAGGAACACAAGATTATAAACTTGAAATGGTGCAATTGTTTAAAGCAGGTAAAATATCAGATGCAAGAAGAATGTTATGTACTCAAGCAAGACCAGAAGAAATGGAAGATATTTACAGATGGATGTATGACAATATAGAGTTATTTGCAAAAGACGAAGAAGGACAGGACAAAGCAGTATTAATTATTAAGCAAGGATTAGTTGACCATTCATTTGTAGCAGATCCAGAAATAAACTTGTCAGCAACATTAATTAAACTAGGAAGATTAGCGGCGTGAGAATAATAGAAGATGTAAAATTAGATTACGCAGACGTATTATTCCAACCTAAACGTAGCAAACTAGAAAGCAGACGTGATGTTGAAATGCTACGAACTTTTACATTTCATAATTCAGATAGAACTTTCCAATGTCTACCCATTATGGCATCCAATATGGATGGTGTAGGTACATTTTCTGTGGCTAAAGTATTACAGCAACATAAAATGATGACTGTAATAAGAAAGCATTATAAAATAGAAGAATGGCAAAATGCAATAGGTAATGGTTTAAATCTAAAATATCTTTCTGTGTGTACTGGTACTGCGGCAATATGGAAAAAAGACGCAGAAGATTATGCACTTGCTAAAGAAGTTCTAGAACGTTGGCCTGACATTAAATTTATTACAATAGATGTAGCAAATGCCTATCATCAAAACTATGCTGACTTTGTAGCACGAGTTAGAGATGACTACCCAGACAAAATTATAATCGCCGGTAATATTATCACACCTGAAATGGTTGAAGAATTAATCATTAAAGGTGCAGACATTATTAAATGCGGTATTGGTCCTGGTTCTGTTTGCATTACAAGAACAATGACTGGAGTAGGTGTTCCTCAGTTTTCAGGAGTAATGGAATGTGCAGATGCGGCTCATGGTGTTGGAGGTCATATTATAGCAGATGGTGGTTGCAATACCCCAGGAGATGTATCCAAGGCGTTTGGCGCTGGCGCAGACTTCGTCATGCTTGGCGGAATGTTAGCAGGACATGATGAGTCAGAAGGTAAAATAGAAGATGGAAAAGTAGAGTTCTACGGCATGGCTTCAGATCGTGCTATGGAAGTTCATGGTGCTAGAAAAGATGGTTACCGTGGTGCAGAAGGCAAAAGTGTATTGTTAGATAATAGAGGCCCAATTGAACCTACTGTAATTGAAATAATAGGTGGTGTAAGATCCACTTGTACATACATAGGAGCAAGAAGAATTAAAGATATGCCAAAATGTGCAACGTTCGTAAAAGTTAATAATACTATTAATAAAGTATATTCCAGCTAAGAAATATAATCATTAAATACTAATATAATGTCGGTATACTGTAAATTTGCATTTATAGGTCTAGGTAGTTCACATAGAGGAACTGGACTTTGTGGTCCTGGCGTAAAGCACAAAGATCAACATCCAAAAGGATTTTGGAATAGTGATATACGTTCACAAGCAAAAAAATCAATGACTGATAATATTCCTATCCCAGTTTGTCAAAATTGTTATTATAGAGAAAAAGCAGGAGCAGTAAGTTGGAGACATGAATATAATAGTTTTTATAAGAATACCCCAATTAAAAAGAATCCTGTATCACTTGACTTAGATTGGTCTAATTTTTGTAATCTTAAATGTATAATGTGTAACAGTAATAGAAGTTCTACTTGGGCCAATGAAACCGGAGATTTCAAATCGAGTAATGGTGTACAAACTATTAGTCCACAAGTTCTTAAAGATATATGCGAAATGTCAACTGATATAGAACATATTAATTTACAAGGTGGTGAACCTTCTCTTATTCCTGAATACGATGAATACATTGATTTTCTAGTAGACAAAGAATTGGCTAAAAATATAAACATAGGTGTTGTAAGCAATCTAACTAACATAAACAATAGATTTTATAACAATCTCAAAAAATTTAAATTAGTTACAATTAATGCAAGTGTAGATGGGTATGGAAAATCAAATGATTTTATAAGATACCCAAGTAACTTTAAACAAGTTACTAAAAATATAAAAGCATTAGCCGACACCAAATTTGAATTATCTATTCATGTTGCATTACAAACATTATCTATTTTTGGATTTGAACAATTCATGAATTGGATTATAGAAATGCAAAACTTATATGCTAAAAAAAATAAAATGTTACGAGTAAATTTACAAAGAGTATATGGTCCAATACAATTAGATATTCTATCTGCACCAACTTATATGAAAAACAAGTTTTTAACACAATTAGAAAAATATTTAAAATCATCTACTAGAATAAAATCTGCTACAAAATTTGACTTAGAATTAATTAATTTAAAAAAAACTTTATTTAATAGTAATAATATTGATAGAACAAAACCTCTTTATGAATATATTAACCAATTATGCACAATTAGGAAACTTAAAATAGAAGACTATATACCAGACTTTTATGGATAATAATATTTCAAAAACTTTCTGCATCTACCCATGGATGCATCAAATGATCGATACTGATGGATCGGTTAAATTGTGCTGTGTAGCAGAAGCACCTACTAAAAAACTAGAAGGTTCTCATATGCACGTATCAAAAAATAAGTTAAGTCATTTATGGAATGACGAATATATGAAGGACATACGAGAACGTATGATTCAAGGTAAACAAATAAAAGATTGTGGACAATGTTATAGAAAAGAACGTAATAATGAATATAGTTTTAGACAACGAGCAAATGATGACTGGGCAAACAAAGTCAAAGAGGTTAAACAATACTATGAGGATTATAATGCAGAATTGGTCAACACCCAATACACTACCAGTTTCCAAGGTATGAGACTAGATCAAAAAAAGGTACGTGAATCAAAACACGTCATGCCTGACTTACCAATTTATTTAGATATACGTTTTGGAAATTTATGCAACTTAAGATGTCGTATGTGTACTGGAATGTACTCCAGTGAACTTGGTGAAGAACTTGAAAACATTGCTAATAAAAATGAGAAATTTAGATTACTTGCTCCTGATAGTGCAAAAACTTATACATTCGATTGGTATAATATTGATTCAGATATTTGGACTGAATTAGAATTGTATATGCCTCATGTAAAATTAATATATCTTACAGGAGGTGAGCCAACACTAGTAGAAGGAAACTATCAATTTTTACAAAAACTTATTGAAAAAGGTTATGCTAAAAATATTTCTTTAGTTTTTAATACAAATGTTACAAATGCACAAAAACGTTTTTTAAACATTATTGGAGAGTTTAGAAGGGTTTCATTAAATTTAAGTATTGATGGAATAGAAGGTATACAAGAATATATTAGGTATCCAAGCAAATGGTCAGCCATTACAAAAAATGTTAGTACAATAATTGATCATGCCAGATTATCAAATACAAAAATTGACTTATACTTTACACCAACTGTTAATATTATTAATGTTAATAATCTTCATAAAATAATTGAATGGGCATATAATTTAGCAAGTAATAATCAACACAATAATATTAAATGGGATATACAAGCAATTTTCTTACATGGTCCAGAATTTATGGATATGATTCATTCAACAATAGAATATAGAAATTTATGTTTAGATAATCTAAACAAAGTAACAAAAGAACAATTACAATTTTTTCCTTGTTTAGAAAAATTTTACAACGAAGTTGTTGATACGTTAAAAAATCAATACGATGAAACCCTATATTCAGCATCTAAAAGGGCACAATTAAAACTCTGGAACAAAGAAATAGATAAAAAACGTGGTATTAATATAAAAAACTACGTATCATATAGTGAAATGTTATATGAATAGATACCTTTCTAACCGCATAAATACTGTATCATGCATGATCTAGTAGAAGTTTTAAAAAACATACAACGCATATACGAAAACACAGGTCAATTGAAGGTTCTTACGGACTTTGAACGAGTATTTGATAGACTCGATATGTATTTGTATAAAAACTGGAAAAAAGGTGAATTAGTTGAAGGACCTATCGTTGAACGCCATAGAGTAAAATGTTCATTTATGTATAGAACAGATGAGATGCCTAATCCAGAAGGTGGAACTAGACTTACTGAAAATGGCTGTAAAGTACTGTATAAAAAAGATCAATTGTTAGAACCACGTAAAATTGAAAGTTATGCTGATTTTAGACCAGGTACTAAAAAACCTAAATTTGATCCTACTCCTGTATGGATTGTAGAAATATGTATGCCAAAACCAGTTTTAAAAGCATATGGTGAAGAAAACAAAGAAAATGTTACAGAAGATTACAGTTTCTTAGATTCATCAATTGAAAAAGGTGATCTAAGAGAATATGTAGATCCAATGTTTGGCGTGGATAGGTACAAAAGCAAAATGGGTGAAGATAAAGACGTTATTGTACTAGATTTTAATGCAAAATACTTAGACGTAGCAAAGGATTTAGAAAATTTTATTGAAAAAGGCTATAATGAAGTACTAGATGCAGATGCTATAGATAGTACAAATAGACATGGTTTTTATAAAGTCTTTGCAGAATTTCCACGCAGTAGGAAATCTGTTAAAGAAATAGACAAATTAGTTGGAGAACTTAAAATACTTACTGAAGATAAAGATTGGGAATTCAAATTCTATAAAGATCCTAAACGATACATATACCAGTTAAATACCTTAGAACAAATAATGGCAGTAAGTCCATTGCGATATACCAACGAGGTAGTATAGTGGATATAGAACAATTAAGAGAGACCCTCAAAGTAGATGAGGGCGTCAAGTACGAAATCTACAAAGATCATTTAGGATACCCAACATTTGGCATAGGACATTTAATCGTAGAATCAGATGAAGAATATGGTCAATCAGTTGGCACTGGTGTTCATTTAGATAGAGTAAACGAAGCATTCGATGAAGATGTTTCTGTTATGATTGACGAAGCAAAAAAACTTTTTCCTGATTTAGAAGATTTACCAGAAGAAGCACAGCAAGTGATTGTAAATATGACATTCAATATGGGAAGACCAAGACTATCTAAATTTAAAAAATTTATTGCAGGTGTAAATGCAGGCGACTGGGAAAAGGCGGCTGTTGAAATGATGGACTCTCGCTGGGCAAAACAAGTAGGTTCCAGAGCAGAAAGATTACGAAATAGAATAAGGGCATTAGCATAATGGCAGACGATGATCATAAAGAAAGTAAATTTGAAATCAGTGCTAGAGTTTTAGGCAATGAATTAATTGCTTTTAAAATGGCCGCTGACAATAAAAATAACAAATGGTTACTAGCAGGACTTGTCAGCATTGCATTCTTAATATGGGCAATAGCAACATTTGGTCCTGTTATTGCAGACTTTTTTATGGCAGTAGGTGGCCCTAGCAAACAATAATGCTTCAAATTAAACTTTTATTAATGGTGATAATGCTCGCCGGTGGTGCAAGTGGATACTTCTATGTACAAAAACTACGAGCAGATAATCAATTACTTAAAGCCAATGAGATAAAGTTAACAAGTGCTGTTACAGAACAACAAGCATTAATTGAACAACAAAAACAAGAGTTTGAACAAATACAATCTATAAACAAAGATTTAGCAACAAAAAATGATGCATTAGAAGCCGATAAAAAAAATCTTACTAATAAACTAGGTAGACATGACCTTGGTAATTTAGCAGAAAACAAACCAGGATTAGTTGAAAAGGTAATTAATAAAGAAACTGAAAATGCAAATCGATGTTTGGAAATTGCCTCTGGTGCTGAACTTACTGAAGATGAATTAACTGCTTCTAAACCAAGCGAAATTAATCCAGAGTGTTGGAGATTAGCAAATCCAAATTTTGATCCTAACGCACAGTCAGATGCGTGGAAAGAAAAGAACTTATGAGATATATTGCATTAATAATAGTCACAATGTTTATATTGCAAAGTTGCACGACTCCTATAAAAATGATAGAAGTATTAAATAGACCAGAACCTAAAACACCTCTAAATATAGACTTACCTGCACCATTAAAACTTAAAGAAGTAGAATGGATTATTATTAACGAAAACAATGCTGAAGAAGTTTGGAATAAACTTAAAGAAGATCCAAAGCAAGATGTAGTGTTGTTTGCATTAGATCAAGAAGGTTATGAAACTATATCTACTAACTTTGCAGATATAAGAATAGCAATAGCAGAGCATAGAAATATTATAGTAGCATATAAAGACTATTATGAAACTGTGCATGAAAACGAAGAATAAATGATAGAAACTATGCTATCAGATAGACTATGGATCTATACTGCTATAGTTGGTGCTATAATTGGAGCCGCATTTATCCATTACTTTAAAACTACTAGACTAGGTATATGGTCATACAGTAAATTTGACAACGTTATAGATTACTTACGTGATAAATGGGGATTGACATGGCTTGATCAACCTAGAAATGCTTGGAAAGTAACTTTTCCTGATATTGCAAAGAATATAGAAGAACTAGAAAACCGAATTAAAAAGTTAGAAAATAAATAACAATATGCCTGAAGAAGATAAAATTAAAGTCAAAGAAATAACATACGAACTGAATAAAAGTGATCTTGTTCCTGACTCTGGACAAGATGCGCCTACATGGTATAATAAGACAGCAGGTTTATTAGATAAATTTAGATTTATACCTAGACTTATAATGTTGTCTTACATCTATGCATTTTATAAATCAGTAACGTGGTTTATGCAATTACCAGAACCAACAAATGCTCAGGCAATGTACATATCAACAATAGTTGGTGCAGGGGCGGCATTCTTTGGATTATATGTTGGTAAACCTGGTGCAACAATTCCTAAAAATAAAAAATAACCAAAACGACTTTTCCTTAAATATTGCATTATGAAGATAGCATTTATTGGTGATAGTTTTTGTGCTGACATCGACGTTGGTACTTGGCCGATACTTGTTAAAGAATACCTTAACGCAGAGATTGTTTGGAAAGGTAAACAAGGTTGTAGTGAATATACTATACTAAAACATTTAAAAAAAATTATAGAAACTATAGATAGGCCCAAAATTGATATGGCTATTATATGCCATACAGATCCTTATCGACTAGCAAATAGGCATCATAAACCTTTAGGGGCAGGACCATGTGAGATGAATAAAAATGTAAGTAAAATTTGGAACGCAGGAAACTTATATTACGAACATTTAATGGAGTATGGATTTCATGAATTATCACATATTGCATTAGTAAAAGAATGTGATAAAATTTGCAAAGAAACAAATACCAAAGTTTTACATCTTTTTAGTTTTAGTACAAAAGAACTAAATTTTAGAGATTATAACTGGGACGTTAGATTGGAAAATAGTTATAATAAAAAAAGTCTTGCAAGAATAAGTTATGATTACCAAACACCCGACAATGATGAACAAAAATGGGCCCCAGGCGATCTTGGATGGGTAACTTTACCAAATCATATGAACTATGCAGGTAATAAATTTGTTAGTGAATTGATTTTAGGTATGCTATAATATACAATGGCTACACATTATGAAACATTAGGTGTATCTGAAAAAGCGACAGATAAAGAAATTAAAAAAGCATACAAAAAATTAGCCATGCAATATCATCCTGATAAAGGTGGTGATGAAAAAAAATTTAAAGAAATTAGTGCCGCCTACGATGGTCTAAAAACAACAGAAAAAAGACAGCAATATGACGCACAAAGAAGATTTGGTAATAATATAAAATTTACTCACACCAACCAACCGTTTGGATTTAATCTAGACGGCATATTCACTGATTTCTTTGGAGGACAGGATCCGTTTCGACAACGTAGAAGAGCACCTAAAAATCGTGATATGACTATTACAGTACCAATTAGTTTAGAAAATGCATATAATGGTCTTAAAAAACAAATATCCGTACAACTTGGATCTGGAAAAAGACAAGTTGTAGACTTAGATTTCCCTGCAGGAGTTAATAATGGTATGACACTCAATTATAAAGAGTTAGGCGATGACTCAATACAAGGTATTAAACCTGGAAATCTACAAGTAAGAGTGCAAGTTAATAAAAACCCTATGTGGGAACGACGAAGTAATGATTTGTACACATTTAGACAGATAGATGCTTTTGAAGCCATATTAGGCACCATAATAATCATAAAAACAATGTCTAGCAAAACAATTAAAGCAACTATAAAGGCTGGTACACAACCTGGAACGTTTATAAGAATACCAAATGAAGGAATGCCAATTATAAGATCAAATCAAAAAGGTCATTTGTTTATTAGAATTGATGTATTAATACCATCTAACTTTACACAAGAGCAAAAAGATATTCTTGCCAAATATTTTACCTAGTAGATACTTGACATACGCAAAATTTATCATACAATAATTAATATATGCTAGTACCAAATAATAGTTTAGAAAAAATCTTTAATAATGCAGTAGATATTGCAAAAAAATATAAGCATGAATATGTTACAATAGAACATATGCTCTTGGCTATGATCCAAGATAAATCATTTGCAAACTTTTTAAACGATTTCGGAGTTAAAATTGAAGCAATGAGCAAAGACCTTGCTCATTATTTAGGAACACAACTAAACACAATCAAATCTAAAAATGATAAGGCCCCGCCAAAGAAAACAGCATCATTGGAACGTGTATTCAATAGATGTTTCACAAGTGTATTATTTTTAGGAAAAGATGAAATAGAACCAATTGATATATTCTTATCAATGTTTTCAGAAGATAAAAGTTTTGTTGCATTTTTGATGAAAAAATATAAACTTAATAAAAAATCACTAGCAGATTATATTAATCAAACTTATACAATGGGAATTCAAGAAGGGGCCCCACTAGATGAAGGACAGGCCAACAAAGTATTAAGAAGTTTTACATTAGATTTAACTGAAATGGCTAAGAAAGAACAATTTGATCCATTAATAGGTAGAGAACAATCATTAAATGACATAGCACAAACATTAGCAAGAAAAACAAAAAACAACGTATTACTAGTAGGAGATCCTGGAGTTGGTAAAACAGCAATTATAGAAGGATTGGCCCAAAAAATACATGATAAAAAATGCCCTAAATTCTTAGAAGACCATACTGTTTATGCATTAGATATTGGAGCATTATTGGCTGGATCAAGATATAGAGGTGATTTTGAAGAACGTCTTAAATTAGTATTACAAGCATTAGAAAAAAAGAGCAAAGTAATAATGTTTATAGATGAGGCCCATATGATGTCTGGAGCAGGACAATCTGGACAGGGGTCAACCGATCTTGCAAATTTACTAAAACCATCACTAGCCAAAGGTGCATTAAAAGTAATAGCCAGCACCACTTGGGAAGAATACAGAACAAGTTTTGAAAAAGATAGACCTTTAATGCGTAGATTTCATAGAATTACTATTGACGAGCCTAATCGCGAAACAACTTTAGATATATTAAAAGGTGTTAAAGAATACTATGAAAAATTCCATAAAGTAAAAATAGATGATGATGCTTTAAAATATGCTGTAGATTACTCATCAAAGTATATTCATGATAAAAAGTTACCAGACAAAGCACTAGATATCATAGATAGTGCCTGTGCAAAATTTAAAGTTTATCCATCAAAAGAAATGATCGTAAACCATGAATCAGTAGTACGTGAAGTATCACGTATGACAGGTATAGAAGAAACACAAATTGCACAAAAAGAATCTACAAACTTAAAAGAACTAGAACCAAAAATGACTAAAGTGGTATTTGGACAAGACGATGCTATACATAAAATTATAGATAAAATTGTAGTAGCCAGAGCAGGATTAAAAAGTGAAACAAAACCAATTGGATCATTTTTATTCATAGGACCTACAGGATGTGGTAAAACTGAAACCGCAAAGCAATTAAGTGAACTAATGAATATGCCCCTAGTACGTTTTGATATGAGTGAGTTTCAAGAAAAGCATTCTGTAGCAAAATTTATTGGTGCACCTCCAGGGTATGTTGGTTATGAAGACGGAACTGTTGGTGCTGGATTATTAGTTAATGAAATTGAAAAACACCCGAATGCTATATTATTGTTAGACGAAATTGAAAAGGCTCATACAAGTGTTAATAGTGTAATGCTTCAAGTTATGGATTACGGATTTATTACTGGATCAAATGGTAAAAAAGCAGATATGCGTAATACAATTCTTATTATGACATCTAATTTAGGTGCTGAAGAAATGGAAAAAATGACAATTGGATTTACAAAACAAGACAAGACTGCTGATGATGATGCTGTTAAACATTTCTTTGCACCAGAATTTAGAAATAGACTAGACGCAACAATTAAATTTAGTAAATTAAACGAAGATACAATGAAACTAATTGTTGATAAATTTATTGCTGAACTTAATGATCAACTTAAAGATAAAAAAGTAAAAGTTGAATTATCCAAGGAAGCCGTCAACTATCTATTAGATAAAGGATTTGATGAAAAAATGGGTGCAAGACCTTTAGCAAGAGTTATTGACAATGATATTAAAACACCAATAAGTAGAAAATTATTATTTGAAGATACGCAGAAAAAAACCGTAATTAATATTACAACCAAAGATGAAAAATTAGACATACAATGGAAATAAGATATTCAAAGAAATTGTTTTACACCAATTGGGCATATAAAATTAGATTAAGAATGCCAACAGGATATAATCAATATATTAAAGTATTATTAAGTTATGCTAGAGAAAGTACTGTTCAAAAAAAAGTAAAAAGTTTAATGAAAGATATTAGGAATCCAAACTCATCAGGCCATCAATGGCTATGGGAACACGGTACTGGAGACCAATTACAAGAAATGTACGACTGGATATTTTGGGCGAGAGCCAATAAACTTTTACAAGTTGGTCGCATAAATGAATACTGGCGAATTATAACATATTATACAAATGACTATAACTTAATAAAAGATATGGCAGATAAATTTCCTAACATAGTAGAATATATAGAACAACCAGCAAATAATGACGAACTAGACATACTTAAAAACAAAAGAAATACCACAATAGTTAATAGACTACCTTATAACAAGTATCGTTATTCATGTGATGTAGGTTATTATAATGATGATGGTGTATGCGAAAGATTTCTTCGCTGGTCTGAACCATTTGGTAAAAGAATTAAAATATCTGCAAGATGGGGAAATTATGGCGATCGAAATTTTCGCAAATTTTGGGTGCAAGATAAAAAATTATTACATATGGTACAATTATTCATGGGGAAAAATATTAGACACGTCGAATCATTTGTTCTAAGAAGAGATTTACCAAGTGCTCAACAAAAAGATTTATTTGATGAAAAATAGAATTTTAAAAAAAATTATTAAAAAAAAACTTATAAGTCACAATTCAGAAATATACGGTAAATGTGATATAAAATTATTTAACGGTGGGGTAGGACGAAAACATAAAACTATATTATTAGATCAAGTTATTCAAAAAGGCGACCATATTCAATTTACTGGATATACAATAAATGAAGGGTCATACACTATTATACACAGTGACGACGTAGAAACTTTAGAAGGTATGGCTTGGAATAAATTTGCTGAAGCATATGGCTTATTAAAACCAAAGAAAAAAAGAAAATAATTAGAATATGCGTAACATTTATAAATGGCCATTATGGCATTGGCACATAGAAATATCTTCTAAATGCACTCTAGAATGTCCAAGGTGTCCAAGGGCATTAGTTCCAAATACATTAGTTCAAACTGAATTAGACTTAAACTTTTTTAAGAATACATTTACACCTGAATTGCTTAAACATGAAGTACAAAAATTTACTTTTTGTGGCGACGATGGAGACCCAATTTATGCTAAAGATTTTTTAAATGTAATAGAATATATTAAACAAAATAATAAAAATATTCAAATTGAAATAGTTACTAACGGATCATACAAAACTTCAATCTGGTGGAACAAATTAGCAAAAACCTTAAACAATAATGATCTTATACACTTTTCTATAGATGGATTTGATCAAGAGTCAAATGAAGAATATCGTATAAACTGTAATTGGAAAAGTATGATGGTTGGCTTAGAAATTATGTGCAATAACAGTGAAGCATTTGTACAATGGGCCTGTATTGCATTTAAATTTAATGAACATAAACTAGATCATATGAAACAATTAGCAATAGATATTGGTTGCGACCTTTGGCAACTAACATTATCAACACAATTTGGATCAAAATATGATCATTATAATGTTAATGGATATGATAAATTTGAACCTAATAATAAAGAACTTATTGCAGGTGATCATCGTTATGATAGAACAATACACAGCCTTACAGATAGACAATATAAACGAAATTATATAAAACATAATAGTAATTTATATACAGGCGTTAAAAGCATATACAATGACTCACCACATATACCAATATGTTTAATAGGAAATAAAGGAATGTATATTAATTCAAAAGGTAAATTTTTTCCATGTTGTTGGGTAGCACAAAGATTTGATCATCAAGAACCATATTGGATATCACCAGAATTTGACCTAAATAACAACACATTAGAAGAAGTATTAAATAGCGACAAATGGACTGAACTATTTGACTCTTTAATCACTAATAAAACATTTTTTGAATGTGCAATTAAATGTCCATCAAAAGTAGTTGATCACAACTACGCAACAACATGGTAAATACAGTATGCCAAGCACAAGTATTACTATACTAGGATCTACATCACACCCATCGGGTGGTACAACTACCACAGTCTATGGGGATAAACATAAAGCAGATGGTTATTACGGCTTTACAGA
>Ga0098033_1000789_pt1 | contig 13746 bp, 18 predicted proteins | sample 1_EtaG_FD_75049 | JGI IMG/M metagenome (GOLD analysis project Ga0098033, IMG submission 75049) | Marine viral communities from the Subarctic Pacific Ocean - 1_ETSP_OMZ_AT15124 metaG | ecosystem: Environmental > Aquatic > Marine > Oceanic | place: Pacific Ocean | collected 2015-01-07
TCGACATTACCACTACCAAATGTAGACCCTAATGAGTATGACAGCATCATTGCGGCATTCAACTCTTCCTCTAATGATGACTCGATATTTATTCATAGCGGCACGTATACTGGCAGTGGAGTAAACGTCAATATAACATTTTCAGGAAAGACTGGCATTACCTTCTCTAATTTTGCAGACGATCCGGTTACTGTTGATGCTGATGGCGCAAGTAATGTTTTCGCTGTGGACGGGACCGGCATGGTCTTTGACGGGTTGCATTTGAGAGATCCAGACTTTTACTGTTTGCGGTTGGATGGGACAGACTCAAACAACTGTGTCGTCAATGCTTGCACCATTGAACTTGGATCATCCGGGGTTACTGGCGTTTATGGTAATGGCACTGGTAATGATATACAGGTAACTAATTGCACAATTTATCAATATAATGACGGATCTGCCCCCGGTAACAATACATTTGGGGTAAGACCAGCATCTACCTCCACCGGATGGGTAATTCAGGGTAACACATTCTATGGTGTGAAGTATCCAGTTGGGATTAATAATGGAGTTGAGGCTATAGTGAATAGGAACTACTTCAAGAATTTGCAGGCAGGGAGAAATAATACTGTCTATGGCATTAATGCTGCTGCCACTTCTCCCTGTGTTGTAAAAAACAACATATTCAATGAAATGGGCAGGGCACTCCACTTTAATTCTGGGGATGATGGTGACATTATGTTTATCAATAATCATGTCATTAGCTCAAGCATTGCGTGCTGGTTGCCAAGATATTTGGCGTCATGTTCAAACAACATTTTTGTTGGGAACGATACAGCAATTTCTGGAGATAGCGGTGGAGATCAACCAGCACCAGACTTCAACTGCTTTTTTAATAACGGGACTGATGTTGATGGCTATGTCGCTGCAACAAATACAGTGGCATCTGATCCTTTAATTGAGAACATTGACGGTGAGATATATACATTGAACACCGAACTCTCTCCATGTGTTGATGCAGGATTGGATGTATCGGGCGACGGTGTTACATTTGACTATATTGGTACAGCACGTCCACAAAACAACATTTATGATATAGGGGCATATGAGGCACCGGGTGGGAGTAACCCTTACAAAAATGGATCATTGGCTTACATATTCTCTGGTGATTTAACGAAGATAATAAACAGCGGTGACATAAGGAAGATACTAAAAAGCTAATTAGGAGGCAAAATGAAAGTAACAAAGCAGAGTTTGAAAAAGTTGATTAAGGAGTGTTTGGTTGAGATTCTTGCCGAAGACTTTATTGACAACTTGGTAGAGAAGAAGTTGGTTGAATCAGCACAACATGGTCAACAGCAACAAAGGGCACAACCACGACAAAAGAAAACAGCCCCAGATCTATCAAGGGACTTTTTGCAGAACATCAAACATGGTCAAGAAGCTAAGCCAATCAAAACAGACATAACAGACAATCCGGTGATAAATGAAATGTTGGCTGACACAGCAAAAACAACTCTTCCGCAGATGTTGAGCGAAGAAAGAAAAATGAATCCAACAATGCCACCCATGTCATCAGGTGATTCTGGAGGATATGAAGAGATCCCAGATGGTGATAGTCGTTGGGCACAGGTAGCATTTGCTCCACCAAAAAGACCGGGGTATTAAAATTGAAGAAAGAACAGCTAAAAGAATACATTGGTGCTGGTAATGTCAAGGGTGGGAGAACTGTTTCACCAAGCATGGACCATCCACACATAGACAAGTTCTATAAGATCAAAAGCGCAGTAGCAACATTCCCTTATATACATATAGATGATATAGATGATGTTGATGTTGTAGATCTTGAAGACTTCGAAGAGATTAAGGATGAGGACAATGAATTCCCTTATCCTTATAGTGGCTATGAGAGTGGTGAGTCTTTTGAGGATACAGTGTCAATCGGGGCTGGTGGAACTGCGGGTTCTGGGATTCCAAGCAAGGCGGGAGGAGGTGGCTCAAATCAGGATGCTCCAGCGGGGATGAATTCTCCCGGTTGGGCATCTGCTCCAAGGAACACAGAAAGGGCACGAAAAGAAAAAGACTACATAAAAGACTTCTTGTCAAAATTTAGTGTATAAAAATTCACGGTATGGCATAGTTATATATAATGAACATTACTAACATAGGCAGGGGGTTTTATGTCGTCAAGCAAGGTGTATAACGTTGAGGTTAAGCTGGAAGATTGTGATGGTAACTTTGAGAAAATGATGAGGCGATTTACCAAAATGGTGAAAGGGGAAGCGGTTATTGAAGAGGTTATTGACAGAAAGTTCTACAAAAAACCGTCAAAAATACGAAATGAGAAGAACCTCTACTGGAAAAAAAGACTAAGGGGTCAAAAAAGAGCAAATAGTACAAAAAAATGATGCTTTTTTGAATTTTTTTTGGACTTTTGAAATACCATCTCTCTATATATAGTAGGTGGATTATTAGCGTGAAGGGAGTGTATACATGTCAAATTTACTAGAAGATGCATTGCTTGATATTGAGCAAATGAAAAAGGTGGTCGAGGAAGATGCCAAGAATAAGCTGGTTGAATCCATGACTCCCAAGATTAGGAAGTTTATCAATGACAGGCTATATGAAGAGGCTGTTCCAATGAGCGCAAAAGACAAAGAAGAATTGGAAGATAAAGAGGTTCTAACAGATCAGGCTGAAGTCGGTGCGGAAGAGGAAGCAATAACATATGAGGAAGATGCAGAAACCGGAGAAGAGGTGGCTGTCCTTGATCTTGATGAACTGAAAACAAGAGATGAGAAAGAAGATCAAGTTGTGTCTATTGATGACATTGACGACGATGAAGAGGTGGAAGTAAACTTGGAAGAACTTAGAAATGTACTATCAAAGATTAAGGGAGATAAGAGAATGAATTTGAAAGATCTTTTTTTGAAGGAAGAGAAAGAGCAATGTGAAGGGTGTGGCGATGAACACGCAGATGAATCCTTGCAGGAAATGGAGGGAGATGAGGAAATTATTGAAGTAGACGAAAACGAACTAAAGGAGGCAATCAAAAAAATGAAAGCAAAGAGAAGGCTAAATGAGGATGAAATTGTCCTTGACATTGATGTAGATGCTGAGGGTGCAATTGAAGACGTTGAGGTTGTTTCCGTTGGTGAAGAAGGTGTCGAAGGCGAAGAAGGTGAGGAAGAGTTTGATCTTGGAGATCTTGAAGGTCTTGGAGATGAAGAAGGTGGAGAAGAGGGCGAATTTGAGTTTGATATGGAAGGTGGAGAAGAGGGCGAAGAGGTTGTTCCAGAAGAAGGTGGAGAGGAAGAGCCTGTCGTAAATGTTGAAGAAGAGGAAGAGGAAGAGGAAATGTCTGTTGAAGAGTCAAAACTTCGCAGGAAGATCAGAAAAATGATCAGAGAAACATATAGGGCAAAAGCAAAGAGAACCAAAAGAACCAAAAGAACCAAAAGGGGAATCAAGGAAGATGTTGAGCTTGAGGTTGGTAGCGATGTGAAGGTAAGCATTGATACAGGTTCTGGTGGTGGAGATGAACTTGGTGTAGAACTTACTGCCCCTGAAGAAGAGATTGAAATGGTTGAGCCAGAAGAATTGGCGGGACCAGAAGAGATGGAAGAAAACAAGAAATTGAAGGTCGCATTGCGTAAGGCAAAGAAAAAGGTTGTTGAATCTAACCTTATGAATGCAAAATTGGTATACGCTAATAAACTCTTGATGAACAACTCAATTACCAAGACACAACGGGTAGAAATAATTGAGTCACTTGACAATGCAAAGAGTTTGCGTGAGGTTCAATTGGTATACAAGGCTTTAACTAATAAGTCGAGTAAAAGAAAGAGGGTTACTGAAGGACGAAAGGTTCTTGCTGGTGGATCATCTGCAACACCTACAAGAGCAAAGAAGGATGAACTGAAAGAAGGTGCTGGCGTGGAAGTTTCACATTGGCAGAAGCTTGCAGGGATCAAATAGCGGATAAAACAAAATTGATGTACGTTTATTAACTTTTTTAAGGAGACTAAAACAATGGCTAGAAATTTTAACTTGGACATGCTTACAGAAAACATCCGAAAGCGTCACGTTGGCACTGAGGATCGTAGGCTTGTTGAAAAGTGGTCAAAGACTGGTTTGCTTAGAGGTTTGGAAGGACAAAAGAGAGATACCATGTCTAGATTGCTTGAGAATCAGGCAGCAGAACTTTTGAAAGAAGTTTCTGATGTCAGTGGCGATCTTCGTGGTTTCCAACAAGTAGCATTCCCAATCGTCCGTAGGGTGTTTGGTAATCTTGTTGCTAACGATCTTGTGTCTGTCCAGCCGATGAGCCTTCCTTCGGGACTACTCTTCTACTTGGATTACACTTATGGAACAAATGTTGGTGGCTCTGGTGATGCCACATTTAGTTCTGGCGACTCAATCTTTGGCGATGGTGCTGGCAAGACTATCCAGTATGGCGTATCTGGTTCAGGTGGTATGTATGACCTTACCGGTGATGCTTATACGTTGCCAATGACACAATCATCAGCGATTACTGGTGCGACAGTTGTGGCTTCCGGTACGTTTGGTTCTGCTCTGACAATTACAGCTAATCAATCTTCCCATACTGATTGGGGTGCTGTTGATACTATTTGGGCTGGCGATCCTGCATTCTCAGGTTCGACTGGAGATCTTAACAATAACCAACAGTGGAAGTGGTTTGTTCTTACTCTTGCTTCCATTACTGATGGCACCAATGCATTGGAAAGAAGCAATATTGAAACTGTCAAGCTTCACAATGTCGAGATCTGGGATACCTTCCGTCATGTGAGCAAGGTTGGTACATATGATGCATCATCTGGATTTAGTCAAGATCCTAATGGCGACCATGTTCTAATGCTTGCGTCAGCTTCTGCCGCTGCATTGACTGGTGCACAAACTGATGCACTTTCTGCCTCTTATTCATACACTGACAGAAGGTCTGATAACCTTGATAGCACTGGTGATGCACTTACGATTCCCGGTTGGGAGTCTACTGCTGCTGATAATAGCGGTACTGCTATTCCTGAAATCGACATTAAGGTCGAGTCTGTTGCAGTGGTTGCTCAGTCACGTAAGTTGCGTGCCCGTTGGACCCCTGAATTGGCTCAGGACTTGAATGCATATCATAACCTTGACGCAGAAGTGGAACTTACTCAGATTCTGTCTGAGCAGATTGCACTTGAAATTGACAATGAAATCCTTGGCGATCTTATGTCAAATGCTGCAACGAATTATTTCTGGAGTCGTATTCCCGGTAAATTCGTCAACAAGGCAACTGGTATTGAAGATACTTCTGCATCATTCACAGGTACAACTTACGAGTGGTATCAGTCACTTGTTGAAACTGTTATTGATGTTGCTAATACCATCCACAGAAAGATTCTTCGTGGTGCTGCAAACTTCGTCGTGACTTCACCAGACGTTTGCACTATTCTTGAATCTACTGTAACTTACAAGCCTGATGTATCGTCATTCAGTGATGGTCATGGTCCTGATAAGTTTGGTATTGGTGCTGAGAAGGTTGGTGGACTTGCAAACAGGTTTACTGTTTACAAAGATCCTTACTTCCCGAAGGCGAAGATGTTGATTGGTTACAAGGGTGGATCATTTTTGGAAACGGGATATGTCTATGCTCCGTATGTACCATTGATTGTTACACCGACTATTTACCAACAGGACGATTTTACACCACGTAAGGGTGTTATGACTCGTTATGGTAAGCAACTTGTACGTGCGGACTTTTTTGGCACATGTACTGTGCTTGACATGAACATTCTGTAGTCATGTAATCGTTTAATTAGGTTCTACGGGGGTGCAGCGCAAGTTGCACCCCCTTTTTTTTGATCTTTTTTCACATACATACAAAGTAAATGTGCTTTTACCTCAACCTCTACCATATATATACTGTAGGCATAAATAATTGGAGGTGTAAAATGCACAAGTGTAATGAATGCGATAAGGATAGTTTTACAGCAGTTGGCAACTTGGCAAGACATGTCAAGTTTGTTCACAAAATGACATATGAAGATTATACCATAAAACATGTATATGGTGGCGAACGTCCGAAGTGTTTGTGTGGTTGTGGTGAAGAGGTCAAGTGGAGGATTAAGGGTGGTTTTGGAAAATATTTCAACAAATCGCATTCATTGGCTCATAGAACAAATGAATCATATAAGATCGTTTGCAAGGAGTGTAGTAAGCCAGTCGCCAATACAAACAACATTCTTGCTCTTCATATCAAACATGCACACAATATGACATTTGAAGAGTATCTAATCAAACATGAACACAATGGCAACCGTCCGAAGTGTTTGTGCGGCTGCGGCGAAGAGCTATATTTGCGGAAAGGAGGGTTCCCTAAGTTCAGAAACAATCATGATGGGAGAGGGAAGTTCAACGGTATGTATGGCAAAAAAGGTAAAGACAACCCGAATACTGGCAAGATTAGGACGGAAGAGCATAAGGAAAAGTATAGGGTGGTTGGCTTGAACAATTGGGATAACAACAGAGACAAATACTTGGAAACAATGCATTCTGTGGAGTATAGGGAGATGATGAGTATAGCGGTTTCAACCTCCCCTAAAAATGAGATTAGAAAAGCCAATATTTCAAAATCACTAAAGAAAGCTTGGAGTAATGGGCTATACAACAGAGCAGAGTATCGAGACAGGGCTATTCTTCTACAAGAACAAGGAAAGATCGGTCCACAAGCTCCATTCAAGACAGAATGGAAATACAATCCATTCACACAGAAAGAAGAGCGTATGCACAGTTCTTGGGAGAGTAAGTTCCTTGACATAAACATAGAACGGAACAACCCTGTGTCCAAAGTTACCAATATAAAAATCCCCTATGTTGATGAGAATAATACGGAGCGTATTTACATTCCCGACTTTTTGGGGTTTGAGGATGATTGCTTGTACGAAATTAAACCAGAACACCTCAAGACTACCCCCAGAAACATCCTTAAGTTTGCAGCAGCAAGGGAATGGTGTGAAAAAAATGGTGCCATATTCATCGTTATTTCTCTTGATGAATTTTGATTAACATTCCCTCCCCCCATGTGCTATAATACCTGTTGGAGGAATATACCATGAATAGCTGCAAAATCTGCAACCATAAAGCAACCAACCTCAAGGGGCTGTCCAACCACATTAATTCTGCCCACAAGATGAAAATCATTGACTATGTTATTGCCCACCTCTATGATGGCAAAAGACCGACTTGCCCGATTTGCGACAAGGAAACGAGATATGCCACCTATAAGTTCAAAAAGTATTGTAAGGACCACTCTCACCTTGCAGAATCGGAAGGTGGAGCAAAAGGGGGAAAGAGCGGCGCATGGAATAAAGGTCTGACTAAACTTGACGACGATAGGATTTTACTTCAATCCCAGAAATCACAGGGCAAGGGCAACCATTTTTATGGCAAGAGTCATACTGAAGCGTCCAAGAGTAAGATATCAATTGGGAAAACACTTGGAAAGCATACACTTGAAGAACGTGTGTCAATGCGTAGTGATCTAATCCTCATAACCCCAACAGAACAATACCGTAGCCGCCAATCGCAATACCTTGACTTTAAATGTGTTGTATGTGGCAAGTCTTCAAGAAAAACCCTAAAGGCTTTTGAGGAAGGTTCACTATGCCCCTATTGTTATCCAAGTTGCACGTCAAAGGATGAGAAGGAAATAAAGGAGTTTCTTGAGTCTCACAACATCAATGTCTCTTGGTCAAATAGAGAAGCTATATCGCCTAAAGAGCTTGATCTATATATCCCAGAAAACAACTTTGCAATTGAGTACAATGGATTGTATTGGCATAGTGAAAACTTCAAAGCCGACAAAAATTATCATAGGAACAAGTCATCGTTGTGCAACTTTGCCGGTATTGATTTGGTGCATATATTCTCAGATGAGTGGAAATACAAGAGAGATATTGTTGAGTCAATGATATTGCATAGGCTCAATAAGTCCAGTGAGCGGGTATATGCCAGAAAATGTTCGGCTGGTATATGGTCAAAGTCACAAGCGAAAGTATTCATGGATGAAAACCATATCTCAGGTAGTTCATCATGTACAGTTCCATTTGTTTTGACGTACAACCATGAGTTTGTTGCATGTCTTACCCTGAGAAAGCCCAGACAGAAGAAGTATACTGGATACATCGAGATTGCCAGATTTGCCAGCAAGAAGAATCTCCATGTTGTAGGTGGGTTTTCGAAGCTTCTCTCCGTTGCCAAGGAATATGTCAGAGAGAACGGATACAAGGGGATTCTCACATATGCTGACCTTAGATTTGGAACAGGTGGTGTATATCTGAAAAATGGCTTCAAGGAGGTTGGTGATACTGATATTGACTATTGGTATACTGACGGAGATATTAGGCTTGATAGATTCAAATTCAGGGCTAAGGATGGTAAGAGTGAGAAGCAAGTTGCTAATGAATCAAAGGTGTCAAGGATATATGGGTGTGGGTCAAGAATCTACATAATGGACCTTTCAGCGTAATCTTTTTCTTCTTTTTCTGTTGGTAAATGTATACTTATAGGTACACATAGGAGAACAATAGAATGGCGAAACTAACAGAATCAAAATTACGCCAAATCATTGAAGAAGAATTGGCAGAAGCCATTTCCGGTGATGTGGATGATTACGCCGGGGAAGTAAAGGTGGGGGATAAGTTCAGGAATAGGAAATCAGGTGTTGTTCGTACCGTGAAAAAGGTGCATCCTACTGGAGCATTCAACCTGACCTATGGCGGTAACAACCACATGACCATTAGAAAGCTTGATGACATATTCTTTGACATGTACGATAGGGTTAATGATGGCGATGAGCTTGAAGAAGGGGATTACTAAGGTGAAACTTACAGAATCAAGGTTACGCCAAATCATCAAGGAAGAATTGATTAGAGAGGGGAGCAAGGCTCCTACATGGCGAAAAACCTCTTCAGGGGTGTATACCGCATCTAATGGCAAGTGGGTAATCAAAAAGGGCGAGGGCAATAAGTGGAATCTCTACTCTATTGAAACTGACTCAATGGGTGGATATGGCAAACCAACACCAATACTCCGTAGCACTGGAACACTCCCAGCCCTATCAGCAGATGTAGCAAAGTATTACGAATAATATGACCTTACAGGAGAATCAACAATGAAACTAACAGAACCAAAATTACGCAAGATGGTAAGAAGCGTGTTAAAAGAAGCCGATTATGATGAATCAGCTATTGATGAGGATGTTGAGAGATCAGCCAAAGAGCATGTCGAGAAGGCAGTCAATGACCTTAAAAGGTTGTCTGAGAAACATTATGGCACTGATGATGACGATAGGGCATATCTGTATAGTGGCGCAGCACAAGAGTTGCAAAAGGCTATGAAGAAGCTATTTGATGAACTGAAGTTTTATAGAGAAGTAGGAATCTAACAGACAATGAACATACTTGAACAATACATTAAGCACGTTATCAATGAGAAGGTTCAGCTTCCATATGGTGATGTTGCAGACAAGATATTTTATTGGAATGCCAGAGAATCAACACATGTCAAAATGGGTTTCTCTGTTCCCAATGCAAAATCCAGAGGTCATGATGGCGATGAAAGGAGACAACTGGTTGAAGAGATCTTTGAACAGGTCCGCAAAAAAATCGCCCCAGATAGACCATCAAGATTATCATGTGTTTATGTTTGCCCCCCAGACAAACCAAAATGTGCAACAGGACGCAACTTCAAGGTGAAGGTAACAGGAACGGTGTTCTATACAAACCAAGAGTATTTTACCCAAGCAGTTGAGCGTTTTGATAGTATTGGCAACCTCACAACGAGTGCCGATGGTAAGACCAGAGACATTACCATTGATGATGTTCGTTCTGACATTACATATTTGGCAAAAACCTATTGGGAGGGAACCGCATATGCAATTGTTCCAGAGGTGCTTGTTGATGGAGAGGTAATTGTTGTTGGTAGTGGACGGAATTAACAAAACCCCTTTACAGGTGTTCAGCCTGTGTTATAATCATACTGTAACAATTTGGAAGCATAACCAGTCAACCTTGGAGGAACACCATTGAAGAAAATTACGATTGAAGAGCTTAAGCTTAATGTGGATTGGGAGTGGTTCCCACTTGAATACGTCCTTGGAAACGGGTATGCCATGCAATTCAGGTTTGTTGATTATGATGAGCAGAATGGATTCTTCATGTACAGGAATGGTCATACGGGCAGGGACTTGATTCTTTCACTTGATAATGTGACAGATGATAAACACACCATTATAAAGGCATGGATGTTTGGGGCAGACCTTTATGAACTTGATACTGAGGGCTGGGTAGATCAAAAAGAAGATGAGTTCCTCTATGAGGTTCCAATGTGGTTTGCCATGCAAGTTGTGCTTGAGGCTATAGAGCCAGATGCCGTGGAGATTTACCCCGGTATTCCGTTTATTTTGCCAGAAGATGAATTCCTTGATGAAGAGGATGGGTGTACTGGTTGTGGTGCTTGTTCTTGCGGCGAAGAGGATATCCCAGAAGAGGAAGAGCCAGATATGAAGGATGGTCAATATCTGAATTAAATTTCTTGATTGGTTAACATTGTGAATCCCTTTTGATATACTTAGAACATGATAAAGGAGAAACAGATGACCAAGAAAGAGAGAAAGCTTTACACGTTCAATTGGGTTCAGGGCGGATTCAATCAGGTTTATGCTGAAAGTATTGAGGGTGCCAAGGCAGAGATTGAGAAGAAGTTTGGTGGCATATTCCTTATCCCCAACTATGATACTCTTCGTGTGGTCCATGATGAAAATGCATATTACGACAATCTTCCCCTGATGGACTAATTTATCTGGTAAATAACGAGTTGATAAACCATAATTAATGACGGAGGATTCAAATGGGAACACGGTCAACAATTGCGAAAAAGAACGAAGATGGAAGCTTCACCAGCATCTATTGTCATTGGGACGGCTATCCTTCCCATAACGGCAGGATCTTGAAGAGTCATTATACCAGTGCATCTAAGGTAGATGAGCTTCTTTCATTGGGTGATTTATCTTCGCTTGGTGGGGAAATTGGTGAGAAGCATGATTTTGACTCTCATCCTGACGGTGTTTGTACGTTTTATGGCAGGGACCGTGGTGAAGATGGTGTTGAGGCAATTATGTGCAAATCACTTGGAGAAGTGCAGAGTGAAGAATATACCTATGTCTTTGACTCTGATGGTCAGTGGAAGCTGGTGAATGAAGACGGTGATGAATTAATTGAGTTTTAGTCAATGACAAGACTGCTAATCATTGTTCTATTTCTCATTGGATTCTCAGCTTTTATGTATGGAAGCAAGCACCTAATTGCCTTTGAGAGTTCTAAGCAAGGTGATATAAGTGTTATTGACGCATTGAAGGCTATGGTGCTATTTGGCATATCAATAATTGTCATGTCATATTTTTTGGCATGGCACCTTGGTCTGCTTGATAGATGGATTAACTTGTTTTGATAATTGGAAGAGCGGCACAGAATTGGTGAGGTGCATCAGTTTGCTAAACTGACGGGCATGAAATATGGTCCTGTGGGTTCGATTCCCATCTCTTCCTCTGATTTATTATGCCACTGTTGGGTAGTGGAGGCCCGAATGCCTACGAAGCATTTTCTTGCAAGTTCGAATCTTGTCAGTGGTTCCAAATGAAAAAACTTAAATACAAGATCGGTGATAGGGTGTGGGTTGCCGTGAAAAACTTCGATGAGAGTGAGTGGTTATATGTTGGACCGGTGACAATAGCCAACGTTCACGACAAGACCCTTAAAATGATGCACCCATACGATTCAACCCCACCAGTCGGACCATATTTGAATATTGTCTTGAGAGAAAGTGAAATTAAATATCGGTTATAGGTTAACATTATCCCCTTGCCCTGCTATAATGGGCATAGATTGATAAAGGAGAAGCACATGAGCAAAGTAAACAAAAAACATACAGCAACCAGAATTTGTAGCGAAATCCATTGCTACCGTGGATATGAGATTACCTTGAATACCAGTGTTCCTACTGGCTATTGGGGTCGGTATAGTGCCGGTGGCGTTCGCACCGGGATGGAGTTTGCAACCTTGAAGGATGCAAAGGTGTGGGTTGATAGACGTTTAGAAAAGCATCCTGAGTGGGTGCTTACCACTGAAGAAAACAAGCAGAGGATTGCCGACTTGCGGGAAGACTACGAAGGTTGGGATGACTAAGGGACAATTACACCTTAACAAATAGGAGATTAGTAAAATGGCAACAGTAGCACAGAAGTCCAAGCGTGAACGTGGTTATGATAGTTCCAGAGGATATAAACAGGGTCTACGCCAAAAGATGAAGAATGATGGTGCTTTTGATGGGCGATTCAAGCATCGTGTGGAAGAGCGCAAGATGTATAAGCGCAGCCGTCAGTGGGATTGGCGTGATGAGCTTTTGATGGAAGATGAGTACGATGCAGTTGAAGAGGAAATAGGGGCTGAGGAAGTTGAAGAGTCAGAGGGATAAATAAGGAGGTTTCACAATGGAAGAGAAAAGTTTGGTTTCAAAGATTATGGACTATGAGTCTGGTAACATGGAAGACAATGAGATTCTTTCATTTTTCAAGGAACTGGTTGATACTGGTATGGCTTGGGAATTGCAAGGCTCCTATGGTCGCACAGCCATGAGGCTTATTGAGTCTGGTGCTATTTGCGATATGCGGTGCTAATAACTACATGAGGTAACAAATGATCATAAATTCGTTGCGCGATACAGATGCCTACAAATGCTCAATGATGCAAGCAGTTCTCCACCAATGCCCTTCTGCACAGGTCCGATATGCCTTCAAGTGCAGGAATAAGGACATTGATTTTCGTCCTGTTCTGGATAGGATTAATGATGAGCTTAACCATCTATGTACTCTTAAGTTTAATGAGGGTGATCTTGCCCACCTTGCATCCATGCGTTTTATCAAGGCAGACTTCATTGACTTTCTGCGTAACTTCAAGTTGAACCGGGATTACATTAAGGTCACTTGCTCTGATACAGGGGAGCTTGATGTTTCCATTGAGGGTCCGTGGTTGCATACGATTCTATTTGAAGTCCCTGTGCTTGCGATTATCAATGAGTGCTATTTCGATACCGCTGATGGCATTGATTATAATGGAGCCAACAATAAGCTGACTTCAAAGATCAATCTGGTAAAGGGCTATGGGAATAAGCTTGCCAACTTCAAATTTATTGATTTTGGAACTCGTAGACGACTCTCTCAGATGTGGCATGAACAGGTAATTGCAGCATTGAAAAAGAACTTGCCAAATAATTTCGTGGGAACATCCAATCTATTTTTTGCCCACACCTTCAACATTACCCCAATTGGCACAATGGCACATGAATGGTTTCAGGGCTGGCAGCAGCTTGGTCCACGTTTGGTTGATAGCCAGAAGGTCGCATTGCAGAAATGGGCAGACGAATATCGGGGTGACTTGGGAATTGCGTTAAGTGACATTATTGGGATGGATGCATTTCTAAATGACTTTGACATGTACTTCTCCAAGCTATTTGATGGATGCCGCCATGATTCCGGTTGTCCATATGAGTGGGGGGAGAAGCTTATCAGGCATTATGAATCTATGGGAATTGATCCCAAATCAAAGACTGCTGTTTTCTCTGATGGTCTAACAATGCAGAAGGCTATTGATTTGTTCCTGCACTTTGATGGCAGGATTAAGACATCATTTGGTATTGGCACACACCTAA
>Ga0098033_1000792_pt1 | contig 13721 bp, 7 predicted proteins | sample 1_EtaG_FD_75049 | JGI IMG/M metagenome (GOLD analysis project Ga0098033, IMG submission 75049) | Marine viral communities from the Subarctic Pacific Ocean - 1_ETSP_OMZ_AT15124 metaG | ecosystem: Environmental > Aquatic > Marine > Oceanic | place: Pacific Ocean | collected 2015-01-07
GTATTATGGCCTGGAGGATCAGCACCAACCCTATCCACCGCCGCAAGTTCAGTCGACATCGTTAGTTTTTACTATGATGGTTCAAATTATTATGGTGTAGCATCACTAGCATTTGCGTAAGGCTAACATATGGCATCAATATTTAGAGCAACAACCTACTATATAGAGAAATTTTCCAATAACGGTGATCAGTTTGGGGGCCAGACATATGATCTTGAGCTCACACAGGCTCTAGTTGCTAACTATTTTGTGTTGATATCTGGTGTTGGAAGCGGAACAGGTACACGACCTAGAGACCAGATGGTAAGGGTAGAAGATGATCCATTTGGAACTGGAGACCTTGGAACATCAGGATCTTCAGATGTGATAACACTTAGAAGACAAGATTCAGACGGGTATTGGGTCGGAAATATAACGGTCATAGAGTGTCTAGAGCCAAATGACCCTAACGGGTTTAAGCTGGCCGATGTGAAAGCTGCCGAATTTGCAGATGATGAGTATTCAGCCACATTTACTGCAACAACAGAGTGGACAAATGTTAATCAAGTGGTTCCATTTGGAGGTCTTTACGGGGGAGGTGTTTCTACACCGACTTCGTATACAGGAAGAGCAAATTCTGTATTTGCAAAGATAGTGCTATCTAGTACAGATACATACACACTTACAAGGCTACAGGTAGATCCTGTAGAGCTTATAGATGTGGCAACTTTTACAATCTACGCTGTTGAGTGGGGAAGTAATTGGACAATTCAAAAGTCTGATCTAGCAGCCACGCTTACATCAGAGTCATCAACAAGCACAGCTATCACAACAATCGATGATGAAAAGTCCTGGGTATGGCAAAATGGATTTTCAGGTCCAACCTTTGGAGCTGGTGATGGTCCGATAGGTATAAATCTTTGGATGAATACTGATGGTGATACCATATATAACGAATTTTGGGGGTCGACAGCGACTCCAGCAACTACACTTGATGTCGAAATGAGACGGTATATAATGACACACGATTCTCTTGTTGTTGATCACGACTCTCAAAGTAGCGGAGCATCTGGCGATGCAATAGATACATACGCAGTATCATCACCCATAGAGACAGAGACTAGGGGATATACTGGGCAGGGGGCGGCGGGTGCCAAGGCTGGAAATCAATATACGCTAGGGTCTAGGTTTGGATTCCAGTGGCACGATACAAATGGCCTGGGATTCACAGCGATAAAGGCTGGTGTGTGGTATGCCAGGCACACTGCCGACACCACACTTACAGTAGAGAGGTTCCAAAGCGGTCAAGAGTGGAATGGAAGAGCACAAAGCATTGATATGGGAAATATAGCAGAGGATGCGGGACAAGAAGGTGGCTCTATTTTCTTTGGATCAAACTTTTAGGTGTTGTTACTTTTATCAGATAAATACGTATAATCAGGCGGAAGATATATGGCAGGTATACTTGATAGCAAGACTAGAATTTTTGATTCTGTTGTAACAGATCAGGGAAAGTCTCAAATAGCAAGCGGAAGGCTAAGAATTGAGTATGTATCTCTAACAGATGGAGCGACATATTATGAGGCTGATGCAGTAAGCGGATCTACAGATGCAACAGATAGAATATATTTTGAGGCCACAAGCCGGTCACAGGATTTTATAACATTTGAGACAGATGATTCTGGTCAGCTTTTAGGCTACAATATAGACCCTTCTTTGACATTAATGGGAGGAGAACTATTCAAGAAAGATGGAGAAAGCGCAGATGTCAATTCATTTAAGTTTGTCTCTGGGTCCGGAGACTTTGCAAGTCTTTCAAGTGGATTATTAACATCATCTATTGATAATTTTAAGAATCTATACATGATAGGAACTCTTGCTGGAGACGATACGAAAAGAAATTTTTCTTTAAGCCAGAATGATACAACATACACAATAATAAATACCTTTCCGTGGATTCAGGGACCAAGTGAGATGGTCACAAATATCGATTCTATATCTCCGCTTTTTACAGATGATAGATTAACTCACATTCCTAATTTTAAATTTCTTCCACCTCTAGGAAATGAGCCTGTAACAAATCCTTTTGATATATACACAGAGCCCACAGGAAGTCTTCTTGCAAAGCCACCCGACGATTATGTAATGCTCAATAGGCCTACAGAGTTAACATATGAAGACCTTATGATTCATTTAAATGGAGAGGGATCTGAGGGTCTAGATCCTGACTCTTTTACAGATACCGATTCAAGTACATTAACTCCGTGGACATCTGGAGTGCGCGCCGGCGCAATCCAGGCCGGAGATCCTCTCCCAGAGGCATTTGGTCAACAAACAGGGGTCATCAACCTTTCAACTCTAGAGGTAGCAAGAGAAAGATTTAACCTATATTTCACAGAGACCTCTGTTGGAAATAATATTGTTATGCAGCTATTTGAAATAAATAATAATCAGCTTAATTTTACAAAACTTGATGTCATAGACTATGGAGAATTTTCTATAAGCGATGATATTAGGCCTAATAAACATATATTTTTTGCAGGAAAGATATTCTTAGATGCTCAGGGAATCCCTACATTTGTTAACCTATTCACGATAATTTTAGACTAATGTTTGTTAAAAAGAAAAGAAATATTGGAATCCTATCTAGAGCTACATTTGAAGATGCTAAGCTGATTGATATAATAAAAGAGGAAGACTTCAATATTGTAAATGATCAAATTAATTCATATTCCAAAACATACTACGTTTATAAGTTTAAATTTAATGCAAATTTAAAAAAGGCATTAAAGTCAAATAGTGTCCAGGCCAGAATTACGCTAAGGTCAAAGGCTAAAAAAAGAAAGTATACAATGTTTGGTGATATGAAAAAGACAACTCCTTTGGGTGTAACAGCAGCTGTTTTAAGAAAGACAGATGACAACAAGAGGCAGATATCTATTTCTGACAAAAAAGGAATAATCTATAGAGAATTTATAGATCTTAGAAAGTACATTGATAGCTTTAAGATTAATAGTTTTGGAAAGATTCCAGATAAAGATATGTTTGGAACACAAAAAAAGACCGTACTTGTTCGAGCAGGAAGTCTTCAAAATAGAGATGCAGATGCTATTGTTCATCAGAGAGCAATACAGTTTAAAAGTGATGGAGTAAGTCAAAATGACTTTAGGGAAAACTATGTTGAGGCATTAAGAGCTGGAGTAGATTCTTCAACATTTTTCTTTGCCACAAGCGATGAAACTCCAATAGACGAAGTTGGAACATTTGTAACACCAGACATATCAAGAGGAACTAAGCATGAAGACAATATCATGAATGCTATGAGAGATTCTGTTTCACAAAATATCTCAAATCCGCCTAATAATTCTGTAGGTGAATTTAAATCAAGCGACTTGATAGCCTTTATGGTAGATGAGCCCGCTATTATAAGGGAGATGGAAGTCGTATGCAAATTAATTCCAAATGATATAAAAAATTCAACATTTTCTGTGAGTGTAGACATAGTGGGAGAGAGAGGAATAATAGGGCAAACAATTAGATTTGATGTAGATCATCAAGCAATGCTATCAGATTTTCTTTCTCCGGATTCATTTCCAAAAATTTCATGTGAAAAGGGTGAATTTCCTTCTAATAATACCGTCTTTAGGTTTAGTGAAAAAAATGATCCAAGAATAACCGGCTGGGATGTATATGTTAGAGTCATAAGAGATACACACGCATTATTAGATTCAAGATTTTATAAAGTTGGTACTTTTCCAGTCACAACTGTGCTCAGTTCACCACCTTCTCGTAATAAAATTCAGTCTAGAGGAATTAATTTTTCATCTCCCGGATCGTTGATTAAGGAAGTAGATAATACGATTACAAATCCTGAAGATGGATCAATTTATATATTTAGAGTCATAGGAATTGGAACATCAGGAAAAAGATACGGAAATTTCAATACATCATCTATTGTCGCAGGAAATCATATATCTCGACATGTTACGCTTTCCACAAGATCAATAACGCGTGGAGTCGAGGTAGTGATAAAAAATGTTCCCGGAGTATTTGCTGCAGCGTATATAATGAGAAAAGATCTTACATGTCATCAACGAACGTATGAGGTTGTTACAAAAACTATTACGAGAGATGAAAATGAAGGAGGAGATAAGCTGTCAAGATATGCAGGTGTGGGATCACTAATTAAGAACTACACGGTAGTAGATAGAAATGTCATGGAGGGAAGGATTTATCAATATACTGTAGGACTGGTAACGCAGAGTGGAATAAATATGATCTCATCAGTATCCAGAATTCATAATTTTATAGAGCCGCAAGGTATTGTTGAAATATTAGTTTCAAATATATCATTTTCTGATAAGGCGTCTCAAAACTCATCAAGATCACATGAAAATGTTGGATCTGTATCCTTTGATGTAGAAGGAAAAATAAAAGAGACAGATGCAGATAAGCTAGTAGCCCTTTTAAACGACGCAGGGCTACAGGGATATTATGATAAAGGTCTTGAATCTATATCTTCTGATTTTCAAAATTTGATATCGTATACTGTGTATAGAGATGATTTGATATCAGGTGAAATGGAGTATATGGGTGTTTTCGCCGGAGGAACAATAAACGATGACGGAACAAACATATCTCCTCCAAAATTGGGAAGAAAATACTCATATAGAGTTATGTCAGCTCTAGTGTCACCTGAAGATGCTATAAATGAGCTTACATATGGTGCTGCACAATCAGAACCCGTTATAGCTTCAACAGCACTTTTAAGAGATCCAATGGCATTGGCATCAATAAAGTCTACAGTTGCATTAAATCAAGATATAACTTCTGGCGGAGAAAACGCTGCGGCTTCACTATCTGTTATGTCACTAGACAAGTCATATTCCTCTATTTCACTTGGAACTGGAACACTAAGCACGGGTTTAGCACTACAGGAAAATCATAGATCTTCTCTTCTTGGTGTTAATATTACCGGAGATTTTGTTGATTTTAAGGTGAATACTGGCATAGGAGAAATAGAAATTTCTCCAATAGGAATTTCAAGAACTGGTAGCGGATCAAATCTTATAAAGTGGTCTATTAGAAAAACAGGTTCTTCAAGCTATGGGCTAGTTGACTATTTTATCATAAAAGCAAAAAAGAATGAAAGAATATATTGTGCAGGAACATCATTTGGAGAATCAGTTCAGGATGGGTATAGATTTATTGATTCATCCAATAAAAAATTTATTGGAAAAATAGAATATCTTATTCAGCCTGTGTTTTATGATGGTGATATTGGACCCACTACAAAACTGGGAACAATAATTCAAGAAAAAGAGACTGAAGCTCTAGGATACAGGGGATAAAGAACATGCCAATTCCATCAAAGTTTTCTATGGGTCATGCTGACATGACAATTGTTCCCATAGACCTGGCAGATTATAACTTTAGTCCCACGTCTATTATTTCTTCAAATTTTGAAGTAGATAGTGATCTAACAAGTGATCAAGCCGCTGTATCTGGATATAATTATGGAAATGATTTCAAAAATGATGATCTAGAGGCAGTATTGGTTGAAAGAGGATTTTCTCAAACAAGATTAGATATCTTGTCATCTGTAGAGTACAAGGCTCCTGTTGAAAGTGTCTTAGATGCAGTTGAGACAGGAATAAATGAAACAACGTATTCATCAGCAGCAGCAGAATTAATGGATATGCAGGGTCAATTAAAACAGCTAAGATATTCAGAGGCCCTAGAGTTTTTATCTCAGGAGATGGGCCTCCACGCAGTAGATGGAACCTTACAATTCGAAGCTACAGAGTCTAGTGAGTCTCTTTTGGTCGACTCTGAAGCATTGATAAATCAATACAATTCCTATATGGAAGAGGCTCAGACAGTTCTTGAGTGGTTGAGTAGACTTTATAAACTGATAACTGCCATTCTATATTCTATGCAGGTTAGGGCAAATTCGTATTTAGATAATTCTAATAGCACCATTGATGGGATATATGATTCATTTGATGATGACATTGTAACAAACAAGTCAAAGGGTGTACTAAGCCTAGTAGAGCATCTCACGACAAATCTATTCTTTAGAAGCGGCTTCATAATGGATTCAACTGATACAGCTGTGCTCGTTCAGATACTTTGTGACACAATTAATAGAATACTATTTCCAATTAGTGGAAATCAATATAATAATAAATCATCTTCAGACGGTGGTGAGATCATAGGAATCAATGCTGACACAGCTCAGAGTATGATTTCAATATTACAAGCGTGGCAATTTTCGTCAGAATTTTGGACCGTAAGCTCAGATAGCTTCGGATTTAAAACAGTTGGATTTTCAAATTCAACCAACACGTCTACTACCGACGCGGCTTCCTTTACGCTCGGTGATTATGTGGCCATGAGAGATCTCATATTTGATGATGAGACGGGTGCACTAAATGTCGCATATTTATGCAGGATCATTGGGTCACATTACATTTTATTAAATTCTTTTTCTAGATACACATTAGAAGATTTAGGATTTGATAATATCTTTAGTGCGACATCTACTACAAAGCTTAGTAGCTACGTCGCAAGCAGCTTGCTGACAGGGGTAGTCGGAGTGTCGGATTCACCTACAGTTATAAATGTAGCCGGTGCATTGTATGCGATGCTTGGTCTAGATCCTACATCTTCGCAATCAAATATTAATAATATAAGCCCAAAAGGAGAGCCTGGCTCACTTATACTAGAGCTTCTTACGCCAATCGGAGATGACGGAAAGGTCCTATCATTCAATATCGGTACCAATGTTCCCGATGGAACATTTAATCAGGAGTCTGGAAAAAGATATCTTTTAGGAGAGCTACTCAGCGCAAATATAGACGAATCACTTATCAGGATGGATGCATTTAGCGACAAGCTTAAAGTCATGAAATCTCAGTTGATAAATATGTTAAATCTTCTTGTCCTTCACGATACAACTGCGGTAAGCGACGACCTTGCGTCCCTTAATGGCACCCTCGAAGTATCCGCTCCCATAGGCCTGAATGGAAAAACATCAGCGGCATCATTTTTAGATATAATATTGGATGAGCTACAGCGCTACGGTAGTGATGTGGCTGGCCATGGAACAAATCTAGACTGGCAGGAGGCTGTTCAGCTGTGGTGCATGCTTATCGGTGCTGCGGATGAGGAGATTTCATTTTTACTATTCAAGATAGCAATGACTCACGCAGCAGATAGACAAGATGAGTCTGAAGACATGAGTGAGGTACGAGACCAATATATTTACGAAGCATCTGCCGCAATATATAGCTGGTGCACAAATTCAGATGGCATCTCTGTAGGAAATCACGCGGGAACAGGAGAATATGTTGATAGAGTGAGTGTGCAAAGTGGAGCTGGTTTTCGAGGTGATGCAGAAGATTCTGATATTAGAAAACTCTGTATAAACACAACTGATTCATTAACACAGGACCAAATTGCAGAGGCACTTTCTGGAACTGGTAATCGATCTCCGCTTTCTCTCTGCTGGAGGGCAGTCAATGACTTCCAGACACATATGTCACTTATATATGGAGGCTCCACACAGGCCTTTAATAATGTCATCTCTGACTACCTGCCGGCGACATATTACACAAGGGTGGCAATCGCTTACATGTTCATAGAGTCTATGTTACTTGGATCAATGTGGGCAAGAGTTACACCTCCCCCTCCGGAGCCGGAGCCGGCGAGCAACCCCCCCGTCAAGACTGGGTGGTTTGGAGGACCCATGTCTTCAGAAACTGGCTTCTCCAGCATCGGCGGAGAAGCTGATGTAGGAGCAGAGATATGGTACAGTAAAAGGGCAGGAGCAGGCCTCTTTGACGCAATAACATTTTTAAGAAAAGGTGGTCAAGTAAACTGGGACTATCAGGCAACACTGGAAGGTTACGACGGCGGCTGCCATTATGACTGGTCCGGAAATAACAGGTATGGTGAACTTGAACAGATAAGAACAGCATACGATATAGCACAGTTTGCATACACGAGGATATTAGAACAGGATGTAAATATTGTTAATAATGTTTATTACCTTGTCGCAGCATTTGATAGGTTAAGCGGTGATCTTGATGCACTAACAAGCTTTTTAAAGGATACAGACATTGAAAGCTCTGATGTAAACGAGGTCCTCGCGATGATCAAATCTGATCCAGAGTTTGGAAGACTAGCACTTACATCACTTTCAAGAGATTCGCTGTCTTTAAACTATGCATTAAAGGACTCTCTTAACCAGGCAAATAGAGAGTATCCATATCTGCCGGCCACAAAGGCAACTATGATTAATCAGATGAATGATCTTGCAACCATCTCACTGGATGGTGAATTCATGACAACATACAAGTCAGGTAGAAGAAGAATACTTGTTGTTGGAATTCCAGCAGGAGCAATCGAGAGATTAAGAAATGCAGCCGTAGATTCAACAGCTAATCTAGAGTATTGGGAGACAACGGTTATAAAGCTCAGGATCTATAGAAGAAATCTCATAGACGATTCAGAGGTGATGATTCCAAAAGAATACATCTTTGACACATCAAAGTTTATAATAGAGGGAAGATCCTCAAAGCCTTCAGCGACACCCGGTATTGTTCAGGTGTCTGAAGCAGATAATATAGATGCAGCTCAGGTGTTTTTAGACGGGTGGACAGTAAATGATCTTCTTGATAATACTACAGTCTACAGCTACGGAGTAGATGGAATTACTGGTGATACACAAGGAGATGTCTATAATTCATACGATAAGAATTATCTTAGAGACAGTGTATATAAAACAATTTTTAGAAATCATGTCAATGATTTTTATCTCAAGCTATACATGATGCTAACACTTGGTATAGATGTCAATGAGGATATTTTTCCCTTTTTAGAACAGGAGATATTTTTTGATGGACCAGATCCTGGCCTGGAGCAGGAGTTTGATAGGCTCAAGCTTGAGCTTGGAGAGAGGTTTCCTACAAGAGATGTAGTGAGTAGCATCAACTACAGTAGACTTGTAGGAGAGTTGCAGCGATCAATAGTATTCAGTGGTAAAAAGTATAGGAATAGAATACTATACCCAAAGATCTTTGATAGGGTTTTTTGTATATTGATTGATGAGAGCGACTGGAATGACGCTTCAGCAGACAGCGCCCTTGATCTTGCAGTTGACGGATCCACCGGATTGCCCGACTACGAATCTATGGCATTTCCAGATGAGCAGTCTTCACTTGCGGCAGATGTCATAAAGCCAACATATTATCAGTTTTTTGCTGACATGACTTTAATGCTTCCTGCCAGTATGCCTGTAGAGCTCGCCGAAGCAGCAACTGATGCAACATTAATTATGGCAGGATCAGATGACTGGGTCACCGGTGCAGATGCACCACGCGGTCCGCTGAATATGACACGAGAAACAAGTACTGCATCAGAGGAGCAGGCCGCAGATGATATCTTATCAGAGCCTCAGGGCGGCGCTGAAGGGAAGCAGTCTTATCTGGACCTGTGACGTCGCATAAGTGAATAAGCTATGACTATACTATTTATTAAAGGGAGGATATGAGATATGGCACAACCATTTGCCAGCGATGCAGCATCATCTGTTACAAAGCGAGCCGGATTTGATGCAACTGAAATAGTGCAAAGTGAATCTGAGCCCGTATCCACCGAGTGGAATTTTACAACATATCCTTCTAGACCTGTAACACTCATCAATATACCAGAGCCAATATCTGTAACAACAGAGTTTGTCTATAATTTTTATACAAAGGATGAGAGGACAAACTCTGCAGGGGTTCTAGATGTAGTAAATTTAAATGACACCTCTCAGGAAAATATACAATTAGCAAAATTAGACAAATATCCTAGATATTCTCTTATTAATATATCAGCTGCAGAATTTACTGATCCTGATGAATTTCTGGAAGGAATAGCCAGCACACTAACAATATCAGAAATGAGAGACCAGCTGATGTTTGAAGGTGCAGTGGCATCAGCATACTTTAGCGGAATTAACCTAAAAGATGATCAAATAGATTCAAGTTTTTATACAATGATAGAGGGTTCTGTTAATTTTTTTGGTCTCGATACTGATGTAAATGGTAATACAGAGTCAGAGGAGCTAATTGAATATACAGATGCATCTTCTGCTTGGTCATCAGACGGCTCTGCTATAAGAGATGCGCTATCTAATATTCAGTCACAGGGAGTAACATATGCAGAAGCAGATGTTAGACAAGAGGTAACATCTGATGCATTTAGGACTGTGAGATTTCTTGACTGGGATATTAATATTAATAATCTTGTTTTTAATAATATGGTGAGAGGATCGATAGAGGATAAAACTAATATATACGAAGATGAGATGAGATCAATGGTAAAACACGCTGAGACTGCACAGTTAGCGTCCGTTTCAACTACAATACCTGGTGCGATATCTGCTGATGAATATGAAATAACAATAGAGCCAGTCTGGGAGTCTGCCGTTGATGCCACAGCTGTGGAAGATTCGGGAAAATTTAATGAGGGATCTTATCCCATTGGGTTTTATGTGGAAAAATTAGAGATAGCACCGGACGGAAGCAGAATCGAACATCCGCCATTAATAGTTGATAAATATGGAGATATTCAGCTTCTTGATACTGCAGTTAGATACGGCGGGTCTTATATATACAATGTTAAAACTGTTTGTTTGACAAGGTTTGAAGCAGTTGATAGGGATGACTTCGGAGAGGTCGAGGATCAGGTTGTTACAGCTGTAGTCATGGTTGCATCTGATGGAAGGACTGATACAGTTGAATGTGTTGAAAATGTCCCACCAGGAGTTCCCACAGATATTAAATTTATCTGGGATTATGGCAATGATAATTTAATGATACTGTGGGATGCACCAATGAATCCGCAGAGAGATGTCACTAGATACCAGGTTTTTAGAAGGGCATCAATTGATGTGCCATTTACGCTAATAGCTATGCTAGACTTTGACCAGTCGACATCTATTCAGCCCACAAAAGAAGAGGCTCCAGAGGATAAGATAGTTAAATTAACTTCAGCTGCAAAGACATTTAGAGATTTAGAATTTACAAAGGAGTCAAAATATATTTACTCGGTATGCGCAGTAGATGCAAGAGGATTAACATCAAACTATTCAGCACAGTTTATGGTTTCATTTGATAAATTTAAAAATAAGGTTGAGCTAGATCTTATATCATCTTCAGGAGCACCAAAACCCTATCCTAATCTATATTTAAATACTGATCTTTTTGTGGATACAATGAGAGATTCCGGACATTCAAGGCTAAGAGTATTTTTTGATCCTGAGTACTATAAGGTATTTAAAAATCAACTAGTAGAGATATACGACTCAGTTGAAACGACGAATAAATTAGTATCTAAATCAGTTGATTTAAATTTTCTTCCAGATGGAGCTCAGTATAAGTTACAGATAATTAACGTCGATGATCAGATGAGTAGTATCGTTAATATAAATATTGACGATCAATCGGGTCCACCACTACAGATTGGTGTTAATAGAGCAACAGTAGTTACGCTCGGGTTAGAAAATGCCGTTGTAGAAGGTGAATGATATAGAAATGATGAATATTTACTTAGAATACTCAAAAGGTGTATATTTAAGATAAGGAGATAAAAATGGGTTTTTTAGACCAGAGTACAAATAATATTATACTAGACGCAGTTCTTACAGATAAGGGAAGAGAGTCTCTAGCAAGAAACGATGGCAGCTTTAATATTTTTAAATTTGCTTTTGGTGATGATGAGGTAGATTATGGTCACATTAAGTCTTTTGGAAGGACTGTCGGAAGGGAAAAAATTGAAAAAAATTCTCCTGTTTTAGAGGCTTCAACTCATGGAAATCTTGGATTAAAAAATAGATGCATATCAATTAATAATCCCAGTTTAACACGTCTTCCATCACTAACCTTAACAGGCCTCACTGATAGTATTCTTAGTCTAACTAGAACCTCTTCCACAACTAATTTTGGAAATATGATACTCGATCAGACGCTGGCTGGAGGTGGAACACTGGACCCAGATCTAACAGATTACTCATACAGAGTTACAATGGATAACCTATTTCTAAAATATCAGTCTAGCACGCCTATATCAATAGATCAAGATAATGTTGCCACCTACGTTGTCAATTCAGATCCAACGATAGGACCAAGAGGTCTTTCTAAGCTATCATTCACTGTTGTCGCAAAGGCAGTCTCAGATGCCACATTTGAGACGTATCAGCAGAAGGGTGCATCAGTCGTAGAAAGAATTGTCAGTGTTTCTGGAATGAATTCAGGCGCGACGATAAACTTTAGAATTCAAATAACATAACGGCGTAATAATTTAAAATTGGAGTTTTTAAGTGCCCACATTTAAACAACTAAGTAGTAGAGATATCTCAACAACAAAATCATTTCTTAATCAGCTTGTTGATGTAATTCAAGAGGATATATCTGGTTCTACAACTAGAAAAAAATATCAGGTATATGTTACAGGAGGAGTCGGTCCAGGAGTAACATCCTCATTATTTCAAACAATATTTGATCAAGATTTTACATTACAGACAGCAAATTCTGTTCTAGACCTAACTGTAGGATTGTTTTCAGGTAGCTCAGCTGTTACTGGATCATCTACCGGAGTAGATTCAGCTGGGAAGGTGTTATTTCCCTCAACCTCCATGATGATGCGTGAGAAAGTAAGCAATTATAGACAGTTTGCTCAATTGCTGCTAGGAGATGCAAATTCTACTTTTTATTCTCCTTTTTCAAATTATGTGGCGGCAACATCAGCTACAGACGATAGAGCAGCAACCGATGTAATAGATGAGGCACTATTTATAACGTTCAAAAGATTATTTGCAAGGGACAAGATAAAGAGAGAGACTTTTGCAATGAAGTTCTATAGAAGTGCATCACATGCCTATGAAGAGCTAACTAGAGATACAGACGTAGGAACTGGAACGAGAAAGCCTAATCTATTTCAGACATCTGAGTCAGGATCAGCGATCTTTACAGATGTGGGATCATCATTAAATCTAGAGATGTCATATGGAGGAAATGTCGGAAATATAGTTAACTCAGAAAATACGCTAGAGAATGTGGGACTAATGTTTTATGATCAAGGTATAGCTATAATGAATTTAAACAAGGTTATATCTGGTTCTGAGGCAGTTTCTGGAACTGTATCTGCATTAAATAATAGTTTGATAGGCGGTTCGAGAGGAAGAATGGTAATAGGCGGCGGCAATGGTGCAAATCCAAATGCTAGATTTATACCAGACTTTATGGTTTCTGCATCGATTGATAATATAGTGGATCACTTTGCAAGTTGTAGGTTTAGCTCTGGATCTAATACTGCGATGACATTTCAAAATCTAACAAATATAAACTCAACATTGATTTTCTGCAGGGCTACAGCAGATGAATTTAATTATTCATCTAATCCAACCTACACAGACTCAGACAACAAGATAAGGGTTATTGAAACGGGCCAGGAGGCAACTCAAAAAGCCTTTAGCTTCATAACTACAGTAGGCCTTTATGATGCAAAAGATAATCTCTTAGCAGTTGCCAAACTCTCAAGACCCATTGAAAAGAATGATGAGAAGGACCTTACAATAAGAGTTCGTCTAGACTTCTAGCGGAGAGGGCTGAATGTCTCTTATAAAGATACTTCCTGAATACATAGAGCACTTTTCTTTAACGCTTCATCCAGAGATAGATTTTGTTAGCTCA
>Ga0098033_1000801_pt1 | contig 13633 bp, 39 predicted proteins | sample 1_EtaG_FD_75049 | JGI IMG/M metagenome (GOLD analysis project Ga0098033, IMG submission 75049) | Marine viral communities from the Subarctic Pacific Ocean - 1_ETSP_OMZ_AT15124 metaG | ecosystem: Environmental > Aquatic > Marine > Oceanic | place: Pacific Ocean | collected 2015-01-07
TCACCTTCCTGCATGGTAGAACCACGTACGTCGATGAAGGGAAGTCCGAGTTCCTTGGCGATATCCGCAGCGACGAAGGACTTACCAACGCCGGTGGGACCGCGCATCAGAACGGCGATTTCCGGTGGGAGGGAGGGGATGATTTGCTTAATGGTTTTGATGTCCATGTGTTCTCCAGGGGGTGATTGATGGGGGAGGGGAACTCCTCCTTCCATCCTCTATAATATAATTATACCATACTGAGAGGCGTTTTTCACAGTTTCGCCAAAGTATTTTGTGTTATTTTCAAACTATTTTTCTTAGCATCGCGAGTGGGATATCCCATCTGCCACCATGGCTGGCTGTCTTGCCGGCGAGGTGCTCCAGGACGATGACCTTCTTCCGCTTGACGCGGACGACTTCGCCAGTTCGGCTCACTCCGCCACGGCCAGTCCATTCTACTTGGTCTCCAGCACTAAGAGAGTATTTTAGAGTCTTGGCATTTACTTCGCCACGTCTCTGATGCTCATTATACAAGATGCGCCAAGCTTTTGATAGCTCAACATCATCGAGTGTGTGGGCGTAAGTCCTTATAATTGCAAGGTTATCTGACATTATACTTCGATCTCTCCAGTCTCAACGGCCATGCAGTTGATGGCGTACATCTCGACGAAGGACTTGCCCATCTCGTACTCCTCGATCAGATCCTTGAGGTCGGAAATCCTTTGCTCTTGCTGTGCAACCAGCCGGTCGAAACCCTTGAGCATCTTGTCGTTAGCGGTGAGAAGCTCCAAGGCCGAACCTTCGCGGACGAAGCTGGCACTTAGACGATAGTTGTCTTCACCGATGATGGGACCGAAGAAAATCTTCGCCTGATTGAGAGCATCTTCGTTGGTATCGGCGTGCATCATCGCCTTGTCAGTGTCGTTGTAACCCCAGGACACGTTCCAGATACCGGAGAGTCCGCGTCCCATGACGCTTCGAACTGCTCGTCCCAAGCGTGACGCCATCCGGCGGGACCGGCGAGTTACACCGCGTTGTCCGACGTTGGGGAACATGGACTCCACCAGCTGGCGATAGTCCCATTCACTGGTCGGGTTTAGGTCGGTGACTTCGGTGAGCTTCATCACCATGCGATAGAGATCGACATCAGTGTATCCGCAGATCGTATCATCTGCAACACCGCGATTCAGTCCAGGGTCGGTGTCCCACTGGTAATAATCTTCCTTTGTGAAGGTACCTTCTGGACCGCGCGGGAACTTGTGAACCAGGTCGAGAACGACAGCTTCCTGCACATCGCGCTTGGCGTAATCAGTTGAAATCTTGATGGGGAAGGAGCGTCGCTTACGAGCCATGTTGCCTCCAAGGCAGTGGGGGTGTAGTAGTGAGTGGCATTCCTTTTACCACCTTATAGTACTATTATACCATACTGAGAGGTGAATTTCACAAAAACGCTATAGTATTTTGAAATAAACTAGGTTTTTTTGTAAAATGTAAATTTTTTGATACGGTTTAAACCTAGTTTACGACCTCATTTGTCTCACGGTCCACTCCATAGAAAGATGCGGCGTGATCTCCTTTAATAAGTGCTACCACTCGGAATCCGTCACACTGCACAATTGCTCTAATATTCTTTAAAGCGTCATCGGCGTCCGGTGACGAGCTAAAACAAATTGCGGAAGTCTGGCCTTCTTTTTCGCAGATCGCCGTCCATGTCATTCCAAATACCCCTATCGTGGTTTTAACCGTATGCACCTTTAAACACCTGCCAGACCCCATTAGAGTCGACCCACCAAGCCCCCGCAAGTTTCAGAGTCTCCTGATCGTAGACTTCGATGAAATCTACCGTCCACTCCCAGCCTCCGTTCTCCATCTTCTCAGTGAAGTCCGTGATTCTGGCAAGATTCCACGGACCGTCCAAACTCTCCACCACCCCCAGAAAATCGCGCATCCCACCTGATGGCTCTTCACTGGGCCAGCCAAACACCAGGTAGTCCCCGACGCTCCGCTCAGTTTCCATAATTTTCTCTATCCTCTTTGCAACTATATAGATTATATCCCCGCGGCGCGGGGTGTTCAAAAATTAAAGTCCTTCGACAATCTTACCATCTGGTTTGACCTGAAAAATACGAGACACTTTAGCGCTGTTTGGCTTCACCATAGTCATCCGCCCTTCGTCGTCGATGCAGTGGAGCATCTCTCCTCGATAACCGACGATTTTCAAGAGCTGTTTGTCTTTGAGAGTAGTGTTAATCTCGCACCAGCTTCCGGTCTCCAGTCTCCTGTTTTCTTTTTTAGACATGGGTACCTCCACCCTTAATAATAATCACTGACATAGCAGTGTACAAATTTTTTCACGGGAAAGAGTCATGAAAGTTATGTGCAAGCCATTGAAATCATTACACTTTTTAAGGCGTACCAAACCGCGAATAATAATTGCGATTAATTTCCTGCTCGATCGCGCGCACTCTGGCCGTCAGTGATGATACATCTCCGTCCATTCCATTGATGAAAGCTTCAGACAGTAGATCAACGGCCTCTACCAATTCTGCTTGGAGCTCTTCTAGTGTTGGCCGCTTCGGTGGCTGGGGCTTTTTGCTCATAGTTAATAATAGGCCAGATTCTCGAGATGTACAAAGTTTTTTTCACTCCCAGCAGCGGGGCAGCCGAATCTCAGCGAAGCAGAGAACAAAAAGCGCTTGTACACTGTAACAATTTGTGTTACAATTAATTAGATGGAGGCCGACCATATGAGCCCATAAGTGAAACATTATGTGTTACACATGAAACATTTACTATGTTACGGTTTCAGTTACGGAAATAGTGTAACATTAATGTTTCGGTGTTACGGACTGTTACATGTGTAACAAATAGATGTATCAGATGTATCAGATGTTACGGTGTAACAAAAATGTATCAAAGTGTATCACACACGCATGGGTAGGCTAAGGTCCGAGCACTTCTTTTTTTTGCTCAGTTGCTCTCACGAAAATCGAGAATCAGCCTGGTCCCTACCGTGCAGCAGAAATGGTGGGCCAGATCGTCCGCCGTCCATGTACAAATGACCATTTCTCGCTGGGACTGAGAGCAAAGGGTACCGGGAGTATAGATATCTGTATGCATGATCCATTATATAACGGGATAGACTACCTCTGGCGTACGATTCCGGGCTTCCGACTGTTGCATGACGACACTAAGGCGATTATATCGCTGTTGATATTTAACGGGTGCTTGGTGTCTATGGCGGTGTTGGTGCTTATTCACTTCTCTTAGCTGTTTCTAGTATATGTCGCACTCGAGTTGAACCTGAAACTAGTTTAATCCAGAGTTCTGTAATTGAAGAGCTGAAAGTCTGTGGCGTAGTACTTTTTAAAAATGGCGTGTACTTCTCGGTATTCTGGCTCTAACCAAGGAATATCTACCCCTGAAATCGGCTTGGAGTTCAGCACGGGGAGAATGGAACCTTCGGGGACGATGTCTTGACGAACAAGATCTTCCATCAGCTCAGGGATGTGATCTTCCAGCCGGTAACAGTGCGTATACTCTCCTAAGAAATCGACTTGAGGACGAAAGTGATTGTCCATTGTTCCAGTCCCTCCAGTCTGTCCGGTCGAAGTATCTAATGTTAAGCCAGGTGTTAGACCTCGAAAGAGCTCAAGCACTGAGTTATAATGTGCTGGTGCTGTTCTTTCTAGTTCCTGCGCCAGTTGTCTAGCTTTGGAGTCGAATCTAGCGTAAGGATTTCTTATAATGGCAAACTGAAATTCTGCTCTTGTCTCCCATTCCCCCCATATCTCACGATGCTCGTGCATTGTGGATTTTCCATCTAGATGGGTTCGAACAGTGTGATAAAGGTGCGGAGGTATGGGAGTATAAATTCTCTCCCATCCGTTCTCTAACAATAGAGTAAAAACAGAACACCCACCACACTTCGGTATGTGAAGGTGGTGGATTATTCTATCACCGCGTCTATATAGCGGCATGCTTCCCTATCGCCGAGACCAGTGGGCTGGAACCCAGTGACGATTTGGACCCCGGCCTTCATAGTGACCAGCCACCCAGTGGTGATCAGCGCGATGCGCGTGCGGATGGGAACCAGGGCGCTTCACCCACTTTCCCTTGATCCAAGTTCCATGGGACCAGTGAGCGTTAGCCCACGCCCAGTGAAAGTTTACTGTGACCTGAGCTGCAGGTCGTGGATGGACAGTTTGGTGTCCATGGGCGACGCATCCAAACGACAGCGCCGCGACTACTAAGGCAGTCTTTAACATCTCTCCCTCCTTTGGCAATCTTTGCCATAAGTCTATTATAAATAGTACGTTTATTCTTTAAAATTAATCTGCGAATCTACCAGCTCTACTTGGTGACTGAGTACTCGGCCGATTTCTCCTCTTTCAGTCATGACCTCTAGTAATTCTACGAATCCGCCGCCCCGAACAACGCTTTTAGCACCAATCTCTTTTTTAGAGATTATAATTGCTGTAAGACCGCTTCGAAGCCGCACTAAATCTCCCGGACCACCGCTATCACCATTCATCTGATTGTCCCACCCAATCTTTAAAGGCATCATCACCGCCTCGTATTCCCCAGTCAGAGTCCACCGTAAGCTTAGATGATATTCCACCCCTTGGATTGCATGTCAATACAAGACGTAGCCTTACGGGTTCATAGGCTGACATCATATCATCATAGATGACATTGAGTATACGCTCATAAGAAAAGATTTGAGTGCGAAATGCAAAGAAATACTCTTTAAGAGACTTCAGCTCTATGACTTTTGCCCCTGGGTAAAAGGTGATATAAAGCTTTGCAAAATCGGGCTGTCCGCGGACGCCTTCAAAAGTAAGTTCAGGAACTTTCGTCTTAATTTCATAAGCATCTCTTGTCGGATTGGGGATCGACTTAAGCAGTTCTCTGTTCTTCGCCCAATTTCTTTTCTTTGTTTCTTTCATAATTTTCTTTGTTTTTGCATTGGTTTTATTTTCCACCATTGCTTGAAGAAGACTTCTGTTTTACCATCTACTAAAATTGTCCACGCCGGCTCCATAGTTTCAGGCGCGTAATCTAATAATATCCCTGTATGCATAGGTGTACATGCTAATTCTGAATCATGTGGGGAGTACATAAAAAGTTGGACAAGATCACCCGGTTCCATTTATCACCTTTGCGCGCCAGTAGCTAAAAGCTTTTGGACTCATCCCGCCACACACTACTTCCAGCTGTTCGTCAGTCAATTCTTTACTTAGCTTTTCTTTGTGGCACAGTGAATCAGGCCTACACACCATCTGTTCTTCAGTATTTATATCCTTAACAATCCAGAAACCGCGACGTTCTCCGATCCATTCTACGATATAAAAATCTCCTGGATCCCATGCGATCTTTAATAGATCGAGCGGATTTACTTCGAAGTCGGTCATCCCTTTATTCCCTTCGGCTTTTTAGTGGCGCTAATTTTGATCTTTTCATATTCTGGGTGAACTTCGGCTAAAATTTTGACTATTTCTGCTCTTCCGTGCTCAGCCTTGATAATAAAGCATTCTTCTCTAAGACGGGTTCGATTATACACGGTGACTTTCCAAAATTTCATATCTCTTCATTCTTAGCTTGAGATTCATTCCACTGGGCGTGGCGATGCGCCCACTCAGCGGCCTCTTCAATAGTATCATAATAATAAGCTGGATCTAAGATTAAACCCTCGGTTGGGTGAAGCACTTTATAGTAAAGCTCCATTCGATGATCATCGTGAGATCGCCCTTCTTCAATTTCTTCAGTTCCCAAGAGTATGCATAGGCCTCCAGGCATACGATTTTGCCAGATTAATTCACCGGCCTCGAGGGGTTTCCAAGTATCGTCTTCCATATTTCTGAGTATCCCTTGCTGCCACGCGAATGAGTTCATCGTTATACATTATCGTCGCTATCTTTTCCCACTTACGATATTCAATAAGAAGCCCAACAAGCCATGGCCGATCGAAGTCACCATCCACGAAACTTGGATGAGGAGCTCGAAATCTTACCATGTCACCGACTTTCATTGATCACCTCCAGATGCCATTCCCCACACCACGCTTCATGGGTAGTCCAAAAAACGCGCATAAATTGGCTGTCTTGCTGGGATATTGCTACAATAACGCCAAACTGCTCTGATATTTTCTTGTAAACTAGATCACCGACTTTCATTTTTTTTCTCCTGCCGAACGGAGATAACTGTCGTGCTCTCGAGTAATCTTTCCATCAGCCCAATAGATTTCTGCTACAAATCGAGCGGTATCTAGAGGATTAATGGCTACTTCTAACACAACGCCTGGGTTTGCATAATCTTTATTAACGTTCTCGAAAACCCACGCGCTCGTATGAAAATTTACCAGGTCACCCACATTCACCGATCAGCTCCAACTTCTTTACTTTTGTCCATTTTTCTTGTCCTGGCGATCCTTCTGTTAGAATAACCCAGACATAATCTTCGGGAAGCAGTTGCTTGTCGGGATCATGTGGATAACTCGGATCTCGACTCACTATAATGCCCAAATTTCTTCTAATCCCATTTTGACACCGCACCAAGTCGCCGATTTTCATTCCCACAACACCTTAAAATTATCTTTAGAAGAAACAGGAAAATTAACTTGGTCGACGCCGAGAACTAGTCTCCTAGTGTGAACTCTAAAATAGTGCTCGTCTTCTTGAAAACACCACACTAATTCGCCCTGTTCAAGAATTCCTTCGGGTAAAAGGAATTGCAAAATTTGTCCTTGATAACTAGCCACTGATCACCTCCAACTCTAGATCGCTGAACCAGTCTACTTCATTTTCAAACAAGACTTCAAAATCCCAAAATCCGTCTTCCATTTGAAGGGCGTCAATAATTACGCCGTGGTCGCCTTGTCGTTCTCTTCCTTCTTCTCCGTTTGGAATGAATTCAGGTTTTTTTACTTTTACTAAATCACCGACTTTCATTGACTACCTCAAGCTCGTGAGCCCATCGGGATTCCGCTTGAAAACCTGGATGGTTCCAACACACTACTGCAACTTGTCTGGATCCTGCTGATGCCGGTACCTTTGTGTGCAGTTTAATAATAACTCCGACCCACGGATTAGGGCACCGCTTGGTCCATGGATGTCGAATCCCAGGATGTGGCCGCACTAGATCGCCGACTTTCATCTCAACAGTCCCAACAGACGTTCAGAAATTACCACATTTTTTTGTGGACGAGTTAACTTTTTAAAGGCAGCTTCAGCTTTGCATGCAGTCGACCGAGTAGCAAAATCTATCCAGTATCGCAGAGTGACCGGACGACGAGCTCTCGTGTATTTAGCTGCCTTGGAAGTATGGTTATGTTCATGGACGCGTCTACTCACGTCAGTGGTCACGCCTGTATACAGGGATCCATCTGAACATTCAACCACATATACAAACCACTCTTTATCGCTCACGGGGCACCAGCTTAAAATAGCTAGGGGGAGCGCGCTGCGTTGTGCCGTCATCAAAAGCAACGTCTACCCACTCAAGGTAAGTAACGGCTGAACCAGCAACGCCGCGCTCTTTTGTGGCTGTAATAGTTCCAAAGCGAGAATTACAGTAATGTTTAACTCTGTCTCCGCGCTGTAGCTTCATGATTTAGGGATGCTCACTGAAATATCTCGTTCAGTAAACCAATCTCTAGCATAGTCTCTGCCTGCTAGCTTGTACACGGTTCGAAGCTTAAGTCCGTCGTTTCGCGGCACAACTTCGTCTCGATAATTAACAATAAGTTTCTTATCACTGCTTCCCTTGATTTGCACGATGTCTCCAATACGATGTTTCATCTTCTTCTCCTATAAACAAATAAAAACGAAAAGGTTAAAGCCAATAAATAAACCAACCACGTAGCCAACGAAAGTGGCGTAAAGGTTTAGGTCTTCAGAAGTCATGTTCTACGAACCCCAAAAAAAGAATTAAGTGCACTACTATTATCATAATCATGCTCTACTAAATGTTCAACCAGTTCCATTTTTCCCTCTGTTAAAGATTGGCGAGGCACCTGATAACCCTGTGCCTCCCTGCGGGGGTTTCTTAACAGTCTACGCAAAGAGTCCCGCTCTTTGTCTGGACAGATACCTTCCAGCCTCTTGCAGCCGTCTCGTTTTCGATTAGCTGCTGTACAGGTACATTCACATTAGCCGAAACCGTGCAAAAGCCGCGCTTATGATCATACCTCTCGGTGCTGGCGTCAACCCACTCATGGTCCCAGTGACTATCGCGGATAACTTCAGCAACAAATTCCTCAAAAGCAAAATCGCCCCGTTCGTAATCATCGAGTAAGTCATTGTCGCGCATTGCCTGCAAGACCTCCTCGTTATCATAACCGCTTGTAACGGTCAGCCCGGGCGTCGTGATAAGGCCTGCAAGATGTTCAGCGGTATCGGTTTCTCGGAGACCATCCTCCGTATCTGTTTCATTATGAACAAACACATCGACACCCTCCTTATATGATAGCTTGGCTACCGCATCTGCGGGCAAATTCAAATTTCTCAAAGTTTCTGCTAGGCTCATTTTTATTCCTTTCATATGAGTTTAAAATGAGGCACCTGATAACCCTGTGCCTCCCTGTGGGTCAAGAGTAGCTAAATATAGCTATTACTAACTATTTACCACTCAATTGGATCGTTAGAAGTCTTTGCTTCGTCTCTGTCTGTGGGGGTATCAAAAGGATCAATGCTGCCCGAACTGCCCTTTGGCTTATAGCCGAACCTTCGTCGTTGATCAGTGATCTTGTCCATGAGTGAATATATGTCTCCTGCTCTGCTAGACAACTCGAGGGTAACTGCGGACGGATATTCTCCAGAGTGTGCAGTTTTGTTTGCATCGTGAGCGCTCATTTGCAAAGCAGCAAGCACTTCATCGACCTCGTCAAATGTTAAATCAATTTTCATCTTCATTCCTTTTCTGGACGCATACGCCCTCTTCAATTAGTCTACTAGCGTGTCGGCCAAACCACCCTTGTAAATTCCAGCATACTTTTGTATCAATGAGATGCTGCCACGCTTCCACATAAGTCTTTTCGTCTGCTTCATGAACTCCTTCGGCAATCATCACTGCATCAAATGTGTTCATGAAATCACCTGATGTTCAATCCAGCCCAAAATTTGTACTTGGTCAGCACGGTGAATGAGGTCCGGACGTCCGGTGGGTGCCATGTTCTTGTACTTGCGAGGCTGGCGGTACCACTCTCCCGGAGCTTCTTCAGCAAATTCTTCGACGACCATATCCTGTACTGCCATGCGTAGCTGTCGCAGGGTGTAGGGACAGTGCAGGTTTGCTACGAGCCCAATCAATCGTTTCTCTTCGTTCAGCCCAGCTTTCCACACACGGCCGTCATCACTATACGCATAGTACCAATCATGGCGTTTGAGTCTTTCCATTAGCGTCATCGTTGCGTCTCCATTTCTGCGATTACTTTCTTGGCTTCTTCCCGGTTTGCAACTGGGATGCACATCCCTTGCCCCACCACGTAGTAGCCGTCTTTCAGGCGTAGCGTACGGAGTGGACCGCTTGTATCAATGTTGACACCATCGTTAAATCTTAGCATTTTTCTTTTCCTCTTTGTTGGTTGTTGTTTCTCTACCTGGGCAATCACCGCTCAATGCTGCAATTGCGATTATGATTCCATTAGTATCCCCAATTGAGCGAGCATATTCGAGGCGCTTCCTCGCTGCTTCCCTTTCATCAGGAGCTGTGGCGTGTCGGATAAAACAGTGACAAGTCACTTCTTCTTCCTTTCTTCGTACGCTTCTTTTGCCTGTCCGCCTAGAGCACCGATACCACCCAAGAAATCCTGAAGTGCTTCATCACCAGACTGAGTTCCTGTGAAGTGGCGAGGCCCAACTCGAATCGCGTCCGGAGCATTGGGCATGTGACCTGTCTTCATGTTCTCTTGGATCTCTTCGTCAGTGTCTCCGTATGGAGACCACCATCCTCCGCCTGGCTGAATAATCTTTCCGTCTGGTCCCATTACACTCATTTCAATTCTCCTTCATAGATAGGGGGCAAATTTCCGCTAAAGCACGCCGGTGGCGCGCCGAGCTTTGCGAATGCGGGGGGACGAGTACCTGGGTGCTTTTCCTCCCACATCGCCATGGCGCATGTAAAATCATCAGTCCACCATCCATCACTAGATATTCGCTTCTCACGCGGAACATCAAGTAGATGGTTGATGTATTCGTTCAGTTCCTTATCACTCATCATGCCAGCCCCTCGAGATATTCCAAGATCCATACATCAGGAGTCTCAGTGCGCGCTTTTGCAACTCCATACGGCATCTCGCAAGTTTCAAATGCAAGATATTCATAGAGCTTCTCATAAGCAGACGAACTATAAAAGTCGTCGTTCCAGTCTAGATATTCTGGCATCTTTTGAGCCTCTTGCGTTGTGAGACCAGCTCTAGTGTAAATTTCGTTCAAAGTGTCCATTTTAGTCCTTGTTGTTTATACGCACGAAGCCTTATCGCGCCAGAAGTGGAAAGAATGACGGAGGAGGTCTACAAAATCTCCGTCGTTAAGGTGAGTTGTCGTTCCGCCAGAACTCCCGAAATGATTGTGCATCAGCACCATGGGGTGAATCGGAGTATCTCCTGCAACAATCGATGCGTTAACGGAAATGATTTCCCAGTTATCGTCTGTGGCTGGAAGATCGTTATCGTTATCTTCAGCCAAAACTTTACTGGAGTAGAGGACGATATCGACAGATGTCGCTGGCATCTTCTCTCTGCTTGCGACGCCCAGAGTCTTTCTGGGAAATTCACCCTTACGGCGAGGAACAAACTCTCCAATGAGCTCATCCCCATCTGTCAGCTTTACCATTGAAGAGAAAAACCGCTGTGCCGGGACCCGAATCAGGATAACTCCAGAGCGATAGCCAGGCCTGGCTGTTTCCCAGTGGTCCATTACGAGCTGTTCCAGCTCAGTCCATGTGCCATCAAAATGCGAAAACCGACTATCTGCAGTCTGCCGCTTCACAAAGTTATTTGTTACAATCATCATCAATCACCTCCACAGGGTTACAAGCGTACCAAACTCTTTATCAAACGCCTGAAGCAGACATTCATAATCGACCATGGTCATGTGCATTTTAATTCTTTCTCTTCGTTCAGCATCATATCCCAGCTGCTTTCCAAGATTTTCTGCCAGGCCCAAGAGATAATATGCGTTCCCCTTGGGACCGGTCAAATCGATCTCGATGGGTGTTGGGCCGCGTGGGCGAGTCTTAATAGATTTAATCATTATCTTGCCTCGTCAAAAATCCGGGCTCAAGCCCTGGGTTGGCCGCAAAGAGAGCGCGGCATGCGATCTCTCCCATCATCTGCCGACGTTCGGCTTCTCCCACTGTGACATCCAACTCTCGACAGATCTCTCGGACCTGAGCAGGAGTTGCGTCTTCCGGAATATCCGGGAGGTGGGTACCATCATTACCAAACCATTCGTTTACAGTCATTTCTTTCCTTTAGTTTTCTGCCAGCGCTAGCGCGATGCATTCAATTTCATGTTCGATTACTTCTGGCAGCACTTCCATATCTTCTGAAGGAAACCGGTGGCAGCCAGAAGTAGAAACACACTCGATAATCGGCTCAACCTCACTCATTCCGCAGTAATCTATCTCTGTCACGAGCATAATCTCATCAAACAAATGATCGTGGTACGCTCCAACCGGGTGGAGGAACGGATTCTTGATTCTTATCAGGTCACCGATTCTCATTTACAACCTCAATCTGATAGTGGCTATCTAGCGGCCAGGTCACCAGCTCACCCATAGTGGTCATGACTGTTGCGACGCGGCTGTGCCTGTTGCAATCAGCTCCATGACGACGGTCGATACTTATTACTAGTCCGGACCGGTCCTCGAAATCGACCGCAGTCACCATTTTAATCATATCACCGATTTTCATTGATAACCACCAGATCGTCTGAATACATGCCTTCAATATTACCATCATTCCACATCACGTCAACTACTCTTCCAACGTTGGGGGCTCGCTGGGGTGAATGATCGAGTAAAATCGTACCGATCATCCCGGCGAAGATTGACTCTCTTCCCGGCCATTGCTCCGCGCACTTCGAACTCTTGACTTGTACCAGGTCACCGATTCTCATTATCCGCGCCTCTTTCCAATCTGACCTTGGTCAGCCGTCACCACCGCACCGGTGGTCAGCAGCCAATCGTTAACGATCGCTCCGCGATCGCTGATGTAGGCGTCGGTAATCGCGGTGCATACGTTGCGAGTAGTCTCGACATTGTAGCCGCCTCTCATCTGCCCGTCGTAAAGGGTAACCCAACCGATATCTCCAGAGCCAAAACGCGGGTTGCGGAAGCTCCGGAGTCGAGAGCTCATCGCCTTGTAGAGCTTGTTGTAGTGGTACTCCTCGATAGTGGCATTGCCCTCCAAGTAATCGCTGACCATTCGGACTGCCTTGGCGACGGCCGGACGGGTGTCCTTCCACATGGTGTTATAACCCACGTAGAGCTTCACCAAGACTTCCAAGTCGGACCGCTGGTCGGCGGTGGGAGTGAATAGATTTGCGCCGGAAGCGTCATCATCTGCGCGCCTCAACAGCTTTTCCAGGAGGGCGACCTGCTTCTCAGAAAGATCCCAGCCCATCGTGAACTTGGTGCGGAAATCAGCCAGAACTCCGGCCTCCCACTCTCGGTTAGCGTTGCCCTGGAAAGTTTCGATTGCAGCATCGATCTTGGCGAGAATTGCCGGATCACCCTTGGGGGTGGGAACTCCCTCTTCAATGAGGCTGTCGAGCCAGTCTCGCATTCGCTTTGAGAGGCCCTTGCCCCGCGAGAGGCGGTAAATCATGTCTGCGATGAATCGCCCTCCGCGAGTGGCATCCAAACCTGCGTCTGTATAGCCGACTAGGAGGGTTTGAGATTGAGAGAGGCGGAGGGCGGCGGACTTGCGGGCCATGTTAGGCTCCAGGGGCTAAAGGGTTATTCCTTATCCTTATAGTACTATTATACCACATTGAGAGGACTTTTTCACAGAAACACTAAAGTATTTTGATTTATTTTAGCACTTCTGCCTCATCTCGATAAATTATTTGTGGTCCATGCTCAGGAAAAACTGCCAATGCCCGCGTGGGGATGGCGCTTATTCCTTACCAGATCACCGACTTTCATACCACATCCTCCACTAGCTTCAGAAAAGTTGAGCCGGTTAGCGTGAGAGCTCCATCATCATAGAGGACCTCTAGTCGCTGTTCAACAAGGTCGCCCGCCAGGTCCCGGATGGGTTCAAGCTCTGCAACAATTACTCCACGCTTACCATACGGAACGTTGTGTACGTAATCACCGATATTCATTAGTTCACTCACTGACATGCATCCAACGCGGAAGTTTGAATGAGGCGAAGGCCTCCATCGATCAGCACTCTAGCAATTTCATTCTCTTCCACGGGGCCGTCCATAGGCATCCATGATCGCTTCCATTCAATGTTGGTCACAATACCACGTTTGCCAACTAGACCGCCGGCATCACAGCTACTGTTAACTTTTACCAAGTCACCGACTTTCACTGATCACCTCCAACTCAGAGCCTTTTCGCCAAACTTTATCGATAAAACCTGTAGGCCAAAAGCATCGTACGATATCTTCTCCTGTGACTTCGCTTGGGGTTGTCGGAA
>Ga0098033_1000802_pt1 | contig 13626 bp, 7 predicted proteins | sample 1_EtaG_FD_75049 | JGI IMG/M metagenome (GOLD analysis project Ga0098033, IMG submission 75049) | Marine viral communities from the Subarctic Pacific Ocean - 1_ETSP_OMZ_AT15124 metaG | ecosystem: Environmental > Aquatic > Marine > Oceanic | place: Pacific Ocean | collected 2015-01-07
CCGGCTTTAACGTCTTGTTCGCCTTTTTAGCATTGGCCTCAATCTTTTGAATAAACTTATCGATCGAATCGGGTTTGCCCCCAAGTTTGGCAGCCAACGTTTTTATAAAACCTCTCTTTTCGAGTTTGGCGTACGACGCAGAGGCTACTTCATTGTGTCTCGCGCTTCTAACACCCGGCATCCCACCCAGCTCCTCTGCGACAAAGTGGCCCAAGTTGATGGCGGTCGTAAAAGCCTCCATCACCGACATAACCTGTCCCGCTGCAGCATCAAAAAACATCACTCTGGTAACTCTTTTCGAAGGATTCTTCGAATCGGGCCGAGTGACAATTGACATTGTCACCTGCGGTGGTGTGAAGCTAGCATTGACTCTCTTGCTGCCGTAAATAAAGTTCAAATTTTGACTCATCAAATTGTTGACGGTAAGCTTTCCGCCTTTTTTCGCGACCTGGTCTGTGACAGACTTTCGGTACTTGCCGATCGCATCATCCTTGTGTCTGATGCCCGGTTCGTAGATCATGTTCAAACCGTACGCTTGACTGCCGTGAAACCCAAAATACTTTTCCTCCACGAACTGCATGATCCCCATGGCTGACATTTTGGGCTTCCTGTTAATTTCCGCCTTGAGCTGACTGCGCAAGTCGACCAGATCGATCGGAAACTGAGCGATGTTAAAGTCGTACACGGCCGCCGCCGAATGATTGAAAGCGGTGAAGACAAACTGCAGATTCGTGTTGTCATTTGTGAGCGCGGGCGTCAAAAAGTAAGTCATCAGCTTTCCGAAAGAGACATACCTCTGCTTCTTGTTTTTGCTGGGCTGTTGATTCTTGAGAAGCTTTTCTCGGGTTCCGCTGAAGTCTCTTTCCGTGACGCCCAGTCCGATACGTAAAAAAGGATCGGGTGTCATCTCGAGATGATCAATAATTTTGTTAATCCGAGCATCCGCCGAGCTCTGGGCGTTGCTCACAACACTTGTGTCATTGTCCTTTTTTCCGACAAGCTTGATCAATTCAGCACTCAGGTCGGACAGCCGACCTGATGCTTTACCCATTGTGGAAATTACCTCTCTCAGCGCCTTCTTTTCCTCCGGAGACATCGACAGAATTCCTCCCGGAGTGGGAGCCATGAGAACCTGGGGCAGGTCGATGTCGGGAGGTGAATTTTGAGAAATGTCTCTGAGAATCGTCTTTATTCCCTCGAGAATATGGGTGAGTGCATCTATAGAAGTATCATCCTTGCCGGGCTCCAGAATACTCATAGATGACGCTGAATCCGCACCCACCATGGCGAGGTCGACAGCGATCTGGATCGTTCCGTCGTTCTGAAAATTAAAAGAACTGTTGGTGACAATATAAGTCTCCGTCACGCGCATCGCGTCAATCAGCTCGCCCATTCTATCGCTCTGGGCATCTGCTGGTCGTGAAACGGTGGATCCAGCAGGATGCGACCACCCATAAGTAATATTGAACTGCACATTTCCCTTTCTCTGAGGGGAGACGAGCGGTGCAATGTCGGCCAAGCGCCCCCGATCGAAGAGTCGAAGAGAGAGTTTCGCCGTCTTGTAGACAATTGTGCTCTGTCCGGACGGAACGACGGTGATGTTCAGTCCTTCGAGGTTCAAAAACGGCCTGAACGCATCAGTCGGTCCTCCAACTACCTCATCGTACTGCGGGTCACTAGCATCGACAAGTGTCTGGGGCGTTGTGAACATCTCCATCGTGGCGACAGGAACAAGGCTCTCTCCGCTGGTCGAATGAGCACGGGACGCGTCGATATCAAGAAACCTTCCACGCAGGGCTTTCTCACCGGAACCGGCATTCAAAAATTTGCCCAACGAGAACGCAGCATTACCGGTGAAATTTCCAGTGCCTTTCTCACCGCTGTCGACAAGGCTGCCAGCCGCAGTAGACACCGCAACATCGATGTACGGAACTGCCCTGGACATCTCGAGGGAAGTGATGCTATTGAGAAAAAGGGTGATGATCTCGGTGTCGGTAATATCCAAGCCCCGTGCGATAGGAAAAATCTGATACACAGAAACACTGGCTGTATCTTCCACACCGCCCGGATTAATGTCTTTTACAGAATAATGGGATGCACTGGGTTTTCCCCATCCCTGGTCGGGTTTGGGGGTGTTAAGCACAGATGCTGGAACGTCTCCACCATCGCCCGGTGTGACACACACGTCCTGTTCGGCTTTGATGTTCGTGTCCCCTTTTCCATAATTCTTGAGTTCCTCGAAAATTTGAACGTCGTTCTTGAAGACGTGTGCATCACCAAACATCTCCTTGTAGAAATCACTCTGAGTATTTTGATCTGCATCCGTGTCGCTCTTGGTATCAGACGTTGAGATACTGTTCAGAAACGTATCCCGCTGGCGAAGACCGTAGTACCTAGCCAGATCGTCATAGGCATCTCTCGCATTTTTTAGCGCCATCAGAGTACCGCCTCGACCTCATTGAGGTCCACTGGAACCACCAAGCGCGTTCCGGGCGGTGCCTGCAGCCACCATCCGATGTTCGATGCCGCGGCGATCACCCACCAGAGCCGTCCATCACCATACTGCTGATGTGCCAGAATATCAAGCCTCTGAAATCCTCGAAGGACCGTAGTGGTGGTTCTGACAAAGCCGGCATCGATGCCCTCCCGAAGACGAACAATCGCCTGGTTAGTGCCAAGAATTTTTCCACCCCGGACAAGATTATCACCATCGTATCTATCTACTGTCGCCATCTGTCAACCTCACCTATATCCCGAACGGACCCTTTTTATCTCCAAGCGCGGTATCCTGCTGCTCGGTCTTACCCTTGATAAAATCACCGTAACCGGAGTCCTGGATATCCTTCTTAGCCTTCTGGACGTGGCTTTCATTGACCGACGGTTCCGATTTGTCTGTATAGACACTTCCAAAACTGCCCGCGATAGATCCCACTGGATGCGACGGTGACCGCATTTGACCGTAGTAGTCCAGCCCCAGCGGTAAATCGTGGATTGGAGTGAACGAAAGGGTAACGTCGATCAGCTTGGGCGCCCGCTTACCCGGCACGATCTCCCACGGATAATTGCTGTAGTTTAATCCGAGAGACGTGATCACACCTGCCATGCCCTTGCCCCGCGTGGAATTGAAAGATCTGACAATAGCGTTTTTGTCCTCTTTGAAAAAATCAGCACGAACAGCGGGATCGTGCATGAGACCCGGTTCAGCCTTAATTTTTTTATCCAGCGCTGCCTTTTTCTTCATAGCGGGGTCGACGCGGTCGATTTCGGCCGAGTCCATTCTCGTCTCGTCAAAGACGATATCGCTGGAATCCACCTTTATTTTAATTGTGCCTGATTCACCGACAGCTTGGACCTCTGCGGTCATCGACAGCGGCCCGATCGATGTTGCGCTCTTAATCTGGACTTTGTCGGAGATCGTCCAGCTCTTCACTTGGGAACCAAGGTTCGGTGACACACCCGCAGCGCTAGCGACGGCACTCAGGCCGGCGGTGACAAGATTGCCGTCAAGTTTGTAAGCCTTTGTTGGGTCTCGAAGCTTTCCATAGTTTTTGGCCTGATTAGCAAACTTTTTGGAATCGCTTCGTGCATCATTGAATTTTATCCGATAAAACCCAATGACCGCTCTCCTCGCCTCCTGATATTCGATCAGTTCCATCGGTGCCGAAGATCCAAATAGGCGCGCCAACCCCGGTAAGCTGTAATTTGATTTCAGCACATCTCCGAAACGCAGCCTGATCACAGGCGAGGCCGCCGGGACCTGGGAGAACGGCTGTGTAAACTTCAGGTCCTTCTTACCCTGCTTGAAGGACCTCTGTCGCCCCTTGGAATACTGCGGATAACACATCGTCACCAGCTTGTTGACAGTGTACCACATCTCATCAAAATCCGACTCATTAAAGGCCACCAGCTTAAATGCAAAATTCATCGTCCTCTCAGTGCTCTGGTACACCCTGACCGGATCCTGCCTCCCGTAGCCAGTGACAGAATTGTAGTTGATGTTAAAGGTCTCGTCGAACGAGTCGATAAACGCGGGGAGAGAGATCACCTCGTGAGTCCTGAGATCGTGGAAATAGAAAGGCACATACTCTGCCTCCAGCGCAGCCTCGATCGTCTCTACGGTGTCTCGCCCCGGCTTGAGAGACCTAAATGCGCCCGGGCTTATTACGCTCGCTTGCGTGACATCGGACGCCAAAAAGGTGCTCAAAGAGAGGGAATTCTTGCTTTTTCCGGAGCCGCCCCATCGGGACACGTGCTTTCTGATCGAGCCAATCTTTGTTTCTGGCAGCAGCGTCCTTCCGTCAATTTTGACCAGATCGGTAACGCTGATCGACTTCGCAGACTCATTACTCAGCATTGTTTGCTCTGTCCCCACATCCAGCGGCCTGTGGTACGACTTGAGGGCCGCATCACCGACACCCGCTGCTATCATTATGAATCGGAGCGGCTTCGACTTCGCAATCTTCTCAACCGCAGCAAAGAGCGCCTGGATCCCCTGTGTCGGAGAGCTTCCAATGACATCTCGGAACGCCGCAAGCACTTCGTTCACGTCCTTCACGATCTGGCGCATCATGTTGGCATAGTAGGCCGGACTGAGAACGAGATTTAGCGCGATGTCAACCAGAGACGCCGGATTACTGAGGGAGGCAAAAATCTCAACCCCGCCTGTTTTTGCGGGAAATCCGAGCAACAGAGCAATACCCACGGGAACGCAGGCGGAAAACTCGTAGTCGGTCCTAGTAACTCGAAGCAGATCATACATCAAAGCGTCCAACGCACTATGAGAAGCTGTGCCATGAACTCCATAATCGTATTGCCACGGAGATTCCGGCTGAACGCTTTGATTGGGACGGCTGGCAGGTACGGACGAGGACAACGCCGCGGTAATACCCAGAAGCACCAGGATCGACTCGATCGCGAGCACCATCATGCCGACCGATCCCACCATACCACCAAAGGGCTCCAGGAAGGATGTGAGCTGACCGTAAGAGACGCTGTTGTAGGGAGACGCTTGCAACTTGGGCCAATTATCGACATCACGATTGGGCGGCACCCCCCTGAACAGTATGCTGCCACGTGACTCCGTGCCCATCATATCGTCGCTGCCTCGGGCTGCATTAATTTTAGCTTTAAGATCATCGCTGAGACCATCCGAAGACAAGCCCTTCAACCGCAACATGCTGACCTTGACGCCATTGACCCCCAGCTGCTCGAGCGGATTGAGAATCGCATAGGCGTCGGCGCCGGCGAGATTAAAGTCCGTTAGAATCGATTCACCCGCCCTGAAGTCTCCCACCGACTGCGCCAGCAGCGCCATCGCCATCGCCGACATGTCAGACACCTTGACCCGCTTGCCCGACCCAGCGTTGGCACCTGTCTCTCCGGGAAGAACAAAGGAGCCCAGGTCTCGCTGGATGGTGAATAGGCCCTGTGTCGCCACCTGCTCGTTGGTAGAAGTCGGATCCCTCAGAAAGGGCGACCTCTCGGATGGGCTGTACAGATTAGCTGCCTTCAGCTGTTTGTACACGTAATTGAGGTACTTATTTTCGTCGGCGGGCTTGTAATAGTTGGACTGCTCGCCAGGCTTGGGCACAACCGGACCCTCCTGGATGCCCCTGAGCAGTTTGTGTCCTGACTTGTCCTCATCTTTGCCAATCTTATCGACCAGAGCCTCGACTTGATTGTTCGTAAAGAACGTGCCCAGTGTGGCGGGCTTTCCGCTCTTCGGCACACCCAGCCCGGTCGAGCTAATGAACCTTTCCTCGTCCTGCTTGGTGAACTGCTTCGCGTTCGGATCGGGTTTGGGAAGAGAATTGCCTCGACTAGGAGAGACCGCCCGGTCGAGTGTGTCCGACGGTCGATACGCGTTGTTCTTCTTATCGAGCCGACGGCCGCTGCGCACGTACGACGAGAGAAACGTGCCGAGGACGACCTTTGCCGTCCTGCTGATGTCCGCCTGGTTGGGTTCGGTGATGGGAACACCCTCCAGGCCCTTGGACATCTTGTCGTCGGAACCCAGCTCCTCCTCTCCTCCGGGTGGAAAGGTCGGATCTGTCAAACCCTTTGCGGCAAATTCCTCAAATGGGGTCTTCTTCGACATCAGCTTTTTCTCCTCGACTCAGCAACCGCCACCCTCATTCCCTCCATCATATCATGGAGCATCTCGTGGTACTTGGCTCTAATTTCAGGACGGGCATTTTTCAAAAGAGCGCTGTACATCTCCGCCAGCCTGTTACCCTTCTTCGTCTCCCGCTCCAGCCACTGTTCGGCTTTCTTCTGTTTCTCTTCTGCTTTCATCATTACAACTCTGTTTTAGTCTGCGCTTCACCGGTCGAGATGAACTTTTTCCCGTACACCCCGTCTCCGACGTCGGTTTTTAGTTCGACCGCAAGGATCTCCTTCGCCAGCTCCTTGCTGTCCAGAGTGACGGTGAGAATTATCTGGGTGTTGGGCAGATTGTGACTTACTTGCATTTGCCCTCCAGCGAAATTTTCAGATAGCGTCACAAGTTTTCCCACACCTTCTCCGGAGAGCAGACCCCCCGCTGTCACAACACTGGAGGCGAACGACTGAATATCATTCCCCAGCTTTACAGCAATATCACCAGGTGCCTTGACGACAGACTTCATGACGTCCATCGCTCCGGAGAAGACACCAGACATTTTCGATTTCAAATTTCCGAGGCCGCCCATAATACCGCCGACGATGCTAGAGCCCAGGTCCTCGCCCTCCCTGGAGTCGCTTCCAGGTCTGAAGACACCCTTAAATGCTGACCACGCCGCCGTCGCCTTCTCCTTGAACTTCTTTTTGATGTCGGTGAACTCATTGATTACACCATCCACTACATTCTTTCCCAGTTCCGCTGCCTTGCCCAAGCTGAAAACTTCCTTCACTTTATTCCAAGCCTGTGTGGCCAGCTCGAAGAGCTTGTTCGGCAGAGATGCAAGGACACTGATGAGACCGTCCAGCATCGACTGCCCGGCCTCTTCCATCTTTTTGGACGGCGAGCTAATACCCCACGCGTCCTTGAACTCGTTCCACAGGTCGAGCGCCCAGCACTTGATCCAATCAACCGCGCCGCTCAACGCGCCGGTGAAGCCGTCCCACATAAACGTGGCTGCGCCCTTTATCCTCTTCTCGAGCCAATCGCCAAAGCCCTCCTTACCAATATCAGCGAACATGTCGGTTACGAATGTCCAGATCATCGCTGCCCCTTTTCCGACAAGAGTGCCGATACCCTTGATGGCACCCCAGATCGCCTTTGGAATGTAGATGAACCAGACCTTGAGAATAAAACCGGCAACCCACATGACTCCTTTAAGAAGCCACGGTCCCAGATCGAGGATCAGGGACCATATCATTGTCCCCATCCCTATGAAATAGTCGATTGACCCCTTGAACATCTCGCCGAGACCTTTGGAGATCTTGTCTGAGTTTCCGGTGAAAATGCCAGCGATTATGTTTCCCAGCCCACTGAATAATTTAAACATTCCGGACCAGTACTTCTGGATCGACCACCAGAGGTGCTCGAACCCCATGTCCTTCATGAAATCACCCACCTTCTTTTGTATCGAGCCGACGAACTCGGCAAACACCTTGTACCACTTATCCGGCATCAGACCAAGAGTGATAGCGCTCAACATTCCCGCCGCGCCCGCAGCAATGGTACCCTCTGATTCTCCGAATTGCTTTTGCAGCCCACCCTCGAGCTTTCCCATCTGGTCGGCAATTGACACAGCAGCATCTCCGATCATAATTGCTATGCCGACAGGGCCCAGAAGCTTGCTCGCATTTTTGGATATTCCGATGCCAATTTTGCCGAACACCTTGGTGAGCGGCTTTTGAAGTTTCGCACCGGACTTGCCGGCGGTTTTCGTCACGTCCTTTGGATCAAAAAGCTTGTTCCACATCTTCTTTATGGCCGCACCGCCGGCCATCGACACCATCCCCCCGACAAAAGACGGCACGAACCCAGCCATGAATGCCAAAGCGGCCGCTTTGGCCACCGTCATGATGAGAGGCTTGATCAGCGGCCAAACCTGCTTGAAAATCCCCTCAAGCTGCGGCCCGAGCGTCTTCACCGCGTCGCCCAGTGCCTTGAGCAGGGGCTGAAGCAGTGCGCCGATACTCCCCTTCGCCTTCTTGCCTCCAGCCATCGCAAAGATAGCCTGGAACAAGTTGACCTTTTTACCCTTCTTAGCCTCATCGGCGATGTGCTTCGTGATGTTCGTGAGAAAGTTCGAGATGGCCGGCAGGATCTTCTTCGACATAACCTTTACACTGAGTCTGACGAGTTCCGTAAGCCCCCCCACCACCGCCTTGGTGAACTTCCTAAGACCCGCCTCGAATTTCTTACGAAGTACACCGGTGGGATCCAGAAGCTTCTTCACCTCTTTAACAGCAGTGTTGTAGAACTCTTCAAATCCCCCCTTTTCAATCAGCTTCTCAAAGGGTTTCTCGAGGGCTTTCGTGAAATCTGAAAATTTCTTCGGGTTGAGGAGTTTCGTCAGCGCATCGATCATGTCCTTAACACCCGGGAACAGCTTTACGAGCATCGATCCGACCTTCGTGCCTAGCTTGAAGACACTCACCAGGGCTCTGTCGAGGTGGCGCATGAGTTTCTTCATCTCTTCGGTCTTCAGAATTCCCTTGGAGATGCCCTGGAAGAAGGCGTCGAAGAAGCCCTTAAATTTGGGCCTGTCCATCAGCTTGTTCATCCTCTCGATGCTCTTGCCCAAGCCCTTCATCACCTCCTTCTGGGTCATCTGCTTCTTGTTGGCCTTGTCCGTCTGTTTCTCAATCGACTTGTAGGAGATTCCCTGCTTGTTGAGAGAAAAGGCCGCCTCGAGACTCTGGCCGGACAGGCCGGTCTGCGTGGCCAGCAGCTGTCGCTGCTGGTAATTCATCTTGGTGATGTCCTTGCCGGCCCTGAAGAAGGCCTTTCTGAGAATATCGATCTTCTCAGCCGGGTTTTGGGCAGCCATCAGCTTCATCGTGTCCACGTTCATTCCGAACGCCTGGGACATCTGCGACGCCGCCTGGGCGGTGTCTGAGAAGCCTGCGAACTTCGACATCACGCCTGCCATGTCCTTTATCTCGAGACCCAGCTTTTTCGCGTAGACCGTGATGGGAGCGAAGGCCTTGGGCCCCAGGTGGCCGAAAGCCTCGACGTTTTCGTTCAGCTCCACCATGCCCTTGGCCACGCCCTTGACACTCATACCGAACTTCTTCGAGGTCTTGATGGCGATGCTCGAAAATTTCGTCATCGTCTTTGAGACGTTCTTTCCCCGAGTCTCCGCGATCTTCATCAGGTTCGCCATGTTGTCCGCGGTTAGGCCGAGACCCTTCTGCATCATCGCCAGCTGCAGGCCGCTCTTCTTAAAAACATCCTGTAGGCGAGAGAACGCCGGGCCCAGCGCGGTCGCTATCTCGTGCGTGGCCTTGAGCGCCGCGGCGACGCCCTCCGCACCGAAACCGAACACTCTGGAGACGCTCAGACCGGTGCCGGCGAGGTTCCTCGACTCCTTCCGTATGGTGCCCAGCTGGCTGGCGACCGCCTTGCCCGGGCCTGTGGCGATGTTTCCGAACTCTTTTCTGATTCCCTCCAGCGCGTCCGCCACCGCGGTGCTGCGCAGCGCCATGGCCATGTCCTGTGAGGCGGATACCAGGCCCGAGAACATCTTGAACGGCACCGACAAGATTGTCATTGTCAGCTTGCCGAGGCTGCCGATAACGTTGAAGATGCCCGAGGTAAAGCTGCTGAGAGACTTAAAACCAGCGCCCGCGGCTTTGCCGAAGGCGCTCAGCACCTTGGTGGTCTTCGAGCCTTTGCCACCCATCTTGTCCAGTGCGGCAGTCAGACCCGACGAGCCCGATTCAGCTTTGTCCGCAGCATCGGCAGCCTCCTCTAGCGCGCCGGCCACACCGCGAATTTCCTGCTCTGTTTCATCCAAATTTTTGCAGTCAAGCGACTTGCAGATCGCCTCAGAGAGGGACGCCTGCTTCGACAGAAGCTTACTTTGCTTCGTTAAAAGGGCAGAGCGTTCAGCTATGACCTTATTAATTTGCTGTTCGAGCTGTAGCTGATCTCCGAGTTCCGGCATGCTGGTGCTCCCAGCAACTAAATATCACATCAAGCGAGTTAGGTAAATCGACGCAATTTCGCGGGAACCGCAGTTCTGGACTTGCCCATTAGGGCCCTGGTTTGGGCGTCGTTGGCGTGGGCTGCCCGGGATTCTCCGTGCGCGTCCTTCATCTCTTTGATGACACGCTCAATGAACCACGTGCGTTGCCAGATCGGAAGTGACATCGCCTCGGTATGGGTGAAGCCCATGTAGTACATCAGGGTGAAGACGGGCTCCAGAAAGAAGATCTTGTCGTCAGGCGTCAGGCCAAAAAAAGGAGACGCCGATCGGCAAGTTCACCTCCGAGGACTCAAAACAGCTCGTGCAGTCCATCCACGCCTTCATCTCTACTCCGGGCTCGTTGTCGTCCATGTACTTTCTCAGCACACGGCTGTCACGCGCCGGCATATTTCCGATAAAGGTCCTAATTTTTGTCTTATCAGTCACGTCTCCCACAGAGACTATTGCGTACACCAATCGATTTGTGATGAGATTGTCGACGCCGCCCGAGAGTCTTTTCTTTTTTCTTCGTTCTGATTCCACTGCGATATTCTGCTCATCCTTACCTGTCAAGAACTTGAACTGCACAGTTTTCTTCGTGGCAGGAAGCTCGAACTCGAACAGATTCTCACCCGGCTCGACCGGATCGATCTCCAGGCGCTTGATTGGAAGCTCAGAGAGGTTGAACGTCTGCTTCGACCTTTCTCCACAGTCCGGGCACTCCACCTCCGCTGTGTAGTCAGCGCCGTATCCAGTGATTCTGACCGCGGTCATTATCGCGTTTCGATCGCCGCTGATCATGCTGTCGACGTCCACATTCTTGTCGACGATGCAGGACTTGAGAAGCCTCGAAATAACTGTTCCCTTCTTGATCAACGCGCGGGAGGTCAGAATATCCTCCTCTCTCGCGGTCATCGCCCGAATTTCGATCATCTCCTGGTTGTGGGACGCGCTATCCACCGGGTAAATCTTTCCCTCTGATGGCAGCGGAACCGCCTCCACCGGGGTCTCTATCCCGAAATCGTCCCTCATGACATCGCGTGTCTGGAATCCTTTCTTCGCGGCGGCTTTCGCCCCAAAAACCTCATTTGCGTCTCTCTTCTTACTAGCCACTGTTCGTCTCCATATGAATGGTCAAACTGTAAATCATACTATATTGTGTATTAAAATACCGCACTGTAAATATTCAATTGTCACACATTTTAAAAAAAATGTACATACAAAAATCCTCCTGGAGGCAGAGACACCAAAAGGAGGATTTTGTAAAACAGGTTGTTAACGTATTGTTAGCTCAATACTGTAAAACTGCGTTGTCAAATCGAATTGTAAGGGAGATCTCACTCGGATCCGAAGAGGCATAATCCACTCCTCCAAAGTCGGCGGCCGTGAGAAAGGCACCCTTGATGTCCCAAAGCTCCACCACAGTGCCGACAGGATCGAGCATCTTGAGCTGAATGTCCCGCTTGTAGAAATCGGCATAACCCGCGCGGCCGGAGACCGACTCGAAGTGGGTCCGAATCCATTCCATCACCTGCTGGGCGCCGGAGGGCGCGATCGGATCATGCAACGTGACTGTGAGCGTCTCGAACGTAGCCTTACCTGCGAGGTAGCGCTTGTGGTTGATGTAGGGAATCTCAGTTTCCTCAAATGAAACGTTCGGTCTGGCCGCAGTCTTCATGAGGAAGGCATCGATACCCTCGATCGCCATCACCCACCTAAACTGTCGCTTCGGCTCAAACTTGTTGGGAAGCATGTCGGTAACTGCGAGTGTCTCTGCCATTTGTGTCTCCTAATGTGCACACATAAGTATGCATTTCTCCAAATTTCTCTTAGATACTGTTACTCACAACAAAGTCGAGCGAAACGAACTCCACCGACCGTGTCGGTTGTAAGAAAATCTTTCCCCGAATGGTGTTATTCTCAATATCTGCCTGTGTAGTGGTCGAGGTGTCAATTTGCACCTTGAACCTGTCCAGGCCACCCTGCGACTGAATACTCGCCAGAATGGGCTGGACCCGAGAATTGAATGCCGCGATCGTCGAAGCCTGATTCGGCTCGAACAGGAATGTCCTGGCCACATCCCTCACACGACGTCTGATGTCGATCAGGAGACGCCTCACATTGACACGGTCCAAAGAACTCTGCGCCGCGAGCAGTGTCTTCTGTCCGAACACTGTCACACCGGACTCTGCCACAACGTCTCCGATGATCGGATTGATGTCAGCGCTGTAGAGATCGTCTCGGTTTGACTGCAAAAGCTCGACCTTGGGATAAAGCGCACCGGCAAGGGCACCTCGTGTGAACCCAGCCGGAGCGAACCACGGGAATCCGATCGCATCATTGAGTGCGAACGCCCCCAGCACAGCCACAGAAGGTGCCGCCTGCACGTTAGTGTTGGTCGCGGGATCTGTGATCACGACATCGGGGAAGTAAGCCGCTGCGAACGAGGAGTCCATCGCTCTAGAGCTAAAAGTGTTCACTGTGTTGACGACGCTGATGGTCGCGTTGGACGATGTGACGTAGGTGTTGAGCTCGTCCTTCTCCTCAATGTCCATGAGGTAGAGCGCATCGAACCTTCGTTCAGTCGACTCGACTGCGTAGTCGGTGACCGCCGGGTGTCGAATTCCCGGAATGGCAAGAAGCTGAATGTCGACATCCTGCTTGGCCTCCATCACGTCAGTCGCTTTCCTATAAGCGGCGACGGACGGACCTTCCTTACCACCCTGAAGGGTGGAGTCGTCCATCTCTCTTCTGACTGCAACATCACTCATCTTGACCTTCTCAACGTCGAAGATGTTGGTGCCGTCGAAGCCTCCCTGAAGCGGGAAGGTGAACTTGAAGTATTTCTGACTCGGAATGTGTGCCAAATCCTTAGAGGCATCAATGAAACGAGTGTCTACAGAGGGGCTGCCAGTTGTGTTACCGTCTCTATCGGTCAGGCTAGCTTTAGCGACACCGTTCCTCCTGTAAACCGCCGCTGCCCACTGCTGCGAGTCGGGTCGATCATTCGATCCAGTGATCACCTGCACCCTCTCCAGCGAGAAGAAATTGTTATTGAACCGATCAGCATCGAAAACACACCCACCAACATCTGCTGTCCCCTCGTTGGCGCCCACAAGAGGATCCTGGTTCGTTGTGTAGAACTTTGGAAAGTACTTAGTGAACGAGAGAAGAGAAGAGTCAATTTTCTCGTTCTTGTTGGTCGTGTCCTTGTTCGTCTTGACCTCGAACTGCACGCCCCAAGTGAAGGCGACCTCCACATTCTTTTTCGGTACTGAGCCCACAGAGATCGACTCACGCATCGGAATCGGAGGTTGAGTCACGCTTCGAAGATTATCCACGGTAATATTAGCATTTCGAGAGGCACCCATGCTGCCAAAACTTCCTGTCAAGATTGACAGAGAGCCGACTGTCGTCGTACCAGAAGTCACCAGGTGATGGACTCCTCTGAACCCACACGGTATCGCCGTCGCGTCCAGTGTCTCGTTCTTAAGCTCGGTGCTCA
>Ga0098033_1000805_pt1 | contig 13617 bp, 2 predicted proteins | sample 1_EtaG_FD_75049 | JGI IMG/M metagenome (GOLD analysis project Ga0098033, IMG submission 75049) | Marine viral communities from the Subarctic Pacific Ocean - 1_ETSP_OMZ_AT15124 metaG | ecosystem: Environmental > Aquatic > Marine > Oceanic | place: Pacific Ocean | collected 2015-01-07
GCCTGTGTCTCCGCCTGTGTCTCCGCCTGTGCCGCCGCCTGTGTCTCCTCCTCCTCCTGTGCCTCCTCCTCCTGTGCCTCCCGTGGGCTCAGTCGGTTGATCGCCAATGGTGCCGGCAGTTGGAACATTGTCCGGCAGATAATACACATCAGTAACAGTCCCGGGAGGGACAACGGTACCATAAGTACCAGGCTCCAGGGAAGGAAGAATTGGACAAGTCCTTACTGCATCTATAAAGTTGCCGGCATCGATATTTGGCCGATACACATAATTATTCAATATCGGCTGTAATATACTAGCGACAACAACCTGGGCCGGCGGATCGGGATCATTTGAGGTAGGCCGTTGGGGAACGTGCTCTCGGGCTGAGATATCACTGTCATCATCCGGAGGACACGGCACTTGTTCCCCTGTGGCGGTCCGAAAACACCTATAGATTCCGTGAGTCACATCCCACCTGGCCGTTATGCCCGGAGGTACTGGTGGGGGGTGGCCTTGGCGATGTGAGGATGCCAACCCCGGAAGAATAAATAATAATATTATTACAAAAACCAAACTAACCATTAATATGATGAGCCTCCGCTGCCGCCAGTACCGCTGCCGCCAGTCATTCTTCCCGATGAGGCACGAGTTCGTGGTGCAGTTGACATCCTACCAGTGGCGGTGCGCGATGCGCCTCCTGTCCGCGCGGCAGATAGGTTATGCACATGTGACCCTATACCATCTTCGTGATGAGCGCTGTTACCATACATAACAACCCAATTTACAATCTTGTGCGAATGACACACCTCTGGATGATCGGGGTGACAAACCTCATGAGCGGTGCCATTTCCATTCTCGTCGACTTCGTATACGTGGTGATGGTTTGCGTTAAAAGAAGTATTGCCCTTTCGTCGACCGGTCACAAACCCAGCAGGAGCGCCGCGGTTGGCGGCTTGCTCACGGGCGGCTTGCACCAAGCCTTGTTTAAATGCACTAGTAGCATGTGCCCTCACAGGCCTATTAGTTACCATATATTCTGGTAAAGAGTTTGTAAATTCTGGATATGTTCTTGGGGCGCCCATTAACATATTGCCAAAAGCAGTGATCGAAGGGGATTGTACATAACCGGGCTCTCCAATGATAAAGTATTCGTGAAATGCGGGACAACTCGCATATTTGTCTTCGATTCCAAGTTCAGAATTCGTATAGGTTCCTGCTAAATGAACCAACAAGGCGCGATTCTCTCCTAAATCGGCGGCTTGAAGGGGGCCCCAAATTTCATCTTTTATACCGGCCGATCCAAAGCCAAAAAACGCTCTAAGTAGTTGCAGGTTGTATTCTATATTAAACCGTGATTTGTTAGTTCCGTCAATGTGAAACCCTGGGTTGTCAGAAACGAATTCTGGTTTTGGGAACTTGGCCAGAGCCACAAGCTGGCTCGGCAATCCCGATGTATCACCATTCGAGGATGCAAAAATATTATCATCACCCTGTAGATTAAAACTAGCATTAAGTTGGTCTAAGTTGTTTGTTCCAGCTGCAAGCTCTGCTAATACACCAGAAGCTGCAACGGCTGCCTCCTGTGTGGCGTCCAGTTCAGCGTCTGTCAACTCCACTTGTTTTTGTTCTTCTGGCTCAGAAGTTCCAAAATCAGTTGCGCCGGCAGTATAACCAGATTCCAATGCATCCTGGCTCTCTGCCTGTTGAACAAATCCAGAATTCAGAACGTTCTGTGCTTCTTCAAGAGTTTGTACTTGTAAGGAGTCCCCAGCGTTTGTGAGTGTCAGTTGTTCTATAACTGCCTCTTCACTATCAATCGTATTATGATAATATTCTAAATCCACATCCAAACCTTCGCGCTGGTCTTCTCTATACTTCATAAGAGCATCAAACCCAATATAGTTAATCTGTGTAATGTTTTGTTGATACAAATTAATCACGTTCCCCCCTGATTGCACGTAGGCTGGGGGTAGGTAAGAGTATGACACTTCCGTTCCAGGATAGTTGGATGCGGCTCTAGAGAGATGGTGCTGCCAATAAGTCTTCGTGAGGGTCGCCAACCCTATATCATTCACTTTATAGTTCACATCAAAAATGTAGTTTATACCGGTGTTATTTAAGCAATCTACAGTAAGCTTCTCCGTTACTGTATCGAAAAACTTTTTAACCGTAAAAGTGTTCGTATTATTCATGTGTTGTGTGTCGCTATCGTGTTGTGTCGTGTCGTCGCTCAATGTACTCTCATCAAACAAATCTTTAATGCTCGCCAAGGTGGATAATAGTTTGTCCAGGGCGGCCAGGAACTGGAAACACCCATCCAAGTTCCCACTCATCGGATATATTCCGACTGCCATACTGTTTGCAATTTCTTTTTGCTGATCTGCTGAAACGTCCGCTATTAGCGACAAGGCATTGATATATGTTTTTATGCAGCCGGCCAACATGGCTCGGTAACCTTCCCTGTTTGTATCAACAAACGCCTGCTTAAACCTAGATCGGACCGTGGATTTCCACTCGCCGTCTGTCGACTCAATAAGGGCAACATAGTCTTTAATCTTTTTATGAGCCACCGCAAGAGGGTCGTACACCATATCTGTAAACCACTGGCCCACATTATTTTCGAATTCAAGCTGAACTTCGTAAAAATATGTTCCCGTCAAGGCCTCTTCAAAATTACTTAAATAATCCGTACCGGTGAAAAACCTCACCTGCTCGTTAATGCCGCCACGATCTGTGTTTGGTTGCAATGAAACTTCTTTTATTGAACCCACAACGCCACCCTTTGTATCATTTGCGGCCCCCTGTTCATACGTGCTCGACATTAACACCCCTGATGTCGTGTCGGCCGCAGAAACAATCATCTGATAAGCGGCCGTCGTTTCCGAGTGCCTATAAAACCTAAGCTCCCTTATATTAACATACTTTCTTAAATTATTTAATAGTCCCGGCGTTATGGTGAAATTAGCCAAACTGGCAACGTTATTCAGATATATCTCCCCACAATCAATCGCAAAAGCAAATCTCACATTCCTGTCGGAATCCAACGAAGTCCACAAATTCCCAAATGTCGCCCTTTTATTGTCGTATTGCTGTCTTTCTTCTTGCGCGTTGGTGTGGCTATTAATATTTTCGAATCGATTAGATAAATTCTTCAATAGGCGATTGTCTTGAACCTTAAAATTTGGTGTTCGAATGGCCGTTAGTTCTATTCGGTCGTCTGCGGCACCAGCGACGAAAGAGCTACCAAGTTCCTTTTCATACCTCCCAATCCAATGGTCTCCACAGCTATTAACCATCGTATGGTTCTCCAGAACGCGCTTAGAATTCTGGAATATTACATCAAAATTTATATTTCCGATTGAATAATATCTATCAAATTTGGTGTCGTTCGCGGTCTTGCCCGTCAAAAAAGGGAAGGCCGCAACGGCCAAATAATCTGGATTTCCTTGCAAGTTATCAAAAGGAAACTCGAACGATAAAGGAAAAGTCAATTCTTGAATTAAATTATAATTTACATCTTTTCTCGTATAGAGGCCGTGTTCTGGCGGGTTGGTGGTGTGGATTTTTTGTACAAAACCCTTTACATTATTCAAATCAGCCGATAAGGAGATCTCCCTATTAACTATAGAGCTTGCAAGCGATTCGTCGGTGATCAAAACAAATTTAAAACCAGCATTTCGATGCATTGCGTGACGTTGGCTCGAAGAAAGACGATCATATTGCAGGGCGCGCTCCATACAGCACACCATATGCAATTCATTAGAATTTATAGAATAATTTCTTACATATATGCTGGGCAACTGATCGCCAGAAGTCAGGCTTTTACGATCAATCTTTAAATCACTCTGCATCTTCGCAAATATCTCCCACGCCAGTCACATCTGTTCTGTAAGGGCTTTCTACTGGCGGTATGTCGGGCTCGCAATCAAACACCCTTTGTGAAAACAAACCGTCGGTCGTATCGGTGCCCTTATATTTACACAACATTCGTTCGTCGATCTCTCTATCAATGTCTAAATTAAAATAATAATCAGCATATTCAGCCTCATGTAGTCGTCGGGGCCCGTCGAACTTCAAAGGAAAGAGTAACTCAGACAGATGGAGTGGCAGTGTCTTTTCAGTGAGGACGAATACTACCTCAAACAACTCTATTTCAAAATTCTCTTTTTGAAAGGTTACGTTGTTTTCTAAAATTTCTAACAAAATAAAGTCTCTTCTTACTTCTACAAAAGTGCCATCAGGATATTCAACTATTTCTCTCAATTCTTCATCAAAAAAGGGCTCCGGTTGCGTTCTTCCTTCGATCGAACACCCCTCGCCGCGATAATTCATAGAGCCAGCCAATTTCTCATATGTTGGATCTGTTATATTAATTTGAGGAATAATATAATTCGGGCCGGGGCCTCCATAATAGCCAGAACTCGAATGGATCGTGGCAACGCTATGAATTTCTCCTTTTAAAACATTTATTTCCCAGGCTGGAGCATGATCGCTATAATAATCCGCTATACCTAATTTTGAATTTAACGCATAAATCCTGTCAAAAGAATTCTGATATCTCAAATCATCAGGCTCCTTGCGACCAAAAGGAACAAAGTCGTGTATGCTCTTATAAACCAATTGGCCGTGGGAGCGGGGGGTGTTCTCCTTTATTCTGTTCTCCGAATCCTTTTGTTTCTCCGAGGTGCCGGCGCAATCAGAATCATATATGACATCATCATCAAAAAAAGAATAATACACTGGCTTTAACTTCCCCAGAGACAAGCAGTGCCTGCCATATGGAGTCAACTCAACCTCCAGTACCTCTTCCTTTCGATCAAAAAAAGTCATTCTCTATAAGTCCTTAAATAATTAGAAAACTATATTATTCTTCATCAGAATTATTTTCAATAACGATTTCAGCATCCACCTTAATCAATTCGACCAGTGAAAAGAAATCATATGGCCAGTTATAAGAATAGTTAAATTCATTTTTATCCTTCGACACGCCCCTCTCAAGCTCAAACTTAAATCGTTCATCTTGCACAGAATCAGCCAACATTTTAAAATAATTATCTGACGCCTTTTGTTTAACCTTAAATACCATCCAGCGCAGAGAATCTTCAATTTTACCGCTCATCAGTTCACTTTCCAACAATTTATGCCTAACAACCACAGACTTCGTTTCAAATTTTCTGCCAATCTCTGGCGATAAATTCTGCCACATATCAATTAAGTCCTGCTTGTTGAACGTATGTTCGAATTCAAAGATATACATTGCCACTGGCTTAACTGTCTTGTTCGTAAGAAAATCAAATTTTGGAGGCATCACGTATCGATGCATTTTTTCAATCATTTCCATTATCGAGCGCCTTTCCTGATCCGACGGGATATCACAAACAGATGAGGTTTTCTTTTCTTTCAAAGCCGTCATCGCCTCTTCTATGTCGCACGGTTCGATACTAAAAAATTCTTTTTTTCCATTTTTTTCTACAAAAGGAACCGCAACAACTGCCTCGTAAACTGTCTTTTCTTCCGAAACGCGACCTAGTTTAGTTGAGGCCTTGGCAAATCCCATCAAATCCGCTAACGAACCCGTAAGCGATGGGGCAGTCAACTCTTCTTTCGTGAGATCCTGAATTTCTAAATAAATCCCGTCCTTCATTCCTGGCTCGGAGCCGTATTGATGCCACATACCTTTCGAAATAGAGCCAGAGCCGGATATCGGCAAAGTGGCCGACACACCAGAAAAGTCCAATATTGGAGTTTCCCACTTGGTTTGGATAACTGCAACACTCGGAGAGTTTGCATCATCTTCAACAACTACAGCATCACCAGTAACTGGATCATAAGTCACCTTCTTAGTCCTAGCTATGTCTAATAAGTTCAAGGACGCAGAAACGTGCATTTGGTTTTTAGCTGCCACGCTGGAAGGTAAAGAGCCACTACCAAAATACTGTTCCCCAACCCTATAATAACTTGAAGTTATATTGCTAACTACCTCTTCAATGGAATGAAATTTTGTTTCAGTTGGTGTAAAAGAAAACTCAACGTCAGCATAACCATCCATATATGGAGGAGTAAAAGGTTCGTAGCTTTCGTTGAATTTGATATAATCAGCATGAACTGGTGGGCCAAATGCAGATCTTCTAGAATACATAGTCGTCGTTGGCTGGGTAAAGAAAGAACCAGTGGTACTTATGTCTTGTTCTCCGGTATTGTCCCTTGGCGCGTTCAACTCTATCTGTCTTCTTCTAGAAAGTCGGCCGTTTCTTAATACGACTCGCATCCGATATTCCTTTCCAAGTTCCGCCTTGAAATGTTTTTTATTATTGTCCTTGGCAGAAATCAAACTCGTGACACCCCTGTTTTTCAAGAAAAATTGTGGCACCTCTGACAAAAAGTTATTCATTGCTAAGCCAAACAGAGGGGCACCGCTGCCATCCCACGAAGCTGTCGAATTGATAGAGGCCGAAGGGTGCGGCTCATAATCTATTATAGTGGGACCAGCCAAGTAATTTTGAGGCTCAGCCAAGGCCTCAAAGGGTACTCTGAAACCAAAAGAAGAGCTTATACTGTGACTCCCGGTCCATTGACTATTGCTATCAAAACTGGCCGCTTTTCTCAAGAATGAAGCAGTGTGGATGGGATGATCAACCGCTAAGCCAGATTTAATAGAATTATACAGTACTCCGGGTGAAATAACAGGAGCCAGAAAAGTTCGAAGGTTCACTTGAGTTCCGAAGGAACTTGCAACGAGGGCTGCAGCTGGATCCTTAAAATTGATCCGATCTGCATAGGAGCTTGAAAATAATGTCGACAACTGCAGAGTTCTGTCTGCCGGATAAAACCCGTCATAAGGCAAAAACTTGACAACAGCATTGCACTTAAGCGCAAAACCGGTGGGCCCATAGCCGGCAGCGGTGTGTTCCCGCTTAACAACATCAAAGAACTTCATAAAATCAGAATTAGTATAAGTCTTGAAGAAATCAGTTTGAGCACTAGACGTCTTGTTTGTTGCGGCGCCCTCTAACTGCAACCAGTCCTCATTATCGGCAAGGAAGTTGCCGCCTTGACTATCCAGATAGTGATTCATGTGATTACTAATCCTAAATTCCGGAACTATAGTATAGTCTTTTGCTGCGCAGCGAAAGTCATCCCTATAATCATCATATGAATCATAAAAAGGCTCTTTTCCCGACTGGGTTGCTGCTTCCCACAAAGTATCGCCGGCGAAATAACCCAACTCCGTTCCATCCTCGATATCCTTCTCGGGCACGGGTCTCGAATATAAAGCGCCGAAAAGGTTTGTATTGCCTCCAGCGGCGCCGACAAACGGGGCATCCGTAACAATGCCCTGGTTGGGCGCACTAAAACCAGGTTGTGCCCAATTGGACACAGATGCCGACAAATTGCCTGTCATCACTGATACACCGGTGGTTGTGGCATCTTGTATGTAGCCCGGGCCCTTCGGGGAAGTCGCGGCAGCGGGATGCCCCAAACCAAGAATGGCGGTACCAACCGGAGTACTCCCCTTGGCGCCGTCGTTCGCATGCTCGCCCATTCTATAGTGGGATACAACCGAAAGGGGCCCTGCGGAACTAGAAAAAGTAGTGCCGGTAACGTCAATCGGCGCGCCACTGTTATAAAGAGAAGTGATTACGCTACCCTTCCACTCTGAAGAGCCAGTGTCATAAATCGAGCCGCTGAAGAAGGTTATTTCATCGAGCAACCCCTTGAAACCCAACGTCGCCGGTTTTGACGCGTCAGCACCAGAATTCGCCGGCGCGTTACCGCCCACAACAAGAAACGATCCATAACTAGATACTGCGGTGCCGGCAACACCGGTTGAGCCAGTGTCTCTCTGTACGCCATCGACGTACAAGCTCATACTGTGCTCAGTGCTGCTCTTATAATACCAAGCTAGCGCAACATGGTGCCATTTATCATCGCTTAGGGCGTGGTTGGTGCTCGTTATAGTAACATCGTTGACGGCCCAATGATCGTTGGTCACATTGGCAAAATGATCCTGGAACCACCTTAAGTACACAGGCCCTGTAGCGCTAATGGACGAGGTGTGTTGTATCCAACTACCTCCAACAAAGTCTAGGTTGACGCCGTTGACGCCATCACCCCACCCCTTATGTTCATATACATCTGTCCACGTCGTGCCATCGTCGCTATATTGTAGGTACAAAGAGTCGCGGCCATTCGGATTCACATTATCATATTCTGGGCGATCTAGCGCTAAACCAGAAGAATCATATATACTAGCATAGTTGGCACCGGTACCACCAGCAATAAACCTATAAGCAACAGTCAATGGTCCCTGGTATTTGTTTACTGTCTTAAACCACCGATCAGTGGCGGCACCCGTCGCAGTGCCGCCGGCTTCTCCAGAGCCAGACAACACGGCAGCATAGGTAGTAGGACTAACTGTTCTGTCTTGTTTAATGCTGATATTAGCTGAAGCGGTCTGCCAGTGGCTAACTTCTAAGGCCCCAGCTGCAGTTCCAAAACTATCACTAAAAGTCTTCTTATAGGCTATTTCTTCACCCACGCTGGAACTTCCTCTCGTCATACCAACGTTGGCATAGAGATCGTTTTGTTCCAACCTGATATCGAAATGCATCTTTTCGCCACTACTGTCAGTGTTTTTTCTCCCTCTCGAAACAAAACTTGAAGAAGGGTTGACAGATATATCACTAGCAGCTGCTTTAAACCAGAGAGAAATTACTGATGATGACAAATAGTCAAAACCTATGGGCCCATTTGAATGCGCAGAAGACGCTGTAAGATAAGCTCTGCGACCAAATTTAACACTCTTGGTGCTTGATGCTGCCGTACCTAGGTTCTCACCATTGTGATATATGGTATACAAATTTTGAAGCTCGCCTGTTCCGGAACCAGTGCCTGGTGTTGTCACAGTGGCAGTTGCAAAATCTTTCCTAGCATCTAGTGCCCAGGAACTTTGATTCTCTATATCTTGATTTAAGGAGTTAGAATCGTCTGATTCTTCTCGATTACCCCTGCTGATTCTCCATACTCGGTTAGCAAGTGCCCCTAGGGCCGGGATGCCAGTGCCAGTAGTATCAAATGTTATACGACTTCTTGAGCCGGATAAGTAAGCATTTCTCTCTTTCGGAAAAATAGTTTCGCGATAAGAAAGAAGCCTGAATCGATTAACAGAAGAGAACTCACTGGCCGGACTAAGATACAGATCTCTCATTTCCTCGTACTTGCCAGGCAACTTGTTCCTTTCATCCAAAAGAAAGTTAACTTCTGGAGTTGGAAACTTGCTCTTCCTATTGGCATGCGTGTATGTAAAGCCCAAATCAACAAAAGGACTAGAAGACACCGACCGGTCGAACGGATTGGGGCCGCGATCTGCCTCCAATATGTGAAAAATGGGCTTGTATTTTGACGTAACCATTGGCTCCACAAACTGCCTCAACACCGCCCCCTTGGATTCCGGGGGGTGGGTTGTGTATGGTGTAAAAACCCTCTCAGGCCCAGTACCAAATGAGAAAATATTCCTCTTCTTTTGATACCTTACAATTGCATTTTGACTATTTCTTATCTGTTTCCACGTTGGCCATTGATAAGGGCCATGGCGAAGGAGCGTTATAGCATTCACTGCCTCCGGTACAACATCCATATTTCCCAAAGAAGTGACATAATCATCTGGGAAGACGGAAGCACTTAAAAGATTTTCAGTCGAGTTTATACCATCCCTAACAATTGTATTATACCCAGCAAACGAAGCAACAATGCCATTAGAATTCGTTACGTGGCTGGCGCTCACAAAATTATATGCCGGTACTACACCATCAATCGAAGAGGACACCAGGCCATCGGCCCGGGCGTGCCCGTAAGTCCGTGCCAAGGCTGGATATGTCTCAAAAGATGCAGTCAACCAGCCATATTGCAAGTCGCTAGCGGGAATCGGAGACTGAATCCAGAAATTATTATATACCGAGCCGGTTGTTGTTGTGCCGACATCCCCAGTGCCCTGATTTGAATATTCTATCCTTTTAAGCCTATTTCTAGGGACTTTGTGGTATGAGGGGATTGTATTATAGTCCGCTGCCCTCAAGCTACCAAATTGACTTTCAATACCAAATTGCCCGCAGTGCCTAGTCAACAATGTTCTTAGGCCCTCGCGGCCGATGCCAGTCATTATATTGGCGCGTATCGTATCAGATTCTCCGGAGCCGCTAGAACGCACAGAAAGGTTCCTAAACGGCAAGGCATTATAAACCGAGTACTCCTCTGCGTTTATGTCTAGATAGCCCCTAGACATCACCTCCGGGCCTCCAGGGGCGGAAAAACGATTGACGATTATTGAGTTAGAGCCGGTTAGGTCACGTCGGGGTAGAGTAAAAATGTTCGCCTCATCCTCGTTTTGTTCAACAACTCGTCCCCCCAAGAGTGCTTCTCCGTCGTCAATGAGGGCTCCAAAGTAGTTTCCGGTGCCATCCGCCCCCGGGTCATCGGCGGTAACAGCTATTAAAGTATGAACGTTTGTTGTTTTCGGCAAATCAACAGCATATCTCGGAGGCAAGCTTACTCCCTCATTTTCTTTAAAGAATGCATTGTTTGCCGATCGGCCGACAGAACTAACATATTCTATGCTACTCGAATAGTTACCCAGTTTGGAACCAGTAGTACGGATATTTCTTATATTAACTGGACTCTTGGCAGTCAGATCCCTATAAAACCTAGCCCTGGGGACATCTTTATCATAATCACCAGTTGTCGTATACGTTGGCCCAACAATACCGACAGATGTAAAAGTTGTCAACCCTAAAGTCGAACCCATTAAAACGTACCAATCTTCCGGGCGAGTTAATTGATCATCGATGTTATCAATTGTATTCTTACTAGCATCAAACGAATTAATATCAACATGACGATGTTGGAAGCCTCCGACATACCTCTCAGTGAAGGGGCCCTGCATTGGGGTCTCGTTGTTGTGCCCATATGCATCAACGTGAATGTTGGTAAAATCTACACCGCTCTTGAAATTATTATTAATATCATCGTGATATCCGCCGGTCAACACTACATCGTGTTTGTATAAATTAAAAGGTATAACTAGATTACCTTTAAGAATATTATAGTCATACGAACCCGGAACAGAGATGTCAGCATTGTTGAAAGCAATGAACTTCCATTTCTTTTTATCCAACTCGGCAGGAATAACCCTGTCAGTGCAGTCGCGAAATTCTTCAACATCTTCCTTTTTAAATAAAATAAAATTATTTGAAGCAGTTACAGAATATGGCCCGACCACAAATTCGGTCGTCGGACCAAACTCAGTTGTCGCAATGTGAGCATATCTAATATTTTTGTTTTCTCTAAAATTGACACCACCACGAATTGACAAGGCTCCTTCGAAACGAGCTTCGGCAGTCGAACCCCTTTTTGTAAAACTATATTTTCCGCGAGTTGGACCAGAAACAGCAGGGCCATGGCGTCGGGTTCCGATGTCTGGCGAGGACGCAGAAAGAATCTTTTCCCTATCCTTGTCAACGGTGCTGACACCAGAAGTTATTGAAGGATGGGAACGCTCGGCGCGGGTAAGCCACCAATAACAATTTTCACTCTGCAAAGAGGAAGTCGGAGGAGGAACATAGCCATACGACGATCGTCGAGAATCCGGATAAATTTTCACCACATTGGAGTATGGCCTTTGATTACCGGGCGTAGATACGGCAGAAACAATAGCTTCAAGCTCTGGCCGATATCTAACGAGCGGAAATTTGCTTAAATGCTTGTTTCTTTCTAGAACGTGGCTTTCAACCATAGTGCGCAGGTTTTCTGAAACATTGGCTGATGCCGGCACAATCTGCTGCAGAATAGTAGAAATTGAATGATCGATCCACTTATAGAAATCAACATATTTATCCAAATCTGGAGTGCTCTTTATTCTTTCAAAGAAAAGCTGGCGCAGCTTTGTCAAATCCTTATAATCTTGACGGTACCTGTTGGCTGGTTCGCCAATCAAATTATTAAAATCAACAATCGTGGCAAACATATTGACCATCTCTTCTGAAATGGTTTGATACATACTCTTTTCTGCTGCAAAGAAGAAATGAATGGGCCGGGATTCCCGCGTGAAAGTAACATCATCTTCGTCGACCAACGTTACCATATCATCACTAAAGATCTGTTCCGGCAACTGTTGCTTGGCAATATGGAAGTAGTTTTTCTCAATTGAAGCAGTGCTGTTTGCAACGAAGTGGTCGGCGCGGCCGCTGTGCTGTTTTTTTGTAATAGAGCCAAGCTCTCCATATCGATTGGCTAAAGAAAAAGAACCCGATGAATAATCCGGGATGCCAAAGCGACCATTAGCGTCAGAACCAGTAACAGTTTCAAAGTCCCAGTTCAGCGCTAGCGACTCGATAGCGGGCGTATATTCATAATTCGATCCAGTATGAAGTAGTGAATAATTTCTATACGGATTTCTTAACCCAAAATTTGTAGCATCCCTAGCATGTGCCTTTACCGTATCATTATCAACATAATTGTGCCAGTACCTCAAAGAAACAGCTTTAATGTCAGTTCTCTGTAAAACTGTGCCAGTGAAATTAGTCCTATGGGCGCCCAGGTACATTCGCTTATTCTTTTGAATAAACCCTTCCGCTACGCTTTTATCGACGGAAGAAGAAACAGTAAACTCACTAACAACTTCATCGAGAATAGTGTTAACACCATAAAACTCAACAGTATATGTCCTGTCGGATCCGGTCACGCCGTTAACCATGTTATTCTGTTCGTACTTGTCGTGCTTAAGCCTTACGGCAAAGTCCCATTTTGTATTATCGTATACATCAGGGTATACACTACTTGTCAAAGTGGGAATCGGCCATGGATTCGATGACGTAAGTATGAAGAAGGCGTCTTTCGTGTTATAATCAGAGTTTATAGCTCCTGCTGAGCCAGTTCGCACCGCATATACTTGAAAATTGGACGCGTCGCCGGAGACCCAAGTCGTATTGCTATCATTCACAACAACATCATCAATCGCCCAATGATCGGCGCCAGAAGAAAAAATCGGCTGGATCCACCTCAAATAAACCGGTTCATTGGTGAAGATGGACGCAGTGTGTTGCAACCACTGACCTCCGACGAAGCCGGTATCCTCTACAAAGGGATCGGGATAGCCGCGATGTATGGAGGAAGTTAACCAGGTTACACCGTCCGTACTATGTTGCAAATAAAGAGTATCGTCTCCCGTAACCCCAAGGCCCGGGTGGTGGGTTGGATCATATTCTGGTCGATCCAGATTGAGGCCGCTGGCATCATATGCAGTAGCATAGTTGGTCCCAGTGCCGCCGGCAAGATATTTATAAGTAACGAAGAGAGAACCTTGATATTTATTGACTGTCGTAAGTGAGCGGTTAGATGAGCCTTTAAATACTACAGCAAATTTGCCTGCTGTTCCGTCTTCTAAAATCTTAACACTGCTATTACCGGCAGTCCAATAGTCCCCGTCTACGGCCGCGTCGTCGGTCGTTCCAAAAGAGTCCTGAAAAGATATGGCAGCTGCGTCCGGATTAGTATCATAAGATTCGTGGGCGCCGAACAAGGAAGAACTAAAAAAACTAGTATTATAATACCCAACGTCAGAAGGTTCTTTCTTCTTTGGAA
>Ga0098033_1000808_pt1 | contig 13589 bp, 13 predicted proteins | sample 1_EtaG_FD_75049 | JGI IMG/M metagenome (GOLD analysis project Ga0098033, IMG submission 75049) | Marine viral communities from the Subarctic Pacific Ocean - 1_ETSP_OMZ_AT15124 metaG | ecosystem: Environmental > Aquatic > Marine > Oceanic | place: Pacific Ocean | collected 2015-01-07
AACCGGGACTTTCGACGTAGGTTCATCCAGCGACACAAATGGCTCTGGCGACACAATGTTCTTCTTTGCTTTAAAATATGTTGAGGGTTTTAGCGCGGGGGGTGGAGGAACTAATCCTGACAGCACTGATGGACCTGTTTACTGCACAGGCGGCGTCCCGCAGTATTTCCAATGGTCAAGTGTCTCTGCACAAACACAAGTGCTAACCAGTTATGATGCGTCTGAAAAATATAACGATGGCACGAGAGCCACCACAATCTTCAATGCTGGAGACAATGCAGGATTCACACATGATGTGGACTTTAACAGTAATGGTGTGAAGATACGACACACAGGATCAACAGCTGATGACCATATGTGGTGGGCGATCAACCGAATGCCAACCCTCAACAAATCAGGAACTCCAAGTAAAGCGAGGTAGTGTGGAATTAGGCGCACGAGAGTTGATGACAATAGCCACGGTTCTCAGTGGATTAGCTGCAACGTGGGGATTAGTGCGGGGCCAGATTTCGCGGCTGCTGGAAGACCTGGCAAAAGCCAATGACTTGATTGCTACATTGTATACGAGGCTTGATCAAATGGAGAGTTCAGATAGTGTGCAGAAACACCAGATTGGAATAATCGCCAGTATGTTGTCGCCAGAGCAGCGGGAAGAAAGAGCGCGGGAACTGGAGGCTCTGCAACACCGGGTTAGTTCAATCAGGCGTGACTGCGATACTCTGATGACCGCGCACAATGGCTCTCATCCATACGTGACGCCGCCAACGGGGTGTATAGACCAATGACTGAAACATCATGGCATCTTAGCAAGAACTTCACAATTGGTCATGTTCTGGCGGTGGTCGGGGTGATCAGCGGGGGGATAATTGCCTTCAACACGCTAGAACAAACAGTAGCGAATGATGTCGATGATCTGCGAGATCATAAAATAGCACAAGCTGCGGACCAGATACAACAAGTTGAAGCAAATCAAAATGATCGTAAGCAAATCAACGAATTGAGAACGCAAACAGCGGTTATTCAAAATACAATAGAAACCATGCAGCGAACACTTGACGACAACCGACAGGATATAAAGGAAATTTTAACAGAGGTAAAAAGGCATCGATGATGACGTTTTCCTGGGGTGAAGGGGTAATTCTAATTGTGCTGATCGTCATATTGATTAATCAGATAAGGTACAAATGATGCTTAGTTTACTTGGATCACTATTAGGTTTTGGGACTAGCTTCCTGCCTAAAGTCATGGATTTCTTCCAGGATCGTGCTGATAAAAAGCACGAGTTAGCTGTTATGACTAAGCAAGCAGAGATTCAGTTAGATAGGACTGCGATAGATGCTAATATTAGAGAAGTTGAGACTATACACGAACACGATGCCAATCTTGACGGGGGTGGGGTTATTAACGCTCTCCGTGCTAGTGTACGTCCTGTTATCACTTATCTGTTTATGGCCCTATTTATAGCTGTAGAAGTAACAACTTATATGTTGTTATTGGATAAGGGCATAAATCCGGGAGATGCTCTACTCAGTGTATGGAACGATGAAGTCATGGCTATGTGGTCGGCGATCCTAGCCTTCTGGTTTGGCGGGAGACAATTCAGGAAATGAGGAATGAAGATAAATGAGGAAGGCTTGGCAATTATTAAAAAGTTCGAAGGACTGGTTGATGGCGACCCTAATACTCCCGGCCTGGATCCTTACTTGTGTCCTGCTGGGATACCTACATTGGGCTATGGTGCATGTTTTGGCTTTGATAGTCGTCGCATTACTATGGATCATCCGCCCATTAGTTATGAACAAGCGGAACAATTCCTGGCGAGGGATTGCAGACGATCTGAGAACGCGGTTGCTAGATTGGTTAATGTGCCAATAACCCAAAATCAATTTAGCGCCTTGGTCAGTTTTGTGTATAATATCGGTAGCGGAAATTTTCAAGCGAGTACTTTAAAAATGAAACTTAACCGCAAAGAATATACAGGTGCCGCCAACGAATTTTGGAAATGGCGTAGGGCCAACGGGCGCATATTACGAGGCCTTGTGCGACGTCGTGCGGCTGAGAAGGAATTGTTTAATGCCTGAAAAAACAATTCCCATAAAACTGCCTCCAGGAATTGTTAAGGACTGGACAGACTATTCGACCGAAGGTCGCTATAGTGACGGCGAACGCACCAGATTTAGGCAAGACCTACCCGAAAAGCTCGGCGGTTGGAACTCGGACTCAGACTATCAAGCCTCCGGCGTACCCCGAAATATCTTAGTATGGCGCGATCTAACAGAGGATAACCTCATCGCCATAGGGACACACTCCCACCTGTACGTCCTCCAAGGCGGCACACTTTATGATATTACGCCCCTCAGAAAGACCAGTACCAATGTAGCCAGCCCCCCGTTCAGTGTTACAAATACCTCAACTACGGTCGTAGTTACGGACGCCGCCCACGGTGCCGTAAATGGCGACTGGGTGACAATAAGTCAAGCCGTTGCCGTTGGCGGGATAACACTGGACGGCAATTATCAGATAAGCTCTGCGACGACAAATACTTATGAAATTACGCATAGTAGTGCGGCCACGTCTACCACGACCGGGGGCGGTGCAGCGACAGACATAGAATATGCGATCACGACTGGTTTCTCCTCCACCTCCGGTGGATTAGGTTGGGGCGCGGGAACATGGAACCAAGCCAGTACGACATGGGGAACAGCCCGGACAATTGGTTCAAACGTATCAGTAGAGGTAACCTATTGGTCGCTGGACAATTGGGGCGAGGATCTAATAGCTACTGTGCGGGGCGGGGGGACGTACCTGTGGGATGCAAGCGTTGGCTATAGCACGAGTACAAGGGCCGCAACCCTCACTAATGCCCCCTCGACGGCTAAATTTAGCGCCGTAGCACAGGAAGAACAGCATGTCCTAGCCTATGGGGCGCACGATGGCGCAAATGACGACCCTATGCTAATAGCCTGGACAGATCAAAGCACCAATACCACGTGGACATCGTCATCTACTAATAGCGCGGGAAGTTTCAAATTAACCCGTGGAACGCGAATTGTGGCGCAAGAGCGCACTCGGACGCAAACATTGGTATGGACGGATACCTCTCTTTATGGACAAACATATACCGGTCTTCCGTATGTTTTCACGTTTAAATTGCTGGCGGAAGATACTAGTATAATGGGCCAAACTTCGGCTATTGATGTAAACGGCGTAACCTTCTGGATCGGCAAAGATAATTTTTATATCTACAATGGCCAAGTGTCCATATTAAACAGCCCTGTTCGCCGCTATGTATTTGACAACCTAAATCGTGATCACGAAACCAAGTGCTTTGTGGCGGTGAATAAAAAGTTCCAAGAAGTGTGGTTCTTTTATCCCCGCCTATCGGCCGAAGAACCTAGCCATTACGCCGCTTACTGTTATGGTGAACCGCAAAAGAACATTTGGCACATTGGCACAATGGCGCGGTCTTGCTGGCAAGATGCTGAAAAGTTCTTAGATAAACCAATAGCTTATGACGCAACGGGCGTTTATTATACTCAGGAAGATGGGTACGATGATGACGGTTCTGCGTTAAATCCATCAATCGAAACGGGGGCGTTGGAATTAACAACGGCTAAAGGCGAAGGCGGCAATTTGGTTTTAGTTGATAAGATTATTCCAGATGCCACGGCTGGCGGCGCTATGACCGTAAAACTGTTCACTAAAAGATACCCTCAAGATTCTACAGAAACCAGCAAGGGGCCGTATACAATTACGACAAGCACTGGTAAAGTAAGTGTGCGCTCCAATGGAAGACAGCAAAGGATTAGGTGGGGTGATTCAGGGGTAGGGTATGGTTGGCGAATTGGTACGCCGAGAATACGAGTAATCGATATGGGTGAACGATGACTGTAAGACCTCCGAGACTACCAGACGCCCTACCGCAATATGACGCTGGCCATATGCAGCGTATGATTGACGATATTCAAAACGTGTTTGATCAACAGGCCCGTGCATTACAAGTCGGCTATCAAATGACGAATGTCACGAAAGACCGGGTATTGGACGCAGATTCAACTTCTACTGCCGAGTTGGCAGACCTACTTGGCACTTTGATTGAAGACCTTATTGATGCAGGAGTTCTAGGACGATGAGTATAGGTGACGTTTATAACGTATATCGGCCCAAACAACGAGTTTTACCACAGAACCTTCGGCGGTACGGTTTGGCCAGTAGCGGAACCCTTGGCCATAACTTCTACCCTAATTGGGAACGCGAAGACCGCACCATTAAAGATGACGGGTTTAAAAAGCGCACGGGCGGTCTGCCTCAGATCGAGACTAAACAGCCGGGAATGCTAGATATGATCGCCCCGGCCATTGGCGCAGCGGCCCCCTATCTTGCGGCAAAGGCAGCATTGAATGATCCCGGCGGTAATGCGCTAAAGGGTACGATGAATTACGTTAGTGATGCTGGCGACTATGCCGTGAACCTTGGCACGAATTTAGGTAAGACTGCGAGCAATGTTGGCGATAGCATTATGCAAATCCCAGATAATCTCAGCAATATGGCAGGCAAAGTTGGAGATTACTTTGCGCCATCTCAGACTGTGCAAGCGCCTAGCGATATGGATATCCCGCCTCTTTCCGCTGTTAATGCAGATCAGGGTCTTGGCTTTACAATAGAGCCTTCATCACTGGGGGTAGATTCTGCCGGTGCGCCTACCTATTCTTTAACTGATCCAGCTAGTGAGCCGTTTTCATTATCTCCAAACTTTGCAGACACTATGTCTAGCCAAATGCTTAACGCTCAAACCGATATCCCAATGCAGTCTTCGGTATCCCCCAACCTACCGCCTCCCGTAGTCGCGCCTATGAAGCCTATCTGGAGCGAAGGGTTTGACGCCGCCTCCAATTGGGGCGGCACATGGAGCGCAGGACCAATGGCCGCAGGAATAAGCGGCGTTATGGATTTATGGCAAAACGGTACTGACCGTCTTGGCGAAGAAAGTTTCTGGACTGACAATATCGGCACCGGAATTGGCGCGGGGATTGGCGCATTTTTAGGTGGACCCTTTGCCCCTGTTACTAGTATGATTGGCGCACAATTCGGTAAAATTATTGGCAACGGTATTGACGCCGTAGGTGACGGCATTGGCGGGGTCTTTGAGGGCATCGGCGATATCTTCGGTATTAAGAAGTTTTGGTAGGAGCGTATAATGGAAATGTTACCCCAAATGCAGCAAGAGCTCATGGAGCGTTTTCAGGCGCTAACGCCTAAAGAGATGAAAATGCTTGACAACGGTATAGATAAAAACGCCGCTTTGGTTTTGCTTTATATGATTATCCCCGAGGCAGATAGCGTTCTGCTCGGCGGACTGCCTTCTCTCAAGGGCCATAAGTTAGACCCTAACCGGCTATTGCATGGCGTCGTGGTCGGAAACGCACAATATCAGCGTCCAGAGGGTCCGCAAGGCCAACCACAACCCGTACCAATGGCACAACCCGCGCCAATGGAGCAACCCGTACCAATGGCACAACCCGCGCCAATGGAGCAAGGCGCATTAGGAGGACTCCCAGGTGGAAATCCGCAAGGCATCCTTACTTGATATAAGTCCCATCCTGGCCATGCTGTCTGAAATGCACAGCGAGCCAGAACGTGCGTTAGACCCCGTGGATTGGGTCAAGGTAACAGAGACAGTTACCCGTTGCATAGCCGCCGGAGGCGTCATCGTAGCGGTAAGTGACAATAACTTTATTGTGGGATCAATAGGCGGCGAGGCCAAGGCGCAATGGTACAGTGACGTGGAGCGTTTAGGCGACTACTGGTTCTATGTGCTACAAGACCACCGCAAATCACCGGCTGGCTTTAAGCTAATGAAAGAATTTAAGAAACTGGCCCAATCGGCCAATATGGATCTGACCGTAGGTCACGTTTTGGAATACGACATGGAACGTATGGATAAATTCTATACGAAACTAGGCTTTGAACGGTCTGGCGCGTTGTTTTCCTTAAAAGAGGAGAAGTAACATGGGCGGTTTATGCCATCCTATTCAAACAAACACCACGAGCGCCTCTGAGGTACTTACGGACACCCAGATACCGCAGTGGGTTAGTGAAGGTGGTCAGGAGCTCTTTAACCAAGCGAAGTTTTTAGCTGAAACACCGTTTGACCCGTATGGTGGGGCGCGAGTGGCAGACTTCAGCACAGATGAGCAAACGGCCTTCGGCCAAATGCGCGATATCCAGGGGGATTATTTTAACCCCGCTTCTAGTATGATCCAGAGCGGTGGCCAAACGTGGAGTCAAGACGCCGCTGATCAGTATATGAACCCGTACCAGAGTAATGTTACGGACGTGACGACTCGTGAACTTAACCGTCAGTTTGACTTACAACGACAAGCAGAAAATGCTCGTGCGGCACAGTCAAGTGCCTTTGGCGGCACGAGACATGCGCTATTAGAAGCTGAAAACGAACGCAACCGTAATATGACAATATCCGATACGCTATTGCGCGGTCAGGCGGGTGCTTATGAAAACGCACAGCAAGCCTTTCAAGCTGACCAAATACGTCGTATGCAGGGTGGCTCGGCCTTGGGTCAACTAGGTACGCTGGCAAGCCGAGGGGCGACCGATCTGGCCACTATGGGCGGCTTACAACGTGGTTTGGAGCAGGCCAGCTTGGACACGGCCTATAAGGACTATGTTGAGCAACGTGAGTACCCCTACCAACAGACTAATTTCGCTATTGGGGCGTTAAAGGGTATCCCATATAGTCAGCACCAAACGCAGGTCACAACGGCGAACACCCCGCAACTTACGACTAGCCCCTTGGGCCAGACAGCGGGTGCCTTAACCGGCCTCTATGGGGCGTATAACCTGTTCAATCAACCTGGCGCTATCGGGGGAACACCGTAATGTCTTTACCTGTCGGTAACTTTATGCACCGGTATTCTAGAAAAGGGTCTCCGCTAGATCCCGAGATGCAAGATCGAGATCGGGGTATTAGAACCAAGTTGCTCGGTTCTGGTGAATTACAGGACCAGGGGGCTTTTGGTCCTATTTCTGATCGTACACTCCAGTCTGGAGTTCAGCCGGTTAAAAAGGTTGCTGTTCAGCCGGTTAAAGCTGTTCAGGGAGCACTTCCGGGCGTCTCCGCCCCCATCTCCGACCCCGCCCCCGTCTCCGACCCCGCTCCCGTCGTGCAAACCGACACGAATGAATTTATCGCTGCGCCGGGGGAGACGTTGTTTTCGCAATTAGGACAGAGCTCCAAGGCCGACCGCAATCTGGCTTTGGCCCTTGGCGGCTTTAAAATGGCTGAGGCGGCGGGTACTCCGGGTGCTACTGTCCTTAGCGCACTTGGCAAGGGCGGAGTGGCTGGCGTCACGGCGGCGGCGACGGCACGTAAGAACGCACAGGATCGGGCGCTGAAACAGAAACTATACGACGCCAAATTGGCCGCCGCTAAAGGCACTGCGAAGAATTGGAGTCCTGAAGCTAAATTAGTTGCAGATCTCTATCCAAACCTTAAACGAGGCACTCCTGAATTCGCAGCGAAACTGCAAGCGCTAGTAGCACAGAATAGAGTTGGCAAAGGCCGCGCACCAACCCAATGGGAACAGTCGAAGGAGGCAGCCAAAGGAAGAATACCCCTAAGGGGGCCGAATGAAACGGTGACTAGCTACGAAAGAAGGGTGCTTAAAGAATCGAGTAGGATCTTTACTGAAGGGACACTCAATAAGGATCTCCAACTTATTAATGAATTAGCGGCAATGGAAAAGGCAAATGAAACCCATACTTTCCGTTATAAACAGATTGCAGAACGCCTAAAAGCGAAGAACATTAATATCACAGCAACGGCTCAAATAGCCGCAGCCAATGCCGCGAAACATGCAGCAAGGCAGGAAGCTAATAGGCTACGGCATACCGGTCTGCTCCTTGAGATGGATAAGTCCAGTTATGATTGGCAAGTAAAAGTACCGAGAAATCTAGCTATTCTTAGAGCAGCCACAAGAGACATCTACTCCGGTAAAATAGTTTCTGGTAAAGGGTCTACGACGATAACTTCTACAGTAGCGGGATTTGATCGGATAGGGCTGAATCTTCGCCCTATTTTAAGCGCCGCAGGCATTAAAGTAGGAGACAACAATGCTGCTCTGGTAATGGACGCCAGAACCGCAGGCACCCTTGTTGCGACCCTTGTTGCAGAAATGGGCCGTCAACCCACAGATAAAGATGCTCAACTTAAACTGAAAAGTTTAGCTGGTCTGCATCTCCCCATGGAAGTCAACTATATGCTAATGAAAGCTATGAGAGAACGGATATACGAAGATGCTGAATATAATCTGCAAATGCTGGAGAGCAATACTGCCTATGAAATCAAAGCTAAATTATTCAGAAAACAGCTAAATAAAGAAAAGGCCGCGCACGAAACAGAACTTACCAAATTTAAAAATTCTGTGAAAAGGGATATATTAAAGATAGAGGACTTTACTAATATGACATCAGAAGAACGGCTCAACAAAATATCCTTCTTACCTGATCATCAGCAACGGCGGATTAAGGCGCTGCTATGGACCACGCCTAAAGAAGAAATTGAAGCCATGTTCAGTGGAGGAGTACCGTAATGGGTTTTGCAGACGATCTTCAAGCCGGTGTAGATGCAGGTGACGCTCGGGCTGCAGAACAAGGCAACTGGTTCACAGACTTTTTTACAGGCGGCGAACAACAGAAAAGTATAGACAAAGAACTAGGACAACCCAACCCTAACTATCAAAAGGACTTTTCAGAGGAGACCAATTTAGAAGGAGCCGGAGGCTTCTCTCCTGACGAGCCAGAAACAATACCTGTAAAGCAGACTGATTTTTGGGACAGGTACAAGGCCGGTTCTTCATTCGACCCAAAAGTCCAGACACAGGCCATTCTAAAGAATTTCTTAGCGGACCATAAAGACTCAACTTTCCGGTATGATAAAGAACGCGACGCGTTCTTCCTTAAGGAAAAAGGTAGCGACGAAGAAATACAGGTTGATCGCAAGGGACTGGACGAAAAGGACTTAGGGATGCTTCTGGCCAAGTATCCTTCTATCACCGCAGGCGGTTTAGGTATGAGTGTTCTCTACGCTGCGGCTCGGGCAGCTACGGGTAAAAAAGGGAAGTTCTTGGGAGCGCTGATCAGAGGGTTCTCAGGTTTGGTAGGCGGGACCTTTGGTGGTTCAATAGGCGGGGCCATAGAACACAGCAACGCCGAACGTATGGGCGACCTGGACCACCTGACAGATGAAGAGAAGACAAAACACAGATTGGGAGCTGTCCGAGCGGGTGCGATTGCCGAGGGTTTAGGGTTTATTTTCGGGCGATCGTTAACTATGGGCGTACAAGGCGTTCGTAAGTTTTGGAATAAGTGGTGGATGGACAATACAATGATTGACCAGATACTTAAATTGCCTGAGGATTCTGGTCCGTTAGTCAAAGAAGTCAATCAGTATCTTACAGCAAAAGGCGTTCCGAAAGAGGCTTTGTTTAAGCCGGGGGCCTATGACCTACAAAACAATAAAGACCTAGCCTCCGCCGTTGCAGCAATCGCTCATAGCGGTCTCGAGGGCTATGAGCATGTGGCAAAGGTATGGATGGACAACCAAGCGTCCCTTACCCGTTTCCTAGATGAAGTTAATAAGGTAAACACCCTTACTGACGAAGCCCCTCTCCCTGGACGCCTAGACCCTAAACAAAACCTAGAGGCCGCAGTTAAGGCCGACGTTACCGAACCTGTAGAGCAAGCCGCTGCCCGTCATACAGCCGACATAGAAGGTTCGCAGGCCACGAGTACTCAGCAACTAGAAGCCTTGGCCACGGCCAAAGGTAAAGTAACCACGGCGAGCACGGGTCAAGCCACTAGAGAAGCAGTAGAATCCCAAGCGAAACATACGGAAGATAAGTTTTCTGCGGCATACGACCACTTTAGACAAATTATTGCAACTAACGCCAAAGGCGACCCCGCCCAAGTTCGTAATGAAGCTTTGCGTTCAGGCACAGAAACCGCTTTAGCCAAACTCAATAAAGGTCAGACAGCAGGTCTGCCTTCAGACGCTGGGATTAAAGCGGAGCTCAATGCTTTTCTAGAAAACGCTTCTAAGAAACGTGCAGATGGTTCTTTAACTCGAATACCTTCCTACAGTACCACTCTAGAAACCTTTGATGCTTTGCGCCACGTAAGAGCCAAACGCCGAAATGCTTACGCCGCCCATAAAGCAGGAACTGACACGACAGGAGCGTATAAAGTCCTCGATGATGTGGAAACCCTAATCGCTAGCGATTTTGCAGATCGTCTAAAAATTATGCCTAAAAAAGCAATAGAACGGTGGGAAAAACTAGAGAACGCTTATAAAGCGAAAAATGAATATTTGGGCCAAGAAGGTATTGCTCTCTTTAGGGAAACCGGCAAGTATGGAATGAAACATAAAAGCGGCACCCTATTCAAAAAGATCTTTGGGCCAGATGACGCCAGCGGCGGCAATGTCCATGCGTTTATGGATCTATTAGAAAAGGGCAAAAATCAAGACGTTATAGAAAACTTCCGTAAATCAGTGTTAGATGATTTTCTACGCCGTACTAAAGGAAGCAAAAAAGGTACGATTTCTACTTCTAAGGCCGATGCGTATTTAAATACTAGAAAAGAAGCTCTGGAACGTGTCCTTACGCCAGAACAGTTTGCCCAATTAAAGAAGGCGAATTCCCAAGGGGAACTTGTCCAGAAATTTAAGGATCTGGAAACCGCATGGAAAAATAAGTTACCGACCGATGCCAAAGCCGAACTGCGTGGACTTCCCACTAATAAGATATTTGACACTTACGCTGGCGACGTTACGCATGTCCGGAAATTTAGGGATATCTATAAAGAGGAAAACCCCCAGATTTGGCAAGCCTTCCAAAATCACGTCATGGCCGACTTTAGAGCAAAGTGGCATGTCACAGAAACAGTCACTGGTAAGGGTAAAGATGTTCTAGACTTCAAGGCTATTAAGGCAAGTTTAGCTGAAAACTCCTCCTCCAGAAACGTAATGAAGGAGCTCTATGGGGAAGAATACGTTAAGCAAATGGACAACCTCGTAGAAGCCAAATTAATTACAGAACCAGTGTCTACACCAAGACAAGGAGTAACGGCAGGGGCCGGGGCCGCAGCGGATATGATCAATCAGTATCGTAAGTTGATCTTTGGCCAGCTCGATAGTACGAGTTTCAGGTTGCGTATGGCGCGGGCCATTATGGGGGATAAACGAGAAGAAGCCCTACAAAGGATGGTGTTGGACCCCGAAAAACTACTCTATGTAGCGAAAACTCTAAGGGGTAGCCAAACCCGTGATGCTCTATTTAACGCTTTCGGGGCGGCGACCGGTCCTGTAGCTTGGGGTAATGAGCCTGCAGATGCTTCACGTAAAGATATGGAAAGTATGGCCAAAAAAGCCCTTAAACATCAGGAACGGTATAACGTGTTTAATCCCAAAGACATGGAGCTAATGGAAAAAATACGGGAAGCAGTGAACTAACGGTATTGGAACTATAGGCAAACAATACCAAACAATACCGTTCCAATACCTCGTTTTTCTTTTTATAACAAAGGGTTACGGCTCGCGGTATTGCCGCATTAGTAGTTTGGCTCGTAAAAGATCGATCGAGATCGATCGAGATCGGTAATACCGGTAATACCGCAATACCGTGCTATATAAGATATTGTTTTTAAACGATAAAAGAGGTATTGGAACTGTATTGTTTCTTATTACTGTGTATATACAGTTATATGGTACGCGCGCGATGCTTTTTTATTTTTTATAGGTCAATATAATATATACCTTGCGGGACCACCCCGCTTTTTGGTAGGCTACCCCCAGAAATTAGAAAGGACCAAAATGAACTATAATTTCAAGACTGAGCCATACGCCCATCAGCTTGTAGCTTTAGAAAAAGGGTGGGACAAACGAGAATATGCCTATTTCATGGAAATGGGTACAGGGAAGACAAAGGTCGCCATCGACACCGCCGCCATGCTCTTTGATAGTGGCGAAATCAGTGGGGTGTGCGTCATAGCCCCGAAGGGGGTCTACCGCAACTGGACCAATCTAGAAATTCCAACCCACATACCCGACCACATACCCCTCCGGGTCGCTACCTGGAAGAGCAGCTTACCCGCCGCTACGAAGGCCGAAATAAATACCCTGTTCGAACCCAACGACGACCTGAACGTGTTTGTGATGAATATCGATGCGGTAATCACCACTAAAGGGGCGCGAGTACTGATGGAGTTTCTAACCTCGCGCGAGGTGCTCTTAATTGTAGACGAAAGCACCATGATTAAAACGCCGAAGGCGCAGCGGACTAAGGCGATGATTAACTTCGCAGTCCACGCTAAATACCGCCGCATACTCACCGGTTCCCCCGTTACCAAAAGCCCTTTAGACGTATTTAGTCAGTGCGAGTTCCTTAACCCACGCCTATTAGGCTATAAGAGCTTTTATGGTTTTAGGGGCCACTTTGCCGACACTGTAACACAGCAGTTTGGCGGTCGCTCATTTAAGAAGGTCACGGGATACAGGAATTTGGAGGAGCTCAAAGAGATCCTTCAAGATTTCAGCTACCGTGTAACTAAAGACGAATGCCTAGATCTCCCTGAGAAGATATATATGCGCAGGGAGTTTGATTTAAGCAAAGAGCAGAAGCGTGTTTATAAAGAAATGAAGGCGTTTGCGATGACCGAATTAGAAGGTGAGGATGCTTCGGTGACTAGTGTTATAGTCCAACTGCTCCGGCTGCACCAAATCACATGTGGTCATCTGACAACGGATGATCAAGAAGTGCGTGAGATAAAGAACAATCGTGTAAAAGAACTGATGGAGATACTAGATGAAGTCGACGGAAAAGCCATCATTTGGGCAAACTACCGATATGACATTAGAAGACTGTATGACGCAATTGCTAAGGAATACGGGCCTGAGTCTATCGTCACCTATTACGGTGACACAAACGATGATGATAGAGTCCGAGCAGTCGATCAGTTTCAGAATAAATCATCCCCGGTACGTTGGTTCCTTGGTAACACTCAAACTGGAGGCTACGGGATTACGCTTACCGCAACAAACACCGTCATCTATTACTCAAACAATTACGACCTTGAAAAGCGCCTCCAATCAGAAGACCGAGCACACCGCATCGGGCAAGAAAACCACGTCACATATATTGATCTCGTAGCTAGGGGGACGGTAGACGAAAAAATTCTGAATGCGCTACGGAATAAAAACGATTTAGCACGTTTAATTACTGGGGACCAATGGAAGGAATGGCTTTGAGTACAGTATTTATAACCCAGGATGCGGTGGGGAGGAATTTTCTTCCTGCTAAACAGTACGGAGCAATAAAAATATTATTTCCGTCTAATGCGCAAGTGATCATAACTGCGACCCCTGCTATTAGAAAACTTCGCCGGGAACTGCGGAACTTCACAGACGACGACTATATGCTATTAAGTGGCGATCCCCTAATAATGGGGGTTGCGCTGACAATGGCTTGTAGTGTTAATATGGGCCGTGCCAAGGTGCTTAAATGGGACAAGCATCA
>Ga0098033_1000809_pt1 | contig 13580 bp, 11 predicted proteins | sample 1_EtaG_FD_75049 | JGI IMG/M metagenome (GOLD analysis project Ga0098033, IMG submission 75049) | Marine viral communities from the Subarctic Pacific Ocean - 1_ETSP_OMZ_AT15124 metaG | ecosystem: Environmental > Aquatic > Marine > Oceanic | place: Pacific Ocean | collected 2015-01-07
AACCGGGTAATGAGAACGGCCAACGAAACAACTGCACAAACGGGGCTAAGGCTGATGGAGTTGCAGAAGGGTATGATTAAGTACGGCGCGACCTTCGCCAAATTCGTTGACCGCGAAAAAATATATGGCCGCATTCTGGACGGCAATTTGAAAGGCCAAGCGCAGCACATCACGAGCCTGCAACGAACCACTCAAGCAATAGTTGCTCTTAAAACACCTCAAGAGGATGCAATTGATCTTCAAAATAGGTTGATGCGTCAGCATGGAATGAGCGCGCCCGAGGCCATAAAGTTCGCCGCGAGGCTGACAGTTGTTAATAAAGAACTTAAGTTTATGCCCGGGCATTTGACAAAAATCATCCTCGCCGCGAAAGATACTTGGGCAACGTTGGGCGATACCGCGGTTGTTGAGAAACAGGCGATAGCTATAGCCAAGTGGGCCCGCGATACCGGCCGCAGCGTAGAAGAAGTAAATACCATGGTAGAGAAATACGCCACTTTTCCAAGGGCCGTAGAGAGTCTCCAACGCCTTGCGCCGATTATCACCATGGGCGGCGGCCAACTCGGCGATATTCGTAAATATATTGGTCAACGACCTGAGACGTTTTTAAAAGCGTTTGGCGGGGCGGTTAAGTCTATGAGACACCTTCAGCCCCGCGGCGAGGGCCAACCGGTTCCGGCAGGCATGTCACCAGAAGTGTTTAGTCTTTTCATGCGCGCAGGCGGCGCCGCATCTGGCATGCCCGCCGGCGGCTTTCAAGCAATGCTTCAACGGCCGATCGGCATGGAGCCAACGCCAGTAATTGGACGCGATCCCCAAGCCGCGCTCATGGCGCGGGCAAGAAAAGCCGTCACTCCTATGGAGGTCTACGGTTCTATGTTGGAAGCGCTGCTCTTTGTGAGGGACACCGGCATTTTAAAGGGCGCCAAGACGGACGTCGCGTCCTTGGCCACTATGTTAAAGGGCTTTTCTGCTAAGGGCGGCGACGCAGTAGCGACCGCTGGGGACTTGGGGGTTGCGTTCTCGAAATTGAAGCTCGCCATCGATCCCCTTACAAATACGATAGCGGGCATCAACGAACACGTCGCGAATCACCCGGAACTCGTTGGCCAGGAAAAGAAAAAGGTAAAGCCTGGCGAGGTCGAGGTCGAGTAATAATGATAGGAGATTATTAAATGTCACTTCAAGCAGCATCTTTTTTAAGCGACGGCTATGCCGGGCTAGCAGAGACGTTATCTGATAGGCTTTCTTATGATCCTACTTTAGGAACTTGTGATCCCGCAGAAGCTTCTATACGCAACCAATTAAGTTTTGCAAACATTCGGATTTCTTTTCCAACAACGGAACCAACTTTGTTGGGCATGACAAACTTTATTAATACACCAGCGCTTTCGCTCCCAGCATATGTTACGAGCTTTAAAGATAATTATAAAGTAGGCTTTAATCCACAGACCGTTTATGGCAGAACTGATCCTATTCCTCGATACACCAGTACAACACGGACGATTCAACTGTCCTTACACATTCCTTGTTATGATAGAAATGATGCAAATGAAAATTTAAAAAAGTTAAACACTTTTATTAAAAACTTATACCCCACTTATAACTCCATTAAAGGAGATCTTGTTTTGGCTGCGCCTCCGTTGATTCGTGTTAAATTTGGCAATCTAATATTAAATATGCATAATCAGTGGCAAGGATTGTTGGGATATATCACTTCGTTTTCATGGGATATGGATTGGAAAGATGGTGTTTATATGGATAATGGCGATGAGCTTTTACAAAATTTGTATTTTCGTTCCTATAAGCTTAATTTTACGATGGGCGTTCTTCACGAACAAGTAATTGGATATAAAAATGGCGGTTTTAATGAGAAAAATGATTATCCATATCGAACACGCAACACCTTGACCAACAAGACCGATGTTCAAAGCTACGGCCAGACTCAAGATAATATATCGAGAGACGTTAATAAGGCTACAATATTGGGAGATGTATAATCATGCCTACATCACGTTATTCAAAAACAAGCAGCAAGTTTAATGATGACCTCGGTTATAGAGAGGTATTTTCTAAACGATACGGTAAGCGCACCGGCATACCAATGTTGGAGACGACAAGGTTGGACTATCCCTCTTTTGAGGAGGTTTTAAACTTTGGGTATGTTACACACATCTGGGGTCTCGGCGATCGTTATTATAAATTAGCTGCGCTTCACTATGGGAGTGAAAATTATTGGTGGGTGATTGCTTGGTTTAATCAAAGGCCCACAGAGCAGCATGTTAAAATTGGTGATTTAATTCGCGTTCCAATGCCGCTTGTTGATGTTTTGAGCGCCGCAGGGCTTTAAGGGCAGCAATTCATGGATTTATATTTACCCAAATCAGAACGCCCAGCAAATGATGAAATGACGGTACAGTATTTTTTATCACGGGTTCTTGCCCCCCAACTTAATAAAGATGATGGCGTAAAGGATTTTTTTAACGAATATTATGAAGGAAAGTTTAAAAAGGCAAATGGTAAAGTGTTGGGCTTGGACCCCAAATTTAAAACATCGTTTGAGCGGAATATTATTCCTGGCACATCTAACTCTGAAATAGAGGATTATGCCAAAAGCCAAGCGCAAAAACAAAAATATGTAGATTTTATGCTCAAAATTAAGCCAGAGCAGTTAGCAGCAATGAGCCCGCATGTACAGTTATCGATATTACCTAGAAAAAAGAACGGTAAATTTGAACCTTATAAAAAAAGAAAAATTATTTCATTTGACAAGAAAACAACTTTAACTGGATACGGTGCCATGGCCGAATTTGGGAAGGGAGATGGTGTTGGAATTACCAAGGTCAACGTGGAGAAAAAATATGCTACAGCGAACATGTTTGATCCGGGCATTATTAACATTACTTACTTTTTTCAATCGTATCAAGTCTTTGCAGAAAAGGTTGCTTCTCCTTTAAAGTGGCATGGTCTTACTCACGAAGATCCCGAGTTGCGTTATACAGAGCTTATCCGCCCTAACGATTTTAGGGAAAACAATGGGACTCTTGTACTTGAATACGGTTGGAATGTGGCCGATTCTGTTTCGGATGACATTATTAGTCACGACATGAAAGGGATTATTAACGATGAAGAAAAAAAGATTTATGTTATGGGCTACAAAAGTCATAGTTTTGAATTTGCTGATGACGCATCTATTACGCTAACGGTAACGTACTTCGGTGTCGGCCGCGAAGCTTTGCGTGGCGGCAATACTCTTACTGCGTCGTTCGGCAATTCCAGTGTACGTTCTCTTTGGCTCAATGACCTAAAAGAAATGGCCAAGGCTAATGGCGATATAGCCATATACTTAAAGCGCCTGCAGGAGTATGACGATGCCCAAGATTGTCTTAAAAAGATTAGCAAGGGTCTCGGGTGCGTGCAGCCGAAGTTCGCCGCTTGCGGATCCGGCAAAAAGTGCGACAAGAACAAGAAAGAGGTGTTGAGTCTCATGGGGCAGGCCAAAAATGCCATTCAGAGACGCTATAGCAACGTTTTCCCAGTCCTTTTTGAAAGGATTTTAGAAGATAACGCTGGGATCTGGCAAGGAAAATATAAAGTTGATTATTCGTTTGACAGCGAGGAGACTCCTAATTTAATAAGCGCAAAGATTGGATTTGAAGCATCTCTGGTCGGATTCGAGGATGCCGATCAGCTGACCCTCTCGGCCAACTATAATGTCGAAGAGGTGACAAAATTATTAAAAGAAAGCATTATCAAAAATCCTCCCAAGGGCGATGATCTGGTCACCGAGGATTGGAGCGACACGCTGCCAGACATTTCAAAGAAAGTGGGTAAAATTTTATACAGCACTTTTGGGGCTACGCTCGGCGCCCCGACACAGGTTAAAGGGTCTGAAAAAGCTTTTAAATTTACGACAATCAGAGATATTATTATGGCCCTTTATCGGATTTGTGATGATGACCTAAGAGTTGCCGGCGGTGTAAGTGACAGTGGTGACGTGGCTAAAAATTCCCTTCCTTATCTTTTGTTGGGTAATATAGTTATTCCACTCCCCGATGGCCAAAAATATTGGTATAATATTGGGGATATTTTGGTACATATGACAATTTTTAATCGTTGGTTAACATCAGTGGTTGCTAAGAATAGATCTATATCTGTCGGCAGCCTTATTACTTTAATTTTACGAGATTTGGTGGCAGGAATTCTTTATGAGGGAATTGATTCTCCACAACGAATACCAATCAATACTCGGGTTTATGGTTATGCCGGCTCTCTTAGTTGGGATGAGTCGCAAAAGATTATTCGGGGAAACGAGGAGCTTCTTAAATCCCGTTTTGCGGGGGCGATAAACAACAAGGCTGCTAATAGGCTAATACATTATCACGCCGGCCCTAATAGTTTTTATACTAATAGTGAGGTTTTTATTCCTCAAGGGACAACGCTGTTTGGAAAGGACGTGTGGAACAAAACGCGCAATTTGGATTTGGGGTATTACCGCGTTTTGATTGGCGCTGCAGAGGGGCTTTTAAAAACTGTAAAGTTTACAGAAACTAGCAATGAGTATTATCAAACTTTATTGCATCTTTTAAACTCATATAAAACAAATTGGTTGTTTGCTCCCTACTTCTATTCTGCTACTTTAAATACTTTTGGAAATAACGTCTATCAGTTTGCCGGCATTTTTAATATTCCTGCGGCGAATTTGGGCATTGAGAAGGAAAAGGATTTTGGCCTTTCCGGCTTTTACATTATTAAAAGCGTAACTGATACTATTACTCTTGATTCTTATGATACCACCATTACAGCAGATCGCGTTTGTAATCTTGCTGATATTGACAACAATATACAGGCCAAGAAAGACAAGAACAAGGCCTATTTGTCTAATATTACTTTTGAAACAACGGCGAATGTCACCCTGGTAAAACAACTGTTTAACTATTTAAGCGCAGAGAAGACCGATATGAATCTTTATGGAGTGAAAATTAAATAGGAATGGCCACAAAGCAAAAAACTGTAGTTGTGAACATTCGTGAGTTGCAGGACAACATCGCGCCTCAAGCGGTTACTGTTAGCACCGCTTATCTGGATTTTTTAAAGGAGGCTTCTGAGTTTATTAAAAGTTCGGAAGTAGATCCTAAAAACGTTTGTACGGCGGATCTACACTCTTCTACTAAAGCATTTTTTAAAAATAGGACAATTTATAAAAAATATGTTAATGAGTTAAATTTACCAATTGGCCTTTATAATGCTAAGGGGAACAATTTAAAAAATCAGCTAGATGTGTGGTATAAAAGGCCCAGTTATGGAAAGGCAGACGAGTTCGGGTGTCTTACTGTGTTAAATCCTGATCCTAATTTATTGGGCGCCGTTGGTGAGCCGTTTAAGTTGGTTGATTTTGCGGCAAACGCTTTTAATGATCTGTTGGTGGCGTACAATAAGAAAAGAAGAGATGACCCGCGTAGCATGTTGAATCAGATTAAAGCAGTGCGGGCTTATGAGCCGCCTACTTCTTATGAAGAGTATGTGTATGATCAATATGCGCTGGGGGATGATCCTCCTCAATATAGGAAGTTCTTTGAAAAGGTTTTAAAACCAAATCGATTTAATAGCCAGATTAAAGGATTCGAAGATTTTTATAATTTATTTTTTGCTTATATTCGAAATAATGGTTTGTTTTTTACTGAGCCCGCCTATTATGAAAGTTCTCATAATTCCATTTACGCCAGCGGGTTAGTGGTGGATATAGTCGCTGGCAATAAAACTTCAGACAACTTTAAATCAAAAATCATTAATGATGTTCGCTTTCCTGTTTTGAATTATGTGGCCAAGATGCATGGTTTTAGGGTTGATCCAAACAATCCGTGGCGTTTGATTGCCGATCTTTCTTCGGATATAATGATAGAAAAGTATATAAAGCGCGAAATCGGCGGCGACATCGCCGCTGCCGTCGTAGCTAAAGTTTATAAAACACATTATGAGGATGTTTATAAGGTTGAAAATTTGATGCTTTTTGGTCTTACGTTGGTGGAAATGTATAAGAGGTTTATTTCTCAATACCCGGCTTATTCAACTTATCAGGCAGACACCAACCTTAAGCAACTTTTTCAAAAAGAATTTCAGGTGGTGGAAAATATGCGCCCCCCCATAGTCGATTATATTAAGCATTATTATAATTGGCCCGACATCTTTGATCCGACAACCCGGTTTCCCAAGAAGCTGTTAGCAGATCAGTATGTAGATTTTCGAATTATGGAAACTGGAGTAAAAATGTCATCAGCACAACGCGCAAATCTTAAAAAGAAGTTTTATTCTTTTTTGCAGATTCCTAATTATGTTGCTGTTCAAACAACTCCCGCCGGCATGGGTGAAGTAAATCCGGCAACTAAGGATGTTAATTTGCTTAATCGTGAAGCGTTTTACTTTTTAGAGAGGAGCTTGGGACTTCCTTCAGCGCGCAACAAAAAAGACTTGACTTCTTCTTCAAAAGGGTATATATTTATATTTGGAAGGGGCAATCCACTGTTTACCCCTCATTAGAAGAGGTATTTGTGTATTTTTCTGTTCTGGATTCTAAAATTGAATGTCTTGGCCTATTTACGGATAAACTTTACAAGAACCCCCCTGAAAAATTAACTGCAACGTGGAACTATTGTCCAAACCTTCCCTTAGATGTGGAATATTTATACCTTTATTGTGGGGGTAATTCTCTTTTAGAAGAAAGCGACCCTGGAAATAGAGAAGGGTTTGCGAATCAAGAAAAAAGATTAAAAGCTCATTTAAAAAGTTTTCAACTTTCTAAAATTGATTTAAATCAGCATTGCTTTTATGATTTGGTTCCTTTTAATTTTATAGAGAGCTATTGTAACACCAAAAATCAAGCATTGTCCTATATTCACTCCGTCAAAGAACGACCAAAAAATTATGAACATTTATTGAAAATTCATAAGCTTGTAAGAGAAATAGAAAAGCGCGATATTAAATTGGATGTTCGCGTTCTTTACGATAAGATGGAAAATTCCCGAGCTAAAAAAATTATTCAAAAATATAAAAGTGGCCATGGCCGCATATATTACAACATGTTTGGGTCTAAAACCGGGCGCCTGACAACCACACCAGAATCTTTTCCCATCTTGACCCTCAACAAAGAATTTCGCAATGTTATAAAACCGAAAAATGATTTCTTTTTAGAATTAGATTTTAATGCTTGCGAGTTGAGAGTGCTTTTAGGGTTGCTTGGATTAGAGCAGCCGAAGGAGGACATACACGAATGGAACGCTAAAAATGTATTTCGCGGCCTTGTAACGAGAAAGGAGGCCAAGGAGCGCATCTTTGCTTGGTTATATAATCCCGAGTCTAAGGACCATTTGTCCAACTGCGCCTATGATAAAACTAGCATTAAAGAAAAATACTGGGATGGTAAAATAGTTACAACCCCTTTTGATCGACAAATAGAGGCTGATGATTTTCACGCATTAAACTATACCATTCAAAGTACGGCGTCGGATATGTTTTTGGAACAAGTATATAAGCTGCGCAATATTCTGCAAAAAAGAAAGTCAGTAATAAGTTTCGTTATTCACGATAGTGTTGTAATCGATGTGGCTAAAGAGGATTTGAAGTCAATCGCCTTACTTAAAAACGAATTTGAGAATACGCGCTTTGGTGTTTTTAAAGTAAATGTCAAAGCGGGTAAAAATTTGGGAGAAATGACACAAAGATGGATATAGTGGGATTCGGCACAAGCGGTGCAAAAATTGCGCGCTGTTTCAACGCCGCCGAGAAATATAATGTTTATACAATTGATTATAAGGACGCTGATTTTATCTATCCTTTTTGTAACACCGTCGAACAGGCCGAAGAAAGAGTCCCAGACTTTTCAGAATTAAATAAAAAAATTGGCAATGAGGTACTGTTTGTTTGCTGTGGGGGTGGGGTTATTAGTGGAGGCCTCTTGGCCACTTTGGAACGCTTTAAAGAAAAAAAGATAAAATTTTTGTATGTACGGCCGGATACCTCTTTTTTGAATGCGCAGGCTAAGCTCCGAGAGCGTATGGTGTTTGGTGTTATGCAAGAATATGCTCGATCAGGCGTAATAGATCACATTTATTTGTTTTCTAACAGCGCTATCGCAGAGGTGATAAATGGATTATCTATTATCGATTATTATCCCCAGATTAATCGGACAATAGCAGATATGTATAATTTAGTAGAATATTATAAAGAGACACAGCCAATCATGTCTAATGAAGAAGAAATACCACAGGTTTGTAAAATTACTTCTTTCGGGCTATACCAATTCGATGACGAAAAAGAAAATAAATTTTTTAAAATAAAGGACGTTCGTCAAAAACACTTTTATTTTACCCTCAATAAAAAGACTTTACAAGAGGGAAAAAATATGATATATTTGATAGGTAGGAAGTTAGAAAAAGCGGTGGAACATAAGTATATGTCTGTTTCGTATTCAATCTTTGATTCGGGACACGAGGAAGACCGTGTTTATGTTGCATACCACACTAACGCAATACAACAATAATGCTGGACGGAAATATCAACCGTCCTATGGAGGAAAGAATGGCATTAAATATGGAAAAAATGAAAAGTAAAATGGCGTCGCTAGAGAGCCGCGGAAATAAGGATCTCTTTTGGAAGCCGCAAGATGGGGAGCAAACTATTCGAATCGCACCAGATTCTGATGGTGACCCCTTTAAGGAGTTCTGGTTTCACTATAATCTTGGGGAAAATCAGGCGTTTTTGAGCCCCAAGAAGAATTTTGGGGATGATTGTCCGCTGGACACTTTCGTTCGCAAACTCTTTGATGAGAGAACGGAGGATTCACGCGAATTGGCAAAGAAGCTGATGGCAAAACAGCGCTTCTTTTCGCCGGTCGTCGTTCGCGGCGAGGAAGAAAAGGGTGTTCGCCTTTGGGGGTATAGTAAGACTGTCTATCAGAAGCTTCTTAACCTTGTTCTCAATCCGGAATATGGAGACATCACGGACGTAGAAAAGGGGACTGATCTTACTCTTAAGTACGGAAAGGCTCCCGGTGCTATGTTCCCGTCGACGGATATTTTTCCAAGTCGGCGAACTTCTCCTTTGGTCCCAGATAAGGAGCTTGCCGCGGAATTTGTTGAAACGAAGATCGAATATGATAAGTTGTTTCAGCGCCGCTCCACCGAAGAGGTTCAAACGATGCTGGACGCATATATGAGTTCGGAGGGCGTCGAAGAGCCGGCCCCCCAACCTAGTAGCGTTGACACCGCATTCAAGGACTTGGTTGGTTAATGTAAAGGGGGGGGCTTCGGCCCCCCCCTGATACATGGGAGATAAAATGGCAAAAACTAAAGTTGGTCGATTAAAAATCACCGACATGAAAAAACTAATTAACAAGAAGGCCGGCTATAACGTGGCCTTTTCTTTAAAGGACGACAACCCAACCCAAGTGGAACAATTTATTCCTACTGGGTGTAAGTGGTTAGACGGCATTGTTTGTCGTGGTAAGTGGGGTGGGATCCCGGTGGGCAAGGTAAGCGAGATTGCGGGGTTGGAAGCGACCGGCAAATCTTATATGGCTGCTCAAGTTGCCGGCAATGCCCAGAAGCTAGGCATTGATGTTATTTATTTCGATTCCGAGTCAGCTATCGATCCAGAGTTTTTAGCAAATGCGGGCTGTGATATAGAAAATCTTTTATATGTGCAAGCGAGTTCTGTAGAATTTGTGCTAGAGACAATAGAAAGCCTTTTGGCCAACACTGATAGTCAAATGCTTTTTATCTGGGACAGCTTGGCTTTGACGCCATCTATTAGTGATATAGAATCAGATTTTAATCCGCAATCGACGATGGCAGTAAAACCTAGAATTCTTTCAAAGGGTTTATCAAAATTAATTCAGCCCATCGCCAATTCAAAATCAACTTTGCTGATTCTAAATCAATTAAAAACAAACATCACTAGAAGGCCCTCAGAGGCCATGACAACGCCGTATTTCACTCCGGGGGGCAAGGCCCTAACTTACGCTTATTCTCTCCGTGTGTGGCTCACAGCACGCAAAGGAAAGGCGAGTTTCATCTACGATGAGAAGGGTTTCCGCATCGGCACCGAGGTGAAGGCTAAAATCGAGAAGTCGCGTTTTGGCACCCAAGGCCGCGAATGCAATTTTAAGATTTTGTGGGGCGGCGATGAGGTTAAGATTATGGACAAGGAAAGCTGGCTGGAGGCCCTCAAGGCCTCTGAGTATTTGACCAACTCAGGCGCATGGTTTACTTTGCACTTTGACGATAAAACATCTGAGAAATTTCAAAGTAAAACTTGGCCTGATAAGCTTGACGATGAAAAGTTTTATAATCGAGTTGTAGAGTTAATGGAACAAGAAGTGGTAATGAAGTTTGATAAGCGCCTAGGAAGCGCCGAAGAATTTTATGGCACCGCGGAGGATAAAAACTAATGGCAAGTAAAAAGTCTCACAATAAGTCAAATGCGCCACGAAAAAAGACTAAGCAGGGAAATGGTAAATTTACCAAGCGGCCGCATAATAAAAGATCAAAGCTTTATAAAAAACCCTATAGAGGTCAAGGTAGATAGCGCCACTTGACCCCTCCCCCTTCCTCTGGTATAATAGAGATTATACCAGAGGTTTTTTTTATGGATAGAATAATGATAGTGGACATGCTCAACATGTATTATAGGGCATATATAGTTGACCCTTCCCTCTCTACCAACGGCCAGCCAATTGGGGGCATCAAGGGTAGTTTAAAAATATTGCAAAAGTTGTGCCGGGAAGTAAAGCCAACTAAAGTTTTTATTTGTTGGGACGGCAGAGAGGGCTCTTCTAAGCGAAAGTCCCAACAGAGTGGCTACAAAGAGGGGCGCAAGAAGCCTTTGCGATTAAATCGGGATGTTATTATTTTGGACGAGCGGCAGGAGATACAAAATAAGATTTGGCAGCAAACGCGCCTAATGGAATATTTTAATCAACTTCCCATTTCTCAGCTAATGATGGATCATACGGAAGCAGATGATTTAATTGCAGCACTTTGCGGCCTTTATAAGGAAACACAGAAAGTTATTGTTTCAAGCGACAAAGACTTCTTTCAATTGCTTGATGAGACAACGCTCCTTCATCGGCCTGTTCAAAAAGAAATTTTAAATAAAAACCACATTGTAGAAAAATTTGATATCCATCCGGCCAACTTTACTTTAGCTAGAGCAATGGCTGGTGATAAATCTGACAACATTGAAGGGATTGGTGGCGTCGGCCTGAAGTCTGCAGCGAAGAGGTTCCCGTTTTTAAAGGAAGAGCGGTCATATTCCATTGCTGATTTAGTATCATACAGTGAAAAAATGCTTGAGGAATCTGACTTAAAGATATATAATGAAGTTATAGAAAACGAAGAAGTTTTGGCAAATAATTATCAAATCATGCAACTTTATTGCAATAGCTTATCTCCAGCGAATGCAACAGTTTTACGGGAGGCGGTAAAAAGCTATCCTTTGGAGCTTAATCAAACTGAGATGTTAAAAATGATGATTCGGGATGGTTTTGCTGAAATATCTTTTGAAGATTTGTTTGCCCACATGAGAAACATTAAAAGGACTAATAATGCGGCCGAGTGAAAAAGTAGATTTTTCAAAATTTGGGAATTCCTTTCAAGAAAATTTAGCTAAGCTGATTTTATTTGATCGCTCTTATGCTGACCAAGTGGGCGAAGTCCTTGATATTAATTATTTTGAAACAAAGGCCCTACAAAATTTTGTTAAATTGATATATGATTATAAAGAAAAGTATTCGGTCCACCCAACTTTGACGTTGATGGCTTCTTTGGTTAATAATGAAATTGAGGAAGATAATAAGCTGATTAAGGAAGAGGTGAGGAAGTTTTTAGTAAAAGTTCATACCGATCAAGAAGTTGCGGGTGAAGAATACATTAAAGACAGGGCCCTGGATTTTTGTAAAAAACAAAGACTAAAAGACGCGATTATTAAATCGGCAGCGTTGTTAGAAAATTCTTCTTTTGATGAAATCTCTGAACTTATTAATGAGGCATTAAAGCTGGGCCAAAATAATGATTTTGGCTATGATTATGTGAAGGACTTTGAAAAGCGCTTCGAATTGAAAGCAAGAAATCCCATAAGCACGGGCTGGGCTAAAATGGATGAGATTTCTCAAGGGGGCCTAGGCTCTGGTGAGCTTGGGGTGGCCATCGGTGGCACCGGTGCTGGTAAAAGCCACCTTCTGGTTCATCTTGGTGCTGCAGCCCTTAAGGAAGGAAAAACGGTCATTCATTATACGTTAGAGTTAAGTGACACAGCCGTCGCTCGCCGCTATGACAGTTGTTTGACGGGAGTTCCTCTCAACGACGTTACCGTATTTAAAGATCACATTTTAGAAAAGATTGTGGGGGTTTCGGGCAAACTATTAATTAAAGAGTATGCAACACGCTCTGTAACAACTAAAACAATTAAAAATCATTTGGAAAAACTAAAAAATGCGGAAATCACACCAGATCTTATTCTTATTGATTACGCCGATTTAATTCGTCCTCTGAAAAGTTATGGGGAAAAACGTCATGATTTAGAGACGATCTATGAAGATTTGCGCGGAACTGCTCAAACACTTAAATGCCCCTTGTGGACCGTTTCACAGACCAACCGCTCAGGATACAACGCCGAATTAGTAACAATCGAAAGTATTTCTGAAGCTTTTTCGAAATGTTTTGTTGCCGACTTGATATTTACTTTATCACGAACACTTACGGATAAAACGAGTAACGGGGGGAGGTTCTTTGTGGCCAAGAACCGCTTCGGTCCTGACGGCCTCGCGTATCCAATTTATATGGATACATCTAAGGTTAAAATAAATATTGTTTCACAAGATGTGAACACTACCACGCAGACGCCACTGAAAACACAAGAACAACTATTAAAACAAAAATACAAAGAATTGATGGGAAAAAATAATGGAACTAACAACTGAAATTTTGTCTGATATTACCGTCCATATGAAATATGCTCGCTATTTGCCGAAGAAGAAGCGTCGAGAGACGTGGAGAGAACTTGTAAATCGGAATAAAAGAATGCACTGGAAAATGTATCCAGAATTAAAAGATGAGATTGCGGCCGCCTACAAACTGGTTCATGAAAAAAAGGTTTTACCCTCTATGCGCTCTATGCAGTTTGGCGGCAAACCAATTGAAGTTGCTCCGAACAGGATTTATAATTGTGCTTTCGCCCCTATTGATGATTGGCGCGCGTTTCATGAAATCATGTTCTTGTTGCTTGGCGGAACTGGCGTTGGGTACAGCGTCCAGCGCCATCACGTTGAAAAATTACCAGAAATTAGAAAGCCAAATCCCAACAGATCTCGTAGATTTTTGGTTGGCGACAGCATTGAAGGCTGGGCAGATGCGGTAAAAGCATTAGTAAGAACCTATTTTTATGGCGGATCTACCATAAGATTTGACTTTAGCGACGTCAGACCCAAGGGCGCGAGACTAGTTACATCAGGTGGTAAAGCACCCGGGCCACAGCCTCTAAAAGAGTGTTTACTCAAGGTTAGAGGAATTTTGGACGAAAAATCGGAG
>Ga0098033_1000810_pt1 | contig 13579 bp, 23 predicted proteins | sample 1_EtaG_FD_75049 | JGI IMG/M metagenome (GOLD analysis project Ga0098033, IMG submission 75049) | Marine viral communities from the Subarctic Pacific Ocean - 1_ETSP_OMZ_AT15124 metaG | ecosystem: Environmental > Aquatic > Marine > Oceanic | place: Pacific Ocean | collected 2015-01-07
CTTGCGATCAAGTAGTAGAGTAAGGCCCTTATCGTATGGATATATGCCTTTATAGTTCACCATAGCTTTCAATCACCTTTTGGGATATCCGCTATCATATTGTAGAGGAATCTTTCATCTGCTCTCTTTCTAGTCATTTTGCTTTCAGCATAATCTATATCGTGCTGCTTACATGCGTTGTGGAATGTCTTCTCGAAAGGATTGAAAAATATTCAGCTTCAGCATCAATATCTCTGTTCTCCTTCCTTGAATAACAATCTACGCAGTAAACGCTTCATTATAGTTTAGCTGATCAAGTAAATAAGATCTTACTGTAAAGTTAGCATCAGATACATGCTCATTATCTAGCCAAGCATAGTCAGTGTCAGCAGCTATATTTGTATACAAGTTTGCATGCTGTACACGGATAAACTTGCTTATATCACTGTCATACTTGTCAGCAAATGATTGTGCCTCTTCATTAATAGCAGCAACTGATCCAAACAACCCAGATAATGCAATAGCATCTACAAGGATGTTCTTCACATGATTTATAATACTCTTTCTTCTTTTCTCAGCCTTTACATTAGCTTGATATGGTTTGTAATGTCTAACACTAGACTTAGTATCACCAGCAGAACCATCTTCTTTAAACCAAGTAATAGTAAGATCTCTACTAATGAAGTATTTTGTAGAAGGCCTTATATGATATACACTGTATAGCTCTACAACAAGATCACTGAATGTATCAGTAGATGGATCATAATCACCCCAGTATCTAACTGTTGGGTACAGCCCCTTGTCATAGACAGCCTCTTTCTTTAATCCCAATATCCTGAAGTCTATTTTATCCTTAGGAGCTTTGTGCTGGTTATAAGACTCTGCCTCATCCATATAATCATATATAGCATACCTAGGTATGCTAGTAGCATCAACAACATCTTTTTCTATCTGAGACATTTCTGACACAGTGGCAAGCCCTGTTTCAGGGTCTGTGTCCACCTTTATATATTCAGATGCAACGTTTTCTAGCGTCTCCTTGTCTGTAAAGGCATACTCCCCACTGTCAATCTTTGCCTGCACATCTGCAGTTATCTTTGATACTTGGATTTTAGAACCTGTATCTGTTTTGATTATGTAATACATAGTATATGTGATATATAAATTATCTAACTAGTTGATATGTTACTGATTGCGCTCCTGTACTGTCTCCAGGCCCAGAGTGGTTCACGTCATTTGTGATAGTGATTGTATAAGAGACTCCCTTTTTAACTTCGATGTAGTTTGTAACTGTATAGAAAGATCATGATATGTTGTTATGGAAATGGTCGATAACTGACCCTACAATGCTTACACCACAATCATTGACTATCGTGAGTGTCAACGCCATATCAACCGCCGTATCCGTATCAGTAAAGTCAGATAAGTGTGTATAACATAGATACCCGCTTTCTTCTGCTGTGAATACTTGAGATAAGCTTTCAAGAAGTGAAGTATTAGTTGTTGTAGATAATGAGAACGACTCTACCGTCCCATAAGGGTCACACTTATACTGGTAATTTATAGCACCACCATGCTGTTCAGGAGAAGAGAATGTCATTGTGTTATCTTTGAAACTCTGACCAATCTTTTTTACTATACCTTTATATAGGTTGCTATTCTGTATAACTTCAGTCAATGAACTCTTCCCTTGTGGCTTATCTGTTGTGTATCTTCCTCTTTGGACATCTACATCATTAGAATACACAAAGTCAATAACAGGTAGCCTCGAGATAGCATTCAGTGGCTGGTCTGTAGTAACAGTAGATAAGAATGATGTTGATACTGGTTCTATAAGATCTATTGGGAGATTAGCTCCGAATGATTTTTCAAGAGAGATACGTACATCCTCATTTGGGAATACAAAGTTTTGGAAATCGAATGGGACTCTTGTATGTGGGAGACCACTACCTATTGTAGAGGCATCTATATAAGGAGTTTCATATAGTGTAACACGGTCAACAGAAAGCGGTGTAATTGTTTCCACTTTCAGCCAAACATCGCCTACAGCACTAGTAGTATTTCTCAAATCCAAATCTATCGTTTTCAAGTAGTACCCTTGCAGTGTAGATGTATCTACATCAAATATGTCTTGATATGAGTTATCTCCTGTAAACTGTGTTTGGTCAGTCAAGTTGTCCTCAGTAGGCCCTGCAATAGCAGCATTAAGGTAAAACTCATCACCAATAGATGAAGTCTGTGTTTTCTGCCCATATATAACAAATTCAGATTCTGCATCCTGTAATACACTGTTCTTTGCTATATATTCACAATCGCTCATCTCTGCATATCTATTATCTGATAGATACAACTTGTCATTCTCGAAACCTAGTGTCATGTCATAGTAGAATGTCCCAGTTTGTGCTGTCCATACACTATTTACATATAGATCAGATGATATAGATAGAGATGAACCACTATCTCTCCCCCATGTATAATAGTTTGCAGGGTCAAGTGCTCCTGTTCTCTCTAATTCAATAATAAACTCAGTTGCTCCTTCTGGTATATGTGCCATTACGAAATCTTTTGTAATAGTCGATAATGGTCAAGGGATTTCTGACTCATCAATGAACAATTGATTATCAGAGAAAGCAGGCACTTCTGCTGCATCTACAGTAGCAAAGAAATTCACATTAATACCATCAGCTGGTGCTCCCACTTTACCAAGCTCTAGTGTAAGATTTCTTAGTACAGAACTATTGAATGAAGAAGGGTCAAGCACAACTCTTACCTTTTCAGAAGCAGCCAAGTCTCCGAAGAGGGTCGCTGTATTACTTGTAGCAGAAGCTACATCCTGTTCTCCTGTCCCCATAAAGCAGATCCCTTCATTGTCTGAACCTGTTATGTCTTCACCAGCCGTACATATAGATACAACCTGTGGAGAACCTCCTGCAGAAACAGAACCCGTCTGTGAAAGCATTTGTGCATTACGCCCATCTACTTGAAATAACACATCCTGATCAGCCTTTATATCCCCTGTTTCAAGGTCAATGTTTCCTCTCTTCTTTACATCTAGCGCACCCAAACCATCTACATTGATAGTACAAGGCCCTACATTTTCTACATCAGCCTTGAAAGAGAATATCTGTCCATCTACATATGCAGTAAGTGTAGGCGTAAGAGACAATGCATAAGCATCTGTACCTGTAGAACTTTCACCGTATAGGTGAGTATTATCCTGCAAGGCAACAATACTTACCTTTTCAGTCTCCAATCTTTCTATTTCATCCTGTATATCCTCTACTTGTGCATTACATACAACCTGGTCAACAAATACAGTCCCGTTATTTGGGTCAAAGGCAAAAGCTGTATTCGTCTGCGTATTAGCATCTGAATCAGCTGTTATATAATCTGCACCTCTATCAATAGATAGGATGTCAGATACTCTAGCATTACATTTTATGATCTCCTGTCTTGCAATAAACGTCTGCGTATCATCAGAGAACTGATAAATTCTTAGAAAAAAACTATTCTCAGTAGGAGTGTCTGGGAAACGTCCTCCTTGACCAGCATCTAAAACAAGAGAAGTACTTGATGCATCTATAGCAGCATTAAGTGTACCCTTAGCGTAGTTTGTATTTGAGTATTTTTGGAAAGCCATTGTAATATACAATATATAAATTATTTACCTTTATTGATCTGTTGTGATGTAGATAGATATGTTCCTAGCGATACAGAGAGCCTATTGTTCCTATATCATAGCCTCACTACCTTTCTATTCCCTAAGTTTACACCTAGATTCTGTACCTTAATCAGATCAGTAGGCCTTATCTTGAAGAAAGGGTATTTGTCGTTTACAGTGATGTCTATTTGTGACTTAGGGTCTTTGTTCTCTTCTATGTAGTTGTTCCCAAAGTCTGTCATAGTATCATCAGTCCCAAGGTCACTATTGTTTATATAGATCTCTATTAGTCAGTAGTCTGTCTGACTCTGTGTATCCTCAAATGTTTGTGGTGTTAGTGCTCATGATGTGAGTACAAGTTTGTTCTTTATAGAGTTTCTGTCTTCTGCTATTTTTATATCTTCTATGTTTGTCTTATAAGTTAGCGGCAACACTACGCTACTCTGCTTAGTAGAGATAACCTCTCCAAGTGCTCATAGGTAGAATGAATGCCCTGCAACCTCTGCAACCTTCTTGAAAGCATTATAGCAGTTGTCTTTATCAAACTTTACATTGATTACTGTAGGGTTGTCCTCTATATCTGCACCAGTCTCATCGAACAAAGGTACAGGCATCTGTGAATTGAAATAAGTGATTATGTCTATAAGGATATTCTTCGCTGTGTCATTCTTTGTAAATGAAGGATCAGTACCATTCTTGTATACTATATCACTCAGCAGTCAGAAGATACCCAGACACTCTAATGTTATATTAGCACTAGATCACTTCCCAGTTCTTACTATCTTATCAATAAACCCAGAGTACATCTTCGTTCCTGTCTTATCTTCGTCTGTATATGATGATATATCGATATAATCACCTTCTGTAAAAGAGCTGTCATTGATGGGAAGATCGAGAGGTAGTGTCAACCTACCTTGGCCTCAATTTTCATTAGCTGTGTAGCTTATATCATTCTTGAGTAACTTAGGCGAGAGCGTTTTAATCTCCTTCCTATCCTTACCTAGATGCTTGATATTGTATACCATCATATAGAAATAATTATAAATACTTTCTTTTATGCAGCTCTGTAACCGATGCAGTGAATGTAGCAGCTGGTGTAAAGTCGAACTTCACTATATTACTACCTGTCTGTAACTCGTTATCTACGATACCATCATAGTTTACGAAAGAGTTGTTCAGCTTTACCTCCTTGTCTTCTCCATCTATAAAGAGAACGTCTCCCGTATTGATAGTCTCGTTTACCTCCACTTTGTACCCTCCAGTGTCTATAGAGACATAGTCTAGTCACGATGCAGATGAGAATACTAATACATATCTAGCATTGGTTCTCTTTTCCCCTGTGTTCTGTATATCCTCGTTTTGAGATCATGACATAGAGTATGTGTAACCCTCTAGCTGCTTCTCATACATGTCTTCCATCAGTACAAACTGACCTGTGACGTTACCCTGTATCTTATTCTCTGAGAAGTCTCTATTGAAAGATAGATTCTCTAGGTTAGATAGTCATTGCATAACACTACCGTCTTCTCTAGGTATCTGCAGTAGCTTCTCCTCTCCAAAGAGTGCTTTCCTTATCTCTGACATTAGCTCCTCTAGCTGTAGCCTATTCTCTGCTGTGATCACCATCTCAAACTCTATATCCTTACCATTTACAGTATAACCAGCAACCCCTCCCCCATCTACCTGTGGAGATATAAACGTGTCTATATTGATCTTGTTTATATCGTCATAATTTATGCTCTGTATAAACTTGTTCTTACAGTCCTCTAGCTTGAATCACCCGTATACTATACCTGTGATATCTGCAGATGAACTTATAGGCCCATCTGTTAGAGTATATTGTGATGTAGTTGTTGCCAATAACATTGTATTATATGATAATGTAAAACTATGATATTACTCCTTTGAACTCATCAGCTACCTGTTGACCTATGCTGCTATCTGCTCCTGCCTCTACATTTATATTAACATTGTTTACTGTAGAGTTATCTGTAGATGAGCTTGAGTTGTCTGTGCTGGTAGTTGTTGCACCAGGCGCTGTGCTCAGACCTCCTCATATTAGAGCTTGTCTTTGTAGCTCGAGTGAATCTCTGAAAGCTTCGTCTCTCTTCTCTATTTCAGTGAGTAGATCATTTGTGATCTTCTCCTGTATAGCCTTCTGGATAAGTCTGTTCTTTTCAAGAAGCTCTTCTTCTGTAGCAAGCTGTGCTTCAAGCAATGTCAGCTTCTCTTCTTCTATAGCCTTCTTCGCCTCTAATTCTTGTTTCTGTAGAGCGAACTTCTCCTGTATCTTCTGTGTCTCTGTGAGAGTCTCTTGTCTTGCAGCTTCTTCTATAGCAGCTTGTACCTCTTCATTAGCTCTACCTAACTGCTTTATACCTTCTAACTCTGCCTGTAATGATCTTGCTTCTTCACCTGATACATCACCAGTAAGAGCCTCCTTTATCTCTTGTGCTCTCTCTCCAAGTGCTGTAGCTTCATCTAGTGTAGCATTAGCTATCTGAGAGTCTAAGTCAGCTATAGTAGCCTTTACCTTCGCTATACTACTATTAAGCTTTTCAATCCCTTTCTCCTGATCTTTCACTATCTTGTCTTGTGCTTTCCCAAAGTCTTTAAGTGCGTCTATCTTCTCATTATTCATTCTATGGAAGTCCTCAGCTCACTTCTCCTCGAGGTCGGAAATCTCTTTTGCAACCTTTTTAGCCCCCGACAATGCTGTTCATCATGCACCAGATAGATTTCAAAGAGGGTCTTTCTTTTCTAATTCTTCTGATTGTTTATTGATCTCTTCAAGTTGTTGTGCTGCGATATCAAACTTTACCTGTTCTACAGTACCACCAGCATTCTTGAACGCCTCTCTGAGGCCATCAAGCTTTTCTCTTGTGGAATCTATCTGTTTCTTTGTTTCAGCAAACTCTATCTTTTGGAAGACTTTGCTAAGATCCTCTGATTCAAACTCTACCCCTAAACTAATATCTTCATTAGATAACTTACCTATTGCGTCAACACCGACTTTTTCTAAAACTGAGTTTAAACTAGAGATAACCTTATTAAGAGATTTTGTTACAAGACTATTGACTGCGTTTAGTCATTTTTCTAAGTTCTGTATAATCCCATTACCTAACGCAGCACCTATATTTTTACCTCAAAGCAAGAACAATACTGCTGCATTATCTAATACTTTACCAAACTGCCCGAATACATCTTGTACTACACGAATTATTGTAACAAATCAGCCAGCAGCGCTTTCTACAAAGAAATCTATAGCAATTCCTGCTTTTTGAAATGCTCATATAATAGCACCAACGGCAGTCAGAACAGCATTCCCAACGGATTTTGAGAAGTTATCCCATCTGTTCTCAGCAAGCTGGAGCTTTGCGTCGTTTGTGTCTACCTGCTTCGCAACCGCCTCTAAAAGTGATCACTGGGCATCACTTAACTCATTAACACTCTTAGTGAACTTTTCATTTTGTGTTGTTGCAAGTGTTTCCACCAATAGCAATGCGTTTACCTCTGGTATCAACTTTCTAAGTTGCTCACGGTTCCCTCCAACAGCATCAAACACTTCCTTAGCTACTGTAACAAAACCCTTTTCTGCAATCGCAGCAGCGCCTACCTCCACTCAAAGCTGTCTCAACTTAGCAGAAGCTTCTGTTGTCGGCGCAGAAAGTGCATTAAGAGCACCAGAAATCTGTGTTGTAACAGCATTCGCATCCCCAGTAACACCTGTAAGAGTAGAATATATACCGAATAGTTCCTCTAAGCTAACCCCAGCGAGTTTCGCTGATGTTGCCACTCTTTGGATAGAAGAAGAAACCTCACCGACCGTTGTCTGACCGAGTTCATTTGTTTTGAAGAAGAGATCGGCAACCTTATTAACTTCTGAAACTTCCAGCCCATATGCTTTTGTAACAGCTATAAGCCCTCAAAAAGCAGTCTTTGTGTCAGTGGACGCACCTACAGCTACTTGCGCTGATACCTCAAGAACCTTAGCTGCATTTTCAAAGTTTACCCCAGCAGAGACAATATCAAATGAAGCATCTACTAACTCTTGAGCAGAAACTGGCAATCTTTGTGATATCGCTGTTATCTCTTTACCGAGCCCCTGCAGCTCCTTGTCTGTCACTCTTGCAACAGTATTTACTTTTGCCAATGCTGCTTCAAACTGCCTAGCGGCCCTTGTAGCGTTCCCTAACGCAGATAATAAAGACTGGAAAGCGAATATGCCCGCAAACGCTGTTGCGGCGTTTGTAAAAGAAGCTTTAATTGACGATCACAATCCGTTGAACTTCTTTTGCAGACGACTTGCTGTCTTGTTACCTGTGTTTTCAAAGTTCCTAAGCTCTCTCTTGGCCTGAGTAAGCCCAGACTTTAACCCTTGTAGCTCTATTTCTAGTTCGATCTTTCTTTCTCTAGGCAGGTCTTTCTTTAACTGGCTCTTAATTTGTCTTATCTTATTTTCTGCGTTCACTACATTAAGTTGTAACTCTCTTAGAAGTTCTTGATCTAGCTTCTTCCCTGTATCACGTGCAAATTTCAACCCTCTAGCGAAAGATTGCTTATCTACATCTAGTGTTAGTGTAGTTTCTACTGGTTCTATTTGTACCATGATACATGAGTAAGTATAAAGCTTTTATTTTTTAGTAAGATGAGCGTATTTCTTCTTCTGGTCCTTGATATGTTTCAATAGAGCCTTCTGATCATCATCTAATCCACCATTGATCTTCTTCCACATTCTATCATTAGCTACCTTTGTGTCCTTTATCTGCTCATAATCACTGTATCTTATAGTGTCTAGCATATATCATACTTGTTCCATAGTGTATTCCGATAATAGTGCATTAGGCCCTGGTATATTCCACTCTCTACATACCCTAGCATAAGCTACCCCCTCAAAAGACTTCCTAGGTGATATAGGCTTCCCCTTCTCTCATCTCACTGTAGGTATCTCTATACCGTCATACAATGATACATGCCTTCTGTGCATTCTATCGATTATCTCAGTTAGGATCTTATTAGGATCACTGAGGATAGTCTGTACTATATTATATTTCTGCCCTGTTATGTGCTTTGTATCTTCGTTAGTAGATGATTTATCCTCTAATGCTGGCTTACCGTCTACCTCGAAAGTGTTCTTAGGGTCGTTTATCATCTCAGTGAGGAAAGTATCCATTCACTCGTTTTTTATCCATACCTCGTAGAACATTATTGTCTCTTCTGCAGTTGCTTGCATATACTCCATTGTCATGCTTCAAACATCTGTACTTATCTTATGAGGGTACTTTTTCCTCGTAGGGAACGCTAGAGACCTTTTCATAACATAAATACATATAAAACGATACTTGTAGGGATCGAACCTACTAAACCAGTAGTATCAAAGAAAGAGAGCAAAAGCCCTCTTCTTATTAGAGCGTATCTCTTGCTTTCAAGTATTTCCCTCCTGTAGCTCCAGTAACAGTGATTTCAGCCCCTGTGAAGTCTTCTTCAGTAAGGTTCAAGTACTGTTCTGTAAATTCAGAAGAAAGTGCAGCCTTTTCGATATAGATCGTATCTTGTCTTGTAATACCGTTTACAGTATCTGGACAAGAAACAAATTTATAAAGGTTGTAAGGAACACTATCAGCTTCTACATTATACCCTACAAGTTCTGATGCTGCTGGAGTATAATCAGATGTTACTGTGAACGTCTGTGTCAATGTAGTGATCGCACCACCTGACTTGAGGATGATCCCCCATACCCCAGATCCGTCTTGGATAAGTTCGTAGTCAGTATTCAATACGAGTGCACCGTCTGTAGTACCTACAATAGATGTAATAGATGGAGCAGATCCGTCGAACATCTGGTAAGATAGAGCGATGAATGCATCGTAGTCTGAAGGATTAACGATATCCTGTGTAGCACCTACTACTGGAGTACCTGCAACATTCAATGATCCCATACCAAGAAGCTTAGTAGTGAAGTCAAAGTTGTTTACTTCCAATAGTGTGAAAGTAGCTGCTGGAGTCTTTGTAGCAAATTTCAATACTTCTCCTACACCACAATTAGCAGAACTAACTGTTTTTTCATCTTCCAATGAGTGAGCGAAGTTGATAAGAGTTCCGATAATACCTACAGTGATATAACTGTATGCGTCAAGTTCTGCTCTTACGTCGTCAAAGTTAGAACCGTCAGAGAGTAGATCGTCAGATGTAGATGCAGGGTTAAAACCTTCTGCTACATACATATCTCCTCCTACGAAAATCCCATCTGGTGCTGTACTATGATTGATAGCCATTTGTAATATGTATTATATAAATTATTTTACACATGTCTTGCATGTCTTCTTCTTTCTAATATCACACTTTTCACAAATGTATTGTTTGAGTGTATTGTATTCCTCAGTAGAAAGTTCGTAGCTTTCCCCCTTCTTATAGAAGGCTTCTCCTGATTTTACAGGACATCTGAAGCAATATGTCTTTTTTTTCTTAGCCATCAGTTGCGTTATAACTAAATAAATAAGGTTTGCTTATGATAGCCCTATTCTTGTTGTTATATCAAACAGGGCTTGGAGATTGTTCCTCTATAGCTAATACGTCAATATTTCACCAATCAGTTATAGTATCACATCATAGAGACACTATCTCATTAGTTATTGTACCAATAGCATTATAGAGTACTGTATTCTCATCTGGACTTGGGTCAACAGCGCATACCACGTTTATAGACACTATCGCTTGCTTAATCATAGGAGCATTCATCCCTCTGAATGTCGTGTTATCGGTTGTGATAGACATATATGCATATGTACCAACAAGCCCTGGCGTATCTTTGTCTGGGATTCAAGCCCAGAAGCCACCTGGCAATACAGCAGATATATTTGCGTTAGCACTTATAACTTGTGCAACATCATAAGGGTGTATGTTCGCTATCATTGCAATGCGTTAGTGATAAATTTGATTAAGTTCTTCTGCGTAGAAGCAACAGCTCTAGTGAATACCTTAGCACCAACTCCATTGTATATAGTCTGTCAGTCAGCTTTACTCCAGTTTACTGGGGCTTTTCTGAATCCAAACTCTACACCAAATGCATCATCTGCATCATTGAAGTTAGAACCACTTACCACTGAACCGCTGATTGTAGCAGGTTTAATCTTATGGGAATTGATGTATTCTCCAGTATCTACTGGCGACAGTCACTTCATTACAGCTTGCCTTGCGTGCAATGCGATATCTATACCGTTCTTTGCTTTCTGCGTGTAATACTTTACCAAGTCTTTTGCTGGTATAGTCTTAGCCATCACGTCTAGTAGCATATAAAGTAATAACATCTATTGCTGATGTTACGCTCTCCTGATAGTCGAATGTACCTACAACGCAGGTTGCTCTCAACTTGTCAGTACCAGCGATCACATCATACAAGTCAATCTGGTCTCATGTCTCTATATCAGAATACTCTGCAGGAACGGCTATTACAAACGTGTCTACTATATCCTCCCTTGCGAGAGCTGTTAGTGCTACACGTCTACCAGCTGCTGCTGTATCAAAGTTAACAGGGATTAGTGTGTAAACATCTGTGTATCCGACCTTAGAGGTTCAGTTTACAGCAGTGATCCCTTTCCTTTTGATAGTAGCCTTCTTGTCAAAGTAAACCATTATTACATGATATTTATATAAAAGTCGCTTTTATACTTATCCAGATAAGGAAGCACGTCAACAGGCAAGTCCCATTCCAAAGAATCGAAGTCACCTCCTGCTGTGAATGAAATAGATCTCGACAAGTTACTTTCAGAAGCAACCTCTCTACCTTCCATCTGTATAACACTCTTCTGTCCTTTCAAGAATAGGTACTCTACAGTTTTAATTGTAGCGATAACTATATCTCTAGGGATAGCATCACACACATCATCAGTCCCTGTTGGGAAGATAAACGTCTGATCTTCAACACATCTTAGCATGAAGCTAACGATATAGTTGTCGATAGCGTATTGTGCCTGTGTAATCAATACATCAACATCTGCATCATCTAGTGCTGCAAGTGCTGCTATATCTGTGCTATCCTTTACAGTAGTGGCATCGGTATATACTGGCTCGTTATAGATATTTGCCATCTGAAATATAACTTATGTAAAACTATTTGTCTCCTTTCGCTTCCTTAGCTTCCTTAGCTTCTTTCTTTTCTACCTTCTTAGGTTCAGCCTTCTTTGAAGCAGCAGGAGATTCGATGAGTTCTACTCTCTTAGACTTAGCAACTGCATCAGCAGTAGCCTTGTCAGAGGTTTCAAATACTCCATCTGGTCCAAACTTAGCGTATCCCATGAAATCACCGAGTCTTACACAGTGTCTTTTTGGTCCTTTGAATTTAAACATGTTTGTCTATATATTGTATAAATAATTACACAGCAAGATCTTCGATAAGTACGTGTGCATCGTCTGGGTTTCTAACTTCGAGAGTGATTTCTCCGAGGATAGTTCCATTGATACCGTCATTACCCTGTACCTTGTAGATTTCAGATGTGAATCCTTCCATAGTAGCGTACTGGATTCTTGAAGGATCTACGATAGCAAGCTGATCTTGTGCTACAGCTCTATCAGCAACGATAACGAGTCTCAACCCCTGATCAGTTTCGTAGATGTCTACAGAACCCCCAGCGATCTGTCCGATACCAGTTCCTGCTGCTTCTCTAGTTGCTCTAATGATGTTATCATTGAAAGTAGAGATAGTTCTTCTCTGAGTTGGGTGACATACCATAACAGCCATACCATCAGCTCCGTTTGCGAGTCCGATTTCAGCAGCGTCATTGATGAGGTCAGGTGAAAGTGCTCCTCCTGATGCATCGAGTTTGTTACCTGTACCGTCTCTAAGGAATGTGAACAATCCTCCCATTTCACCACGAGTTCCAATAGCAGTACCTGTAGGTGCTACTCTTTCTCCAGAGATTGTAGCTCTGTTGATCTGGTATTCGAGCTGTTTGAGGTTGTACATTTCCTGCTTAGCAATCTGATCATCGATAGAGTAATTTGCAACCTGCTGAGTTGTTCTAGCAACGTTGAAGTCTCTTCTGAAGATCTGAGTGTAGTTGTAATCCATAACTCCTTCGAAGTTTACAGATGTATCAATGTTAGAGTTCTGCTGAATAGGCGTAGAGTTCAAGTATACTACTGCACCAATAGCGAGGTTTTCGTCAACTGTACCTGGGTGAAGTGTAACTGCAGCAGTAGTAGCATTTGTAACAGAAGTTACGTAGTGCTTTACAGTAGCTGAAGTACCATCAACCTTTACATATTCAAGAATCATACCTTCTTTCATACCAGTAGTGTCAGCAACAGTGATAGTTGGATCAGCCATAGTATATGCTCCAGTAAGAGAGAACGATACAGGCTTAATGAGTTCGTTTACCCATTCGTGCTTAGTATTGATAACTACACCGTCCCAAGATCCGATAACCTTAGAAAGAGTAGGATTCTGTTCCAACATTGTTCTAAATTCTTCGTTTACTGAACGTTTGCTGTTAGCAAATTCGTAAGTGTTTTGCAATTGTGCCATGATTATTACATATAAGTATAAATATTATACTACTTATTACGCCCAGCCTTTAGCATACCAGCGATATCACCCTTCTTTTTAGCTTCTTCCCAGGCATCAATAGATTTGGCACCTGATCCGCTTTTCTTAGGGGTAGATTTTACCTCCGTGGTATTCCAAGTTGGCAAAGCTTCTCTAAGTAGTTCTGCCTGTTGTAGAGGATCTCTACCTTCCAGGGCTTTATTAAGGAAGTCCTTGTGGCCTTCAGGGATATTTTCTTTCATCTTCTCTACTTCCACTTTCGTGCTTTCGAGTACAGTATCCTTAAAGCTCAAGAGGTCTTCATTTGTCTTTGTCAATTCTGCAACTTTACCTTTGTACTCAGTGAGCAGTTCTTCATATTTACCCTGCTCTACCTTCTTAGCTTCAGCTCTTTC
>Ga0098033_1000812_pt1 | contig 13565 bp, 7 predicted proteins | sample 1_EtaG_FD_75049 | JGI IMG/M metagenome (GOLD analysis project Ga0098033, IMG submission 75049) | Marine viral communities from the Subarctic Pacific Ocean - 1_ETSP_OMZ_AT15124 metaG | ecosystem: Environmental > Aquatic > Marine > Oceanic | place: Pacific Ocean | collected 2015-01-07
ACTTGCAGCAGATGGCCACGCGAGAGCGATCTGGCAAATCCTCAAAGCCGCCGGGGTCTATGCCGCCAACAAGGAAAGCTTCAATTGGCTACTTCGCAGCCTGACAAGGCACAAAGCCAATCCACTAAAGATCTTACAGCACTGTCAAAGGGTCTGGAATACAGACGAGCGGTGCCCTCCCATCATCATTCAAAAGAACCTGGATCGCGTTGCTGTCCGGGGTCTGTGTAGCGTAATCAAACCCCCCAAGCCCAAGAAGGAGACCAAACCAGCCTAAGGGGGACTTATGAGGAAGCGAGTAGGCCGAGCTTTGACTCGGCTATTGACGGCATTACTGCTAGCTACCAGCGCGTTTGCACAGGTATGGACGTATGGCGATGACCGAAACGACAGTCCGCTGTATGTGGCTGGCGATCCGCCGCCACCGCCCAAAATCGGTTCGATCATGGATATCGAATGGTATTTGGACGGGCTGTGGACTGAAGAGGCCTGGGGGATACTGGTGTTCGGCTTCGATTTCGAGATGGAGGCCAATATCTGCTATTACTCGAAGGATGTTGATCACCTTAGAAACCGATGGCTGCTCATGCCTCCGCTGTTCCCTGTGGGCCTGATGCTGTGGACCCCACGGTCTACGGATGTGTTCCGCTATAAACTGCTAATCCCTGCCGATCCTATCCTGATCGGGGAAGTTATGACGGCTCAAGCATTCATGCAGGCGACCGATCAGCACGGCGGCTCGCGCTGCGACCGCTTCCGGGCTACTACCGCTCTCCGTATCCAGTTCATGCGCTGATACAACTGGCGTAAACTCGCATAACCAATTAGGCTAATGCGCGTGGGAGATGGGAACCACAACCTAGAAGCCTTACTCAGCGAACCTCCAGAAACTCGCAGGAGTTGCGCGGTCTGCAACGCAAACAAGGACATCAAAGAAATAGTTGAGACTTATAGGCGCATGAAGGCGGAAGGTCGTACGCAATGGTCAGTGCGTAGGCTCTATGAGAAGATTATTGAACCTATGAATCCCGGCTTCCGAACAGATGTTCTGTATAGGCATCTGAAAGAGGGGCATGGAGTAGATGGATTCTGAAAATCTCGAAGAAGCTCTTTCCTCTCCAGATGACCCCGAAGCTGAAGCTTTAGCCGCCAAACTGCGCCATCGCGAAGCCCAAGTCAGAAAGCTCAAAGCTGACAACCGCAAGCTCAGTAAGCAAGTCGTTGAGTTAGAGCGGGGTCTGGAGATCCGAGAGGGCATTACCATTCCCGTCGAAGGCAAGCCTATCCAGGCAGACAGCAAACTCCTTCATGAGGCTACGGCCATTGCGATGCTGAGTGATGTGCATTGGGGAGAAGTGGTGGACCCGGCGACCATCAACGATATCAACGAGTATACCCCAGAGATCGCAGAAGCCTCCGTTGCTCGTTTCTTCGAGTTGGTCCGCTGGCATGTCAAGATGCTGAGATCACGCATCGAAATCAAGGAACTGCTCCTGATCTTGGGCGGCGACCTAATCACCGGGCACCTCCACGATGAGCTACTTGAGACTAATGCACTCGGTCCTATCCCGGAAGCAATAGCAGTCCAGGCGGCGATCAAGTCAGGCATTGACTACCTGCTCGAAGACCACGATCTCAAACTCAACATAGCCTGTGTCTATGGCAATCATGGCAGGATCACAGCCAAACGTAGGCATAGCACGGGAGCTAGAAACTCCATCGAGCGATACCTTTATTCAAACCTTGCCAACCTCTTCAAGGGCAATGATCGGACTATCTGGACTGTGGCGGACGGAGCGCATATCTACCAACAAATCTACGGCGACACAGTCCGCATCCATCACGGCGATGATGTCCGCTACGGCGGCGGAGTTGGTGGCCTAAGCATTCCCCTGCACAAGGCTTGCAAAAACTGGGATACCGTAAGAAAGGTCAAGTGCAGCTTTTTCGGGCACTGGCATCAATTGAGAGACTTCGGGTTCGCTTGTGTCAATGGCAGTACGATAGGATACTCGGCTTACAGCCTTGCCATCAAAGCGGAGTTTGAGCCTCCTCGACAGCTATTCTGCCTATGGGACAAAAAGCACGGAAAGACGGTTTTCGCCCCAATACTGACCAGATCATGAAGATCGACAATCGATCAGTCGCAAACGCTTTGTGGGGGCGACTAAGGACAGGCGCAGAAGAGTATGGCGATACATCATTCCGAAGGTCGATGAGATCGCTTGCTGGCGAAGTCCTCGAAGAGCTTCTCGACGTAGTTGGATGGACGGCAGTAGCTTGGCTTGTCAAAACAAAGCCTGGGGCAAAGTCCATCTCACGAAAAGACGTAGACGCTTTCCTCGCGCACATCACTTCGGAGCATGGGATCAAGTCTAACGACGAATATCTCCAGGCGATGCTTCAGATTTCGACCATATGCTTGACCGCTTGGGCTGAATTTTCCAGTCAATGGGGCATGAAGCCAAAGCGAAAAAGAAGCACCGCTGACAAAGCCGCTGAAGCCGCCGAGAAAGTCCTTAAAGACTGCCGTCGAATCCTGCAATCCGTGGGGCATGAACCAGATGACCGAGAATTGAGCGAGCTAATGCTGGCCTCGATTCGCCCCACGCTGACAGAGTTCATCCAAGATCGAATCGGCACCGTCTTGGGGGTTGTCGTAGAGTCTTCTACGTCCTCCGACACGGAAGACTAAATAGATGTACTCGGGCAGCCGGACCCTACGACGAAATCACACGGTTCTTCTGCGATTCGAGATTCTCTATCTTCTTCAGACAGATCTCTGGCAAATTCAGAATACTGCGACATGCATCGCGAGAGCCTCTGAATTGACCTAGCCGCCAAGCCAAAGTGTCCGTATCCGTTTCATCACGGGGCACACCGTCGAGATGGTCGATAAGGCTTTCCATCCAATTGGAAACCTCGTCAATGAGATACTTCCAGCCGACAGACTTTGCCAACTCGGCAATGGCATAAAGCCGTTCACTGTCTTCTTGGAGATCCTCAACTTGTTTAGCTCTATCGCGCTGATAAGCTTCCCAACTGAGAGTGTCAGACTTTGCTGATTTACGTGGCATAAGGAGGGGTTCCTATCTTCTAATCGCCTTCGATACCTCTTCTAAATATTTATCGTAGAAGAGAATGATATTATAATCACTGCCTAGCCATTTACGAAGATCTTGTTTCTGCTCTTGGTTCAATTGCGCCCAGCTTCGCCCCTTCATAATCCGCATTCCTAACAAGGAACTAGCGACTGGTTCTTTGCCACCAACAGACGTAGCAGCCTTCATAAGTTCCTTCAAAACCTTGCCGTCATAGGGCTTAAGCCCCTTGCGGATAAGGTTTTTAGCTCTTTTCATATCCTTATGAAAAGCTTGATAGTTCTCTCTGCCCTCTGCGCCACTCATCTCTAACTCGGTCAATGGAGCGTAACGCCTTCTCCATTTGTAATAACGAGGAATAGCTCGCCTTAGATCTGGGTCGCTTTCGACAAGGCCAAACATCTTAAGCCCGAAAAGACCACGCTCAAGATCCTTACCAACAGGCGTGAATCCCTTTGCATACTCCCAGACCCTTTCAATAGGACTTAGGTGCTTATACTTTGCTTGACCACCTCGCCCAGATATCCCGTCTCTAAGCGCCGCAGTAAAAGGAAGTCCGCTTTCTCCAAGAGCATAAGAAAGCCCTATGACATCAAAGATTTCTCCAACGCTCTGCCAAGGCGTAACGCCATATACGAGCGAATCAAGCATACTTCGGCCTTCCTGCGTTGCCTTGAGTAGACTGCCGCCAGCCCCGCCAAATGTAGACGTTTGAACAGCCTCTGACAGAGCAAACCATGGATCTTCCCAGGCTTCCAATGCATATTGAAGAACCCCTTCGAAGCCACCTTTCCAAGCACTCAGAATCGCAGTGGCGGCGGTTCCTGCGGCAGCACTGCCCATGAGATAACGCGCTGCCATCTTAGAGGCTTCAGCTTGCCCTCTATGATTCCCATCTTCTGTTGCTTCTTTGAAGTGTTTGGCAATGTCTATAGCCTGACTAGCTCGCCGCATAAAATAATCTTGGAAAGCAAACATGCCTCTGAATGTTCGATTATGGCTTGCCGTACTTCTTTCTGCTCCAGCTTGCGTCGTGCCACCCATTGTATAACCGGCAGCGCGTCTCAAGAATGTGTTGTTCATCTTCGGAGTCGAAGCACCAGATAAGAAGGTGTCGATTTCCTCTCGGCTAAACTTGAAGTACTTCAATGTTTGGCGAGCCGTAGATTGACTAGTCCCAATCAAGAAAGAGCTATGCTTAGGAAGCTTTCCAGCCTGAAGATCTTTGATGAATCTCTTTGCCGCTAAAAGCGTAACCATCTCGTTTATTTCTGTGACAAATCGAGTGGGCGTATAAAGCGCCGTCCCAGTAACTCTTGCAAGATCCGAAAGCTTTTGGCCTTCTCTCATTGTGAGGGCGGTTACATTTGAGTCGAGCATCCCAAGATCAAGAAGCTCTTGTCGCATTTGCTCGATTTTCTTACGACCGTCAAACTTCCCATCTTTATCTACGCTAAGTAATGATCCAAACAGATCACCATAAGCTGCCCCCACTCTCCTAAAGCCAAAGAGTGATGCTGGCGCTCCGAACGGCTCGGGAAGATTAGGGATGAATGCCCTGGTCAGCTTTCCGGCTCTCCACAAAGAGTCGTAAATCTGACCAAACCTAGCCATTCGCCAAGCAGCAGAACCAATCTTGAGTCTAGGACTCTTATCAACAGGTGAAAGATTGAGGGCGCGAAAGACTTGATCTGCAAGCGTCTTTGCTGCATCTCCGCCCTCTTCTCGAAGGATGTCAACGCGCCTCTCAAAGGTACGGCGCTTCGCATCTTCTGGAAGTTCTTCTGGCTCCCGATATTTCTTAGCTTGTGGAGGAAGCGGAATATCCTGCCCAAAGACATCTATAAACGAAGAGCGAGCCGCAGCATGTTCAACCATGCTAGTCATGTTATGGAAAGGATCGGCTTCCATAATCGGCATACTTATTTCGCGACCAGTGATCGGATCTTTCGCATAAAGACGATCAGGGAAATGCTCAAACAAACGAGAGATCTCAGCCGCATCCCGACGAATAACATCACTTTCAAGGCCAGATCTAAGTTGCGTTAGAACATCGTCCTCCTTCATATCGTTTTCGCGAGCAAGCTCCTTGATTAGAGCCTTATGCCATATACCTTCCTCTCTCTTTTGCCCCAAAGTAAAGAGCAAGTCGAATCCCCACGGATTAAATCGCCGTGTCATATGCCAACGATTTGGATCTACTCGGAAAGGAAGCCAACCGCGTAGGCGGATATCTCCATGATCTGGACTTTCCGTAATAGCTTCAGCTTCAGCCTTCAAATAATCACGACTGCGCTCACCAAGTTCCTGCTCATGCGCTTCGATTACCTCTTCTCGATCTTTGCCTGAAAAACGCTGCTTTCCATTTATCGTTATCCTTTCAAAGATAATGGCATCGATCAATTCGCGATTACTACGCTCACGAAGAATCTTATGACCTTCAAACCATTTGCCGGTTTCGAGGAACAGGTCGTGTGCGCTCTCTACGATTTCCCTGGCTACATCAGAGAGCTTATTCATGTCATACTTCCCCTCCATGGCAAGGTGAAATACGGTGCGGCTAGAGTCACCGCTACGAACATGCTCATTGAGTTCTCTAACTGCTCGTTTACCGCGTCTGCCTTCCTTCGTAACAGAAAGACCTAAAATGTCTCCGCTGGTAAGCTTTTGATAAGCCTTGAGCTTCTTCTCAATCTTGCCTTTGCGATGCTTGGCTTTATCGACAACTATTCGAGCATCTTGAGCCATTTCATAAGCGGCATCTGAGCCAATCCGCTCTAGCCGATCTATCATTGGCATTGCCCACTGATAGAGCAGGCCATCAGCAGACCATAGCCTAGTAAGTTTGTGCGCTGCCCCAACGCCATGCAAAGCCTTAGCCGTCATCCAATTTGCGATTTGCCCTATCTCATTGAAATACAATGAGCCAGCTTGAGTCTCCTTGCCTTTAGGCGGTGGAGGATCTTCAGGATCGCGACCCTTGGGAAGTTTCTTAGGCTTGGTGGGAGGCTTGGCAATACCAAAATGGGGGTCCATTTTGCCAATATGAAGTCCACCCTCATACTTGGTTGGAATCTTGCGCCCACTTCCCGCAATGGGCATTACAACCATCTGAACCCCTTTTACAAGGGGATCAGAAAACTTGGTCGCCCTTACAAGAACCGGAGAAGTATTATCAGCTGCTCGGATCTCGACTTCGGTAACACCCAACTCGCGTAATGCTTGCGCTCCCTCGCTCCAATACTTTGCATCTACGACAAGCCCAGGTCTAATGCCAACAACAACATCTGGAAATCCTGGTTGAGAAAGCGGCACCCCTTGAAGGACTCCCTTTGCAACGCCAAGCATGGCATCGGGCGTTGTTTTTCCTACCGGCTTTGCCTTCTGAGGAATGACAAGCTTATAATCTGGAAAGGAAGACTCTAAGCGATCTCCCGAACCAATATGATGCGGTCCTTCCCGCTCTAACGGCTTGTCAACCTCGACTTCCAGCAACCACCTTCCTTGGGTTGCTGCCATGACGTTTCCTTCACCAAAATATACTGCATCGAGTCCATGTCGGCCCCCTTCTCCAGCTTTTTCACTAGCCCTAGCTACCGCCTTAAAGACTCGGCCAGAATCTTTTCCTGGTGAAGGCGGTAGTGTGTCATCGGTAGTTAGCGGCTCACCCTTTTTTAGTGGCTTAGATTCTATTGGGGGCCATTCAAGCGGCTCTGCAACTCCTCCTTTTAGTTTGCTGAACCGCCTAATTGCCTCAAGGCCATTCTTAGTGAAGTCGCCTTTGCCTAAATCCCACCAACCCTGCTTCGCCAGACTTTTGCCTATTGCTGCGGTGACATTTCCCCTTAGATGTTCAGCAAGAAGCGCATCGCTTTCAAGGATCTTGTCGGACAGAAAACCGACCTTCTTTCCCAAGATCAGATTTCTTGCCCCCACAGTCAACTGCTGAAAAGACACCACATCTTTAGCAAGAGACTTCTCTGTTTCCGGCTTTTTAGCAGACTCGACTTCCTCGGCAGGAGGCTTGACTTCCTCGGCAGGAGGCTTGGTAGGAGGCTCGCCCTTCTCCGCCTCCTTTGCCTCTTCCATCTTTTGCTTGAGATCTGCGACAAGCGCGGCCTTTGTCTTGAAACCAGTATCTCCTCCAATCTTGCCTTGCTCTATAAGAGCAGGCTTTGGAGTTGCTTTGACATCCTTTAGTTCACTTAGGAGATCCGCCGCTGTCTTCTTAGCAGGCTCGGCTTCCTTGGTGGGAGGCTTGGCTTCTACTAAGTCTTCGGGAAGGCGACCTTCGGCTCGCTCTGCTCCCTTATGCCATGACTCAGTTACATCAGGGACAAAGCCAAACTCTTCCTTCCAAGCCTTTTCGAGTCTGTCTATGAACTCATCGAGTGGTATGTCCTCTTTGGGATCGAGTAGCTTTCTTCCCTCCTTCAACAGCTTCATTGAAGTGAATGATTCCGTTGACCAACTTACCCCATCAATCTCCCTTTCCTTCGGGAAGCGTGGGTCCGCTTTGCCGCGAGTAGCGTAGTCACTGAAAATCCTATGCTCTATTCGCTGCTTTGTTAGTTCGGGAGTGACCTCAGTAGGACGTTGTACGATTTCGCCAGCTTCGTCATAATGCTTTGGACCCGCAAAGCCGCCCTCCTTCTCTTCCGCCTTTACCTTTGCTGTAGCCTCTTCGAGATACTTCTCCTTCCAACCCTCTTCTCTAACGAGATCTACTTCTCCAGTGAATTTGGGAGGAGCCGTTCTTTCTTTCTCAGCGGCTTCCTGAGCTTTGAGTAGCGCCTTGCTCTCTTCGGAAACTCTAAATTTCTCGACTATCCTTTTCTCCAGATCCTTTACGAGCGCAGCCTTTGACTTGAAGCCAGTGTCTCCCTTGATTTTGCCTTGTCTCTGAAGAGCAACACTTGAAGTTTTCCTAGTCTCGACTACCTCCTTCTTGAGAACCTCGATCTCGCTCTCAAGATCTGCGATCCCCTTCTTGGCAGACTCTATAGCAGCGTCCTCTTCTACTTTCTCAGCCTCTGCCTTCTCAGCCCCTACCTTCTCAGCTTCTGTCTTCTCAGCCTCTACCTTCTCAACCTCTACCTTCTCAACCTCTACCTTCTCAGCCGCTGCCTCCTTTTCTTGCTTTGTCTCACCTACCTTCTCAGCCTCTACTGTGACAGGAGCCTCTTCTGCGACAACCTCGCCTTCTTCGGTCTTCTTGGCGGTCGCAATCTCGCTAACAATGCGTCCCAATGCTTTTATTGCTGGTCCTGCATTCTTAAGACCGGCAAATACTCTTGCCGCTTCTCGATGAGCTTCGAAATATTGAGGGCGATACCTCGGATCAACATCAATTACTCCGCCTTCGGCCTTCAAGGCCATCATGGCAACGACTTCTTGGAGTGCCCCGTAGGTCTGCGTGGCTTCCATCATCTGAGATTCGTGAGGAGCAACTCGCCAGATCATCCCTGCAACTGCGTCTAATAGTTCAGGGAGAGTTTCAGGGGCATTTCCATCCTTGGCGAGTTGCCTCATGAACTCTGCCCTTTGCATCAAGCCGACAGCAATCTGCTGGGAAGCTGTTGCATCAGAATTCTTAAGCCCCTCGATATCCTTTATGATTTTGGCATGAGCCTCTTCAGATATCTCTTTCCACTCTGCGCCCTCCTTCTCTCCAAGTTTGTTCGGATCCCATTCGCGCTCTTCGAGTTTCCCGTCCCGATACCTAATCTCGAAATGTCGCCCGTCTCTGATGTCGATATAGCCACCATTGCTGGCGTACTCATCGCCTCCAGATGCAATCTTGAAGATCCGCTCGTTGATTTTGTCAGCAGTAGTGAGATCGTTGAATGACTTAAGCAGTTCAATGGCTTCTTTGCCCCCCGCACTAGCAGGAACCTTGATTCCCGCGCTCTCTAATCTCTCAGTGGCAACCTTTCCGAATTTGACGAATCCCTCCGTGTAGTTGATATCAATGAAATCTCCCTCTTCCCTTTGGAATCTCCCACTCTTTATTGAGAGCCTCGATGGGCCTTCGGCGGTTTCAAGTTGTCTATGTCCACTGTGATGAAGCTCAGTAAGCACCCCTTCAAGCTCAGGAGCAGTGCCTTTAGGAACTGGATAATCAAGAAGAGGATCTAAATCCCGCTCAGTCCTGGGCAGGTTTCTAATGCCACCAACCTTGAGAACATTCAGTCCGAGAAAGGCTGGCAAAATGTTTGAGGACCAACGCTCCCATGCACCTGAGAGCTTCTCATCATCGATCTGAAGTTCGCCATTCTCATCGTAAGAGAAGGCATCAATAGCCTCTCCCCAAGCATGGAAGTCAAGCGTTGCAAACATGGGCGCTTCGATCAGAGCTTCTGTCGCATTCCCCGCAAGCGCACGAAGTTTCCCAGGCTTTCTACCTCGGACCTTATTCCCGAAATGCTTGCCAAGCTGCATAACACCTTCAAAGAGAGGCCAAATCGCAGCTTCGATCAAACCGTGATATGTCCGATCCCAAAGATCCGTTGGCTTTCCATTCTCATCAATCCCATGAGTAACGAAGTTCAACAAACCCCAGCCAGCAGCGTTATGCATTGTTCCGCCACCAACAAGTCTGCCGCCTACCTCTCCCGCCTTCCCAAGAACCTTCCCTCCAGCCTTTCCAGTGCCCTTCGCGAAGGCTGTAGATATCTTTGCAAACTTCTCTATCGCACCATGACTCTTGACCATTTTGCCAATCGACTGATGAAACTTTATCGCAGCCTTAGCCTTCATGAGCTTGTCTGCATTTCGGACGGCCACTTCAGCAGCCTTTGACGCAGTTGCGGTAACTGCTTTGCCTACTGCCGCGCCAGCCTTGGTCCCAGCAATAGCCCTCGAAGCGGCTGCTCCACCTCTAATAATTTGCCCGGAGATGGTTGTTGGTCCGCGCAAAGCAGGGATTACCCTTCCCGCCCTGGAGGCAACCTGCCCTGATAATCCTGCGCCACCAGTCCCGAATACGCCTGCAATGCCTCCTACGAAATAGGAGACATCTGCAAGGATCCCCATCTCTTCGGCCATTCGCCCAGTCCGCTTCAGGGCTTCGTCATAACTAATATCCTCTGAAGCCCACGGCGCTTTACTTCCTGCGCTTGCGAGAAAAGAAGCATAGTCAGGAGCTTGTGTTTCTGTGATACCCACAAGTCCACCGAGATACCAAACGGGATCGATGAAGCCGCTTTGGACGAACTGGGTATATGTATTCGCAGCAGCTTGATAGGTCTTAGCTATCATCGTTGATCCAAAGAGGGTCGCATGTGCTGGATCCCACTCGGCAACTTCTAAAGCCCTATCCTCCTCTGTCAAATTTAGGACGGCATCAAAGTACTCGTCTCTCGCCTTTGCTAGATCTTCATTCCAAAATGGAAGGTCTTCATATTCGCCAGCAACCTGATTCCGAACATTGTATTCAATGAGATTGTCAACTGCCTTGAACTTCTCAAAGCCGATCTTATTGGCAATGCTCTTCTGGCTCTTTGAGAGCCGATACTTCGAATAATCGGCAACGCTCTTCTTCTCAGGAGAATAATCAGGAAGACCTTCTGAGAAAGTCTTCTGAATATCGTCGATCTTCTTGTCAACCTCGGCATCCGGTAATGGAAGACTAGAATCAAAACGAGGAAGAACTGCGCCAAGCCAACTTTCTAAGTCGCGACCAGTCTGAACAGTTCCATAGTCTGGTCGCTTTTCATCGCGATTAAACCCAATCACGGAACCTTCAAGAGGCTGACCAAAAGCCTCTTCGCTTGCATCGAAAGCCTGCGCCTCCCCAATTTCTGCTGCCTCCTTCTCTGGAGGAGTCCATGAATAAGGAGAGAAGGTCTTTGAAAGCGTGGCGACCGTTCCTTCAGGGTCATTGATATTCAATGTCCTGAGCTTCTCAACCATTTGCTCTGTTGAGATGCGAGGATTGGCTACCTCATCCTCTGCCTGATATCGACGTAAAGTATCTGCGGTAAGATCGACAGTCGGATCTTGAATAGCCCGATTCCAAATCCTGCGATCTCCAGCATCTAAGGGATCTAAACCAAAGTAGGAAAAGCCAAGGCTCTGAGCTTTTCTACGAGCCTTTTGAATCCTTAGTCTTCGAGCTTCATCGCTATCGAAAGACTGGAACTCGACAGGCTCCCACTCATAAGGCTGTAATCCTAGATGCCCACCCATGGAAGATTACCGTATCCGCTTTCCTGGAATTCCACTCGGAGTAACAGTCGAAGTACCGGTCGGAGTCGGAGTAACGGGAGGTACTGAGGTCGAACCAAATATAGACGTTCCAAGATCCATCATCTCCTCGAATCGCTGTTTGATAGCGTTAGGAGCCGACTTTGTTCTTTCAGCCATGGCTTTGGCGTTCTCCACAGCAGCATCATAAATCTCATCCAACTGCCTTTTTCCTTCCGCTATATCTATCTTACGAGTCTGCACATCAGCCTGGATTTGAAGAATCCTAAGACTGTTATCGCTTAGATAGGCATCGGCCCAAACTTGGAGTTCCTTCGTCCTCGCGCCTTCGAGTTGATGTTGAATAGCTGACAGATTCTTGAATCTCTGAATCTTTCTATCGACTGCAAGTTCCCCCGCCCTCTCTGGGCCAAGGTTTTTGATCTCTGTTTCGAGTTGCAACCTATCTCGCTGCTTGACCAACTTCCGATATTCGGGATCAAGCATGTCCTCGACATTTTGCGTTTCCAACCTCACTTGAAGGTTGGTTAGCTTCTCCTGAGCTTTGCCTTTGGTGATATCTTGCTCTCGAAGAGTTTCTGCTTGCTCCAACGCCTTCAAGTTCTTCTTCCACTGCTCGGGGCGAATCTTCTCGTTGAACTCATTCAACCTCTTCTTAAAGCCTGCTTCGTCTTCGTCGAACTCGCCCATCCTTATCACTCGCTTTTTAGCCTCATTAGCCTCTGCTACGGTAGGTCGAGTCTTGATGTGGTAATCGCGATCTTCCTTGCGAACATCTTCTTCATGCTGCAATTGTCGCTGGCGGAATTTCCTCGCTGCCAGATCCATTGCGCGGATCTCTTTGATCTCGTCTTTAGAGGGTTGGGTTTCTAGCAGCCTTGCTCGATCTTCCTTGCGAGCCTTATAGTCAAACTCGCTCAAATCAACTTCATGCTGTCGCATCCTGTTGAGCAATGCTACATCTGTCCGCGCTGATTTTTCGTACGCCCTCTTATCCTCTTCGTACTTTCTCGTCCTTGTATCCCATCCTGCTTTCGATCTTTGATCTGCGATGTCTAAGTTTTCTTTCTCTGCTTGTCGCTCTCGCGCTTTTCTTGCTTCTTCGGCTGTTGGCTCTTTTCCATATCGCCCTGCCTCTCGCGCGTCTCTTGCTTCTCTGAGCTTTGCATCTCTTTCTAATCGCCCTTCTTCTGTTTCAAAGCCTTTCGCTGCTCGCTTTGCTGCTTCTCCTTCCCACACATGAGTTTGCTTTGCTCGCGCTTCTCTTAACTCTGCTATTTTCCTAGTCCAATCGTAAGTTGTGACTTCTCTAGCATATCTCTCATCGTCTCTCTTGTTCTCGATCTCTAATCTTGCCACATCGTTTTGCGCGATAGCCAACCTCGCAGTAGAGTGCTGCGTTTCTAACTGGCTTGTAGCCATGTAGGCTCGATGCTTTTCCCAGAAGGTGTCTAACTCGTTCTTGAGTTGAGCAGCCTTTAGAGCGCCTAGTTGTCGTTGCTGTGCAAGATCAGGGGCATCGCGAATAGCCTCGGCTGCTGTGCCAAGTCCTCTTCCGAAAGTCTTAGCACCCTCTGCTTCATACTTCAGCGCCTGCTCTTGAGCCTGCATAGCAAACTGCTGACTTTTGAATAACGTATCCCGTGCCATTATTTTCGAAGCTCCTTGGGATGAGAGTAATAACTCGTACTAGGCAGCACCTCATAATCACTCCGCTCCATTATTGGATTATTTTCTAAAACGTCTGCTGGCGGTTCCCGAAAAGGCATGGTTTCTACTGGGTTTCCTGAAACTCTATAACCATCATCGCTCAGTTGGTAATCCACTGCATACCTTTGTGCCCCATCAGAGCTATAAGCTTCTGAACCAAGGTGCATCCCCATTGCCCGAACACCCATGAATCCATCTATGTAATCGTTGAGGTCATGCGCCCATTGGGATTCATGATCATCTTCGATTCCCTTGAGGGCGAAGTTCAGATTGGCATTGGGATCGCCTAGCTCTTCTCCGGTAGCAGCCAGCCCAGCATTGTCAGTCCATGCTCGCCCAGGATGGCCTGTGCCCTGACTCATATCCATTCCCATTTGGGCTAAGTCACCAGCAGTATTTAGAGGACCACCAGCGCCACCGCCAGGAAGGATTCCACCGCCTCCTGCTCCAGAGATTCCACCGCCTCCCGCTCCGAATCCTCCGATATCACCGCCTCCGGTTCCGAGTGGTGCCGCTCCGCCTCCGCCGAGTCCTCCGCCGCCTCCT
>Ga0098033_1000813_pt1 | contig 13562 bp, 15 predicted proteins | sample 1_EtaG_FD_75049 | JGI IMG/M metagenome (GOLD analysis project Ga0098033, IMG submission 75049) | Marine viral communities from the Subarctic Pacific Ocean - 1_ETSP_OMZ_AT15124 metaG | ecosystem: Environmental > Aquatic > Marine > Oceanic | place: Pacific Ocean | collected 2015-01-07
ACGTTTCAGGATTTTGAGATAATTGCAATTCTGAATAATTGCGAGGATGATACGGAATCAATTCTTCGAGAGTATGGCAAAAAATTTCCACAGAGCGTTAATATTTTTTACTGTTCCATCCCCGGTATCGTACCAACGTTGAATACCGGAATTCCGCACTGTTCGTCAGAGTTAATTGCCAGACAAGACGGTGACGACTATTGGTATCCTTCGAAGTTGGAAAAACAAGTAAAGTTTTTGGATGAAAATCCTGATATCGATATCGTGGGTACTCAATTACGGCAGGTCAACGGTAATGGTGATCCCATAAATGCAGAGTTGGTGCATCCCACGACGGATTTCGAAATTAAGCATAAGCTATTATCTGGTAACAATTCGATAGTTCATCCCACCGCCGTTTTTCGAAAGCACATATTTTTGCAGGCAGGAACGTATGATGGCCACTACAGGTTTGCTGAAGATTATCATTTGTGGTTAAAGTGTTGTAAGTGGTATAAGTTTGCAAATTTAAGCGAGGTACTTTTAGATTATACGGTGTGGAGCAACTCAGAATATAATCCGCAGGTAGTTCCCATGACATGCGAGATGATGCGTTTTTTGTATAGTAATATCGGGTTAGATCTTTGGGATATAAAATGACAACAAAGATATTTTCTTCTCATTGTGCCAGGTCCGATTTCATAGATTATCAATACCGAAGCCTTAAAAGCTTTTTTACGGATGAGCATGAACTCATTATCTTGAATGATGCAAAAGATCCTGTAGTAAGAGCAGCTATAAGCTCCGAGTGTGTGAGACTGAATTTAGCGTGTTACGAAACGCCAGATGACCTGATTCATTCTAGCGGCCCGGTCGCATGTGCATCAGTCTTACAGTGGGCATGGGATGAGTTAGTGATAAAGAAATATTCGGATGCCTCAATTGTCTTTTTAGATTCTGACATGTTTATGGTTCGTGATTTTTCAGCTAAAGACTTTTTAGGCGATGCCGTAATAGCAGGTGTTCCCCAACGTCGAGGGAAAATTGCATATTTTTGGAATGGTGTGATGCTTTTTGATGTGCCTAGAATGCCCAACCCAGAGAGGATAATGCTATATTGCGGGATCGTGCATGGTCAAAATGTTGATGTGGGGGGGATGATATACTATTATTTTATGGAAAATCCTCAAATTGGTATTAGGGCTATTCCACACACCTCTCATATTCATTCCAGTAATTCGAATATGCATATTTTACCAGAGCAAGTACTAGCTCGTTATGATGAGAACTATAGGATAGAGATTTGTGCTAGTAGTTTTTTACATTATGGATCAGGGACGAATTGGAAAGTGGCCCCGGGTCATGAGTTTGTAGTTTCAGGAGACAGTGCTCCTCCAAAGACGACATTTGTTTTTTGGCTATTAGATTCCTGCATCGATGGTGACATCACGATGCCGGAGATCAGTTTCGTATTTCAGGGAGATTAATTATGAAAATTGGAATTTTGAATATTGCTACCGGTAATTATCGTCACTACTTTCCTAACCTTTATTATACTATCAAGAAGAGGTTCCTGCCAGATCATGAAAAGCATTTTTTCTATTTTACGGATTTTCCGGAGCAGTTTCCACCTGATGTTAGTGTGATTACGATTGAAAGAAAGGGATTTCCCGGAGACACCTTATATCGATATCATTATTTTGACGCCATAAAATTGCACTTAGAGACAATGGACGTTTTATATTACATCGACGTTGATGCATTTGTGAACTTACCAGTGGGGGATGAGATTTTACCCAAGCCCGGGAAGCCTCTGGTCGGCGTAGCACATCCAGGTTTTTACAACAACCACACTCCGGATGCACCTTTGGGAACACCGGAACCTAGACAAGAGTCTACAGCGTATATCGATCCTTTAGAGCCGCGCCCCTGTTATTGGATGGGAGGATTTAACGGCGGTACCAGCGAGGAATTCCTCAAGATGGCTTCTACAATCAAGAATAATATTGATACGGATGAAGCAAACGATATCGTAGCAGTGTGGCACGATGAATCACACCTTAACCGATATTTTACGACAGCCGCGAACAAAGTTCAGTCAATGGTACCGGCATATGGATATCCAGAGAGCTGGAATATTCCATTCGCTAAAAAGATATTGATGTTAGACAAGGATCATGAAGAGATTAGAAAATTATGATTGTCTCAAAGTGCCCCGTGCGTATTTCATTGGTGGGAGGCTCAACTGATCTAGAGTCTTTTCTCGAGAAATATACCACCGGAGCAGTCGTTAGTTTTCCATGTAGTTTAAATACGTACATTACTCTCCATGAAAACCACAGAGACAAATTCATCATAAACTATACAAAGAACGAAGAGGTCGCATCGATATCCGCTATTAAAAATGATGTTGCGAGGGTAGTTTTAGATCATTTCGATCCGCAAGAGTACTTAACGATAGGCTTCAAGTCCGACATTTTTTCTGTTGGTTCTGGACTAGCCGCTTCATCAGCATACTTGATTGCTTTGATTAAAGCGATAGTCACATACCAGGGTGTGGTAATGTCAAACTTTGATATCTGCAAGCTAGCGCTCCGCTTAGAAAGAAAATTTAATCCGCTTACAGGACAACAAGATCCCTATGGCTGCGGGATGATGGGGTTTAAGAGGATTAATTTTCGCCAGAACGACGATCCCAGTTTTGAATATTTAGATTCTACTTTTCTAGACGCGTTTGACATGTATGTCATTTATACGGGTAAGACAAGAAGCTCAACCAAGATTCTAAAAAGCATTAGTCCTCATCGCTCTTTGCCTGCTATGGAACTAGTCGATGTGATGCACCAATCAATTATTGATTATGATATTGAGACATTTATAGAGGTCATTAATGAGGGATGGGAGAAAAAGAAAGAAACTTCTTCCTTGATAATGTCAGATAAAGAGCTGCTGGAAATCGACGAGCTTCTCGCAAGTTCTCATGAGATCTTGGCACATCGCTTGTGCGGTGCCGGTGGCGGGGGTCATTTTGCCGTCTTTGCTAGAAAAAATGCGGACGTATCCGATTTAAACTCTACTATGAACAAGCGTTTAATTCGAGTTAATATAAGTCAAGAAGGCCTAGCAGCGAGGATAATTGAATGAAAATTTCAGAGCTGATCAGCGTTCTTGATGTGTTTAAGAACGATGACATCAAGCTATTAAGGGACTTAGTCGAGGATCACAACCAAGTTATCATGATTGGTAATGGCGGAAGCAATTCAATCTGTTCCCATATTGCACAGGATTATACCAAGCAATTACGAAAAAAATCATTCACATTCTCAGATCCTTCTCGACTAACGTGTTACATCAATGACTATGGGATGGAAGCTGCATATGCACAGTTTATTTTAGAGTTTGCTGACACCGATACTTTGGTGATTTTAATATCTTCCTCAGGCAATTCTGAAAATATTGTGAGGGCTACATCAATGTGTGTATCCATGGACATCGATTTTATCACACTTACAGGATTTGATAAAGATAACCGTGTCCGATCCCTATACGGAGATAAATCTTCGCTAGACATTTGGGTCGATTCTCATGACTATGGTGTCGTTGAATGCGCACATCAGATCTTTTTGCATACTATAGTGGGTGAATAAATGATATACTGCTTCGATATCGATGGGACAATATGCACTTTGATGCATGACAGCCGTTATGATCGTGCAAAGCCTTTCCCTGATATGGTAAAATGTATTGGGAGGTTATATGATGAAGGGCACACTATTAAGCTCTTCACTGCACGTGGATCTGTGTCCGCAAGAGACTGGACAGTTCAAACGATAGCACAATTAGAGCTGTGGGGGGTAAAATATCATGAGCTGATTATGAATCGCAAACCTCATTATGATCTGATGATTGATGATAAAGCTATTAACGTTGAGGATTGGGCCCGTGCTCATAACTTACGTCTCGAGACGAACCGCGAGGACAGATAGTGTTTACGATATTAATTGCTGCCTATAACGGGAACCGATGGGTGGAAGAAGCTATAGCGACAGCACAGTCTCAGACTTTTCGAGATTTTGAATGTTTAATTTTGGATAACGGTTCTACAGACTCAACTAGGGAGATAGCAACAAAAGCGATTGTGAACGATAGCCGATTTCACTATCATTATTTAAACACAGCAAATAAGGCGAATGCTTTAAATTACGGAATTATGGTAGCCAAGAATGACTGGATTGCAGTTCTGGATGTGGATGACTTATGGGATCCAGAGAAGCTAGCGGCACAAGCTACATTTATTCAAGAGAACCCCGACATCGACATTATAGGGACGCGCTTTAAATATTTCGGTTATGGCGATGATGTTGCTCGTAAAACTCCGGAGCTGCCATTGGACCATGCTGGTATCATGGCATGGTTAGATCGATGTGAAAACCCTTTTGCTACTAGCAGCGTCGTTTATAAGAAAGACATCCACTTTAGAGGTGTCGGTCTCTATAACACTATGTACTATTCCGTAGAAGATTATGAGATATGGAAGAAGGCCAGAATGAGGGGGATGAAATTCATCAACTTACCCTTTATTGGTATGCTTCATCGTATTCATCCCCCGTCCCCCTACCAGACGACGGACCGCCAAAACATATGTAAGGCGCTAGTGGATGTGCTCTATACTGACTTAACAGACGTTCGACATGTGGCTTATTTTACGGAGATGCTACAACGATTCGACGAGGCACTGCCCAAAAGAGCGTGGAGCGACGGGCATTCAGTTCGACATGGGGATGAGCAGTAAAGAGTGCTAGTTTCTCCAAAACACAAGCTTATCTTCTTTAAGTCAATGAAGTGTGCCGGCTCTTCAATCGAGCATGCATTTCTTCAGGCCTGTGATGAAGGAGCATTGTGTGCTGGTGGGTGGAGTGGAAAGTTTGATAATCTCCCCGGTCACGTTGAATATATTCAAAGAAACAACGATTATATTGAAGACGGGATGAAAAAATTTAGATTTCATGCTCATACTCATCCCGATATGTTTATAGATAGAATTCAGAATATCGATATTTATGAAGACTATAAGAAGGTTACGATCACCCGCAACCCCTGGGATGTGGTGGTATCGTGGTATTGGTATGATATTGGTCATATAATTCTACAACATCACCCTCTCCTCATTCTTGAATCTCATAATGAAAAGCAGGCAAAACAGATCTTTAAATCTTTTATAACTAACATCGCCGGTCACACCCCAGTTGCTGTTGATTTATGGAATGAACAGCAACGCCGTGTACAGAGATCTTTAGATTATGTTGCCATGAATGAGAAATTTATTCATCCATGGATCGATCGATACCTACGCTTTGAATCTCTGTCCGAGGATTATCACAAGTGCTGCGATGACCTGGATATTGTTCCGTATCCTCTTAAGAAATTCAAGTCTAAACATAGGAAACTTAAGCATCATTACAGTTATTATTATACGGATGAAACTAGGGAACTAGTGGCAGAAGCATTTCCCAAGACGATTAAGACTTTTGGATATACTTTCGAGAGTCGTTATGATTAAAAAGACTCATGTCACCCACTTTCAGAAAGACCACGGCCCCGGAAAACTCGCCTACACTCTAAAAAAAGGCCTCGTGAATCTGGGCGTAGAGCTCGTATCCTTCGAGGATGCTGAGCACGTGGCATGTTTACAATGGATGGATGAACATTTGACTGTAGCTAATTTTGCAGGAAAGAAAGCAGCGATGGGTCCAAATATATGGGAAACTCCTTCTGAGCGTCCCTACCTTATAGATAGATTTTCTGACTTTATTGTACCTTCTCAGTGGGTCAAAGAGAAGCATTTGAGTGATCCGTTAATTAAAGAAAAAAATGTGCATGTTTGGGCCGGCGGCATAGAGGCTGATATCTGGAAACCGATAGATTTCCAACCTGATCTTGATTGTTTCATCTATTTTAAGAATAGAACCGACGAAGAATGTAGGCAGGTCTGTGATGTTGTCTCTCAATCCGGCCTTAAGGCAGTTATGATCCAGTATGGATCTTATCATGAACAACAACTATTCGAAGTGTGTTACAGATCTAAGTTTGCAATATTGCTCACAAATACTGAGAGTCAAGGGTTTGCATACATGCAAATACTGAGCACGGGAACCCCCTGCTTAGTGTTAGACAAGGATCATTGGACGTCGAGGGATGGTAACCTGACTTTTCCTGCAACGTCTGTCCCTTATTTTGATGATCGTTGTGGTACGAAAGTATCCGAGCTAAACTCAGATATCTTGAATTCTTTCATTTCAAACTTAAACTCTTACTCACCCAGGGACTATATTTTAGAAAACCACACAATATCGATATCAACACAGAAATATTTGGAGATTTTAGAGAATGTCGAGCTATAAGCGCATCTTAATCACCGGTGGGACAGGAATGGTCGGTTCTGCTTTCCGGGTATACGAGCCTGATGGCGCCGTACGTGTTGGTTCGTCTGATTGTAATTTGACAGATATTTCAGAGACAATGTCATTATTACATGAGCATAAGCCTGATGCTGTGGTTCACTTAGCTGCGAGAGTGGGTGGCGTAAAGGGAAACTATGATTTTGTTGGAGATTTCTTTAGAGAGAATATAATGATGAACACCAATATTTTGGAGGCTTGTCGCTTGTATGAGGTTTCAAAGGTGGTGTCATTATTAAGTACATGTATATATCCTGACAGTCCGCGATATCCTCTTACAGAGGACCAGATTCATGCAGGGGAGCCTCACTACTCTAACTTTGGATATGCATATGCCAAACGTATGATAGAGGTCCAATGCCGGGCTTACAGGCAGCAATACGGATGCAATTTTGTGACTGCGGTTCCTAACAATATTTTTGGAGAAAATGATAATTTTGATCTGGAGAACAGCCATGTGATTCCAGCGATTATTCGAAAAATATATGAAGCTAGGGAAAATGATGAGAACACTGTAACTCTATGGGGAGACGGTTCTCCCTTAAGGGAGTTCACATACTCTAGCGATGTTGCTGATGCATTGATGTTTGTGATGAGAAATTATGACGATGCGACGCCTATCAATATCGGATGTACCGGAGAGATTAGTATCAAGAATGTCGCAGAGCTCATCGCGAGGAACATGAATTATGGGGGAGAGATTGTTTGGGATGTGTCAATGCCTAAGGGACAATTGCGAAAGCCGTCTTCCAATGGGAGGTTTTTAGATCTCGGTTGGGATGATTCTTTCTATACTCCGTTTAAAACTGGGCTCAGTCGGACATGTACATGGTTTGAGAAAAACTATCCGAATGTGAGAGGTGTAAAATGAACCACCCCCTCCATGATGGGACATACCTAATATGCGGGATGGAAAGATCAGGTTCAACGTTTGTATATCAAGTTTTGAAGCGCCTCGGCTTGAACGTTAGTAAGTCACATTCTCATGATCCAGCAGCTCATAAAAGTGTCAAGATTTACACGCATAGGGACCCTCGTGATGTTATATGTTCATATGCTCGTACCGCTTTAAAGCCCGAACTTGAATCTGGAGAGATCGATAAATCGATTCCAGGTGTGCCTCGAGAAGATTTACGATGTGCAATCTATAGATTATTTTACCGCCCCAATGCGCGCCAATTAGATTATCGCCTTTTTTTATGGGAGGCATCCCACGGTGCGCCAATAGTTTTCATCAAATATGAAGATTATTTCTTAGGAAATGAAAAAGAGCTTGTAGCGGGATTGTGCACTTTTGTTTCTCAATTTGAGAGCGTAGATGCATCTGAAGAAAATATCGATAGAATCTTAGAAGAGTGTTCGATCGAAGCAAATAGGAAGAGGGCTTTAAAGCTCAAGGACTTCGATGAATGGGATGAGGACGGTGTCCACGGAGATCACATATCGGTCGGGGGTATTTCAACATGGAGAGATGAATTCGATTGGGTGACGGCCGTATGTGTGGATAGACATTTAGGAGACTTCCTCGTTGAGCTTGGATATGAAAAAGACCGTGAGTGGTTTAAGAAATTCCAAGGAAAATAGTTGAACTTTTAGCATACAGGGGATAATATTGTTACAAGGAGTATATACATGTCAAAGGTTTTAATTACCGGTGTAGCCGGTTTGTTAGGCGCTAATTTTTCACGTTACTTGCTAGATAATGGGCACGAAGTTGTTGGTATTGATGATCTCAGTGGAGGTTATCAGTCTAGTGTTCCAGATAACATTAATTTTTATAAGCTAGACTTGAGGGAAAGAAAAGCAGTAGAAGATATTTTTGCTATTGAAAAGCCTGATTGTGTGTATCATTTCGCCGCATATGCAGCTGAGGGATTGAGCCCGTTTATCCGCAACTATAACTATACAAATAATATCCTGTGTAGTGTCAACGTCATTAATGCATGTGTGAATCATGATGTAAAGAAGATAATCTTTACGAGCTCAATGGCGGTCTACGGAGTTGGTACGCCTCCATTTACAGAGTCGCAATTACCCCATCCTGAGGATCCATATGGGATCGCAAAGTATGCCGTTGAAATGGACCTAAAGCAAGCGCACGATCAATTTGGGTTAGAGTATAACATTGTTCGTCCTCACAACGTTGTGGGAATCTACCAGAATATCTGGGATCGATATAGAAACGTCATCGGTATCTGGATTAGACAATCTCTCAATAATGAGCCCCTCACGATTTTTGGCGATGGCACACAGGTGAGAGCATTCTCCGACATCAAGTTTTATATGAAGCCATTTGAAAAGCTAATGACTGAGCTACATGGCGAAGCGTTTAATATTGGAGCAGACAAAGGTTGGACGATTAATGATGCCGCTAGGGTGGTTCAAAAGGTTGCTGGAGAGTTTGGAAACCATGTGGATCTAAAACATCTAGAAAAACGAAACGAAGTGCATACTGCGTATTGCGATCATCAGAAGGCAGAGAAGCTTCTTGGATTTGTTGACGATACTCATCTGGAAGACACGGTAAGAGAAATGTATACATGGGCAGTTTCACAGCCCAATAGAAATGTTGAGTATTTCGATTATGAGATAGAGAAAAACATATATTCTTTCTGGAGAAAATGAAGGTGACCGATCGAGTAACCATCATGATTAATCCCAGGAAGATGTTGACGTTTCAGGCGCCTCAAGATCCTCGTGCAGATCCGATCACGGCTCAACATGGTGAACTCGGTAACAAGTTGCTAAACCTGTTCTATACTGCAAAATATTGTTTCTTACATAAAGAGAAACTATCATTAAAGGCATCCGGGATATCCAGCTCAAACATTAATGGGGTCCTAGATCTATCAGCAATTACTGATGAGTCGTTAAGCCCACAAAGCATAGAACTATTATTCGACGAGCCTACTGCGTATGTTAATACGACACGAGACGTAGCCAGCATTCATGCGACGGCATCTAGATCCCGGGTACAGAGATTAATTGAGCTTGGATTTTTACATGATCTTGTGACAGTTAATCGACTATCACCAGGTTGTCACTATACATTAAATGGCAACTTTTTTCATTATGCATTAATGCCCACGCTAGAAGAACTAGGGCATTTTGGAATTCATGTTCGCAAAGACGTTATAGAGAGTGTAAGACATAAATACCCAACCATCGACAGTGAGGATTCCGTCACGATTCATTATAGATCTGGCGATTTTAGGAACTGGACGTGGGGTGATCAACGGCTACCGCAGCAGTACTACGTGAATGCGATCCGAAAAATACAGGCCCGGTATCCGCACAAGGAGTTAGTTTATCATCTCATTGCGCAAGATCCTCATGAGCTGAGGGAGATGACGAAGTACGCGATCGGGGATCAGAAGGTTGTTGAACATTCTGACTCTGAGGGGATGGATTGGATCTCTTTATTTCTTAGCAAGAATATCATATGTGGTAATTCGACATATTCATTCACCGCAGGCCTGTATAATAAGATCAACGTTTTCCAGCCTGAGGGTGGTCAGCAGGGTAGAAGCATCAGAGATCACAGCGTCTGCATTCCGGCTGGATTTCAAATCGGGCCCGCCACACTTGTCAGTTATTAGAGAGTTAAATTATGATCGGTTTAGTTAAAGACACGATTTCAGATACTGAGATGCAAAGGGTGGCAGAATGGCTATGCACTTCTCCTCGTGTCACAAAGGGTCCTCTTACGGTAAAGTTTGAGAAATCGTGGTCTGAGTGGCAAGGGTGCAAATATTCAGTTTTTGTCAATTCAGGATCTTCAGCTAATTTTTTGATGGTGCTAGCCTTGTTGCAGACATCTCGGTTAAAAAATAAAACTGTGATTGTTCCCGCTGTGAGCTGGATTACAACCGTCAGCCCGCTGATTCAGTTAGGACTTGACCCCATCTTGTGCGATTGTGATAGTGATGATCTGGGGTTGGATGTTGATGACTTTGAGAAATTATGTCAGGAACATTCACCGTCGGCAGTCATATTAGTGCATGTTTTAGGTCATGCAAATAAAATGAAGCGAATCAAGGAGATTTGTGAGCGTTATGATGTTCTCATGCTTGAAGATTGCTGCGAGGCGCATGGTGCGATGGTAGATAATGAAAAAGTAGGAAACTTCGGTTTAATGAGTACTTTTTCATTCTATTTTGGTCATCACATGTCAACAATTGAAGGGGGCATGATTTGCACACCCGATAAGGAGCTCTATAATCTTCTGGTGTCTCTGCGCTCCCATGGATGGGTGCGCGACATGGAGCCTGATGTAAAAAATGACATTCTTCAGAGATATCAAGTTGACGACTTCCAGTCAGCATATTTTTTCGTTCATCCCGGAATGAATGTTCGTTCAACTGATTTGAACGCATTTATAGGCTTAATGCAATTAGAAAAATTGGATAGGACGGTGGAGTCACGCTACAGAAACTATCTGCTTTATTATGAACTACTAAGTGATGTATGCCACGTTCAGAATAGTACGTCCGCCATTGTTTCTAGCCTGGCGTTGGGATTATTGACGCCACACCGAAACATTATAGCAGAAGAGCTTATTAAAAATCAGGTTGAGTGTCGACCGTTGATTTGCGGCTCTTTGCAGCGTCATCCATTCTGGTATGAAAACTATTCTCTTCGTTCAATGCCGAACGCAGACCGCGTTCATAAGCATGGGTTGTACATTCCATGCCATCAAGAGATGACTGAGGGTGACATTCAATATGTCGCTGGCATAATTCGAAATTCTATATTGGAGGCAACTGATGGAAGATAAACCGACGATCTCAATTATCCTTACCATGTATAAGAGGGATACTTTGGAGATGCAATTAAGCGCGATCTTAAATCAGACGTGGAAGCCTAGTGAGATTCTGATCTGGCAAAATGAATCGCACGTACTTCCAAAGTTATCAAACGAACTAATGTCAGCATGTACCAGCGCCGAAATCCCGTTACGTCATGTACATTCAAGTTTTAATTTTAAATTTCATGGTAGGTTCACTCTACCCTTGGTCCTATTATCAGATTACGTAGCTATATTTGATGATGACACTATTCCCGGTCCCATGTGGCTTGAAAATTGTTTAAACACGTCGGTACAATACGATTGTGCGGTAGGAGGAAATGGCCGAACTGTGAAGGATATGGAGACAATGAGCCTCACCGGCCCAGCAGGATTTGAAGCCAGGGAGTCTGTTGAGCAGGTGGACTGGATCGGTCATTGTTGGTTTTTTAAGCGTGAATGGATTCATCATATGTGGGCCCATTCTCCATCTACATTGGAAAATGGAGAGGATATTCACTTTAGCGCTTCTCTCAGCCTTGCTGGTATACCCTCTTATTGTCCAGCTCAACCTAAAGCTGATCGGCGCTTGTGGGGAGATTTGGTGACTAAATTTCATGGGGATGATCATGCATCTTATAAGAAACCGGGCCACACATCGCTCCGCGCTGAGATTGTCAAACATTGGGTGGAAAAAGGGTGGAAACTATTGATATCAGAAAGGGTATATAATGATGAATAAAACTGCGTTAATAACCGGCGTGACCGGTCAAGATGGCTCATATCTCGCAGAGCTACTTTTAGACAAGGGTTATAGAGTTGTCGGTCTTAAACGTCGGACATCAGTGATATCGACCGATCGAGTTGATCATATTTACAACAATCCACGCTTTGAGATGTGTTATGCTAACATGATTGATGCCGGCTCATTACACAAAATTCTATCTCAGGAAAGACCGGATGAAGTTTATAATTTGGCCGCACAGTCTCATGTGAGAGTATCTTTCGAAACACCGGAAGAAACTGCACAGATTGTTGCGATGGGTACTTTAAGATTGTTAGAGGCAATTGTTAACGTGGATCCGAGTATCAAGTTCTATCAGGCATCCTCGTCAGAGATGTTTGGGGACAATCCAGAGCATCCTCAAAATGAAGACACTCGATTAATGCCTGCATCTCCTTATGCGTGTGCTAAGGTGTTTGCGCATAATCTTGTTCGGAACTATCGCAAGAGTTATGATCTACATGCTTCATGTGGGATATTGTTTAATCATGAGTCTCCTCGTCGGGGTGAGACCTTTGTCACTAGAAAAATTACTATGGCGGCCGCCCGTATCAAATTGGGGCTGCAGGAGGAATTAAGGCTCGGTAACTTAGATGCCAAAAGGGATTGGGGTTTCGCCGGTGATTACGTCAAGGCAATGTGGCTGATGTTGCAGCAAGACGAACCGGATGATTATGTGATTGCTACGGAAGAAGCCCACACAGTTCGAGAATTTCTAGAGACCGTTTTTTCATACGCAGGTTTGGAGGTTGCAGATTATGTTAAGTTTGATAAGCGCTTCCTTCGGCCTCATGAGGTACCGCTGCTATTGGGCGATGCATCAAAAGTACATGATAAGCTTGGTTGGGCACCGGGAGTATCGTTTCAAGAGCTGGCAAAGATGATGTATGATGCTGATTTAGAGAATGCAAAAAAAGAGGTACTGCTCAATGGCTGATTTTCCTACCGGTAAGAAGCATGTCTCATATTCTGAAGTTCGATGTTGGAAGGAGTGTCCATATCGTCATAAGCTACAACACATCGATAAGATCGACATGTTCAAGCCGTCTCCGTATTTAGATTTTGGTACTAATATTCATGAGGGTTGTGAGAGTTATCTCAATACTGGAACGATTCCACGAGACAAACTCTTGGCAAATATTAGGGATGCTTGGGAAAAACATGGGTTTGGAGAGCCGGAATGGTATGAAAAAATGCCTGGTTGGTATAAACATGTCCCTGTTGAAGAGTGGTGTGAATGGGCCACGAATATGTGGGATGATGTACCCGGTTTTCTAGACGAGACTTTCCCTGATTGGGAACCCGTCAGCGCTGAGGAACAATTATACGAAGAAATTCCAGGCAAAGAGATGTTGTTCAAGGGATTCATCGACGTGGTTATTAAAGTTCCGAGAAAAAATGGCACATGGAAGTACTGGATCCTTGACTGGAAGACTGCAAAATCGTATGGGTGGGACCGCCGCAAAAAGCAAGATCCTCTCACTCAAGCACAGATCATTCTTTATAAGCACTACTGGGCAACAAAAAATAACATTCCCTTGAAAGATGTGGGCTG
>Ga0098033_1000815_pt1 | contig 13549 bp, 18 predicted proteins | sample 1_EtaG_FD_75049 | JGI IMG/M metagenome (GOLD analysis project Ga0098033, IMG submission 75049) | Marine viral communities from the Subarctic Pacific Ocean - 1_ETSP_OMZ_AT15124 metaG | ecosystem: Environmental > Aquatic > Marine > Oceanic | place: Pacific Ocean | collected 2015-01-07
GCTTTGGTCGCATATGCGTAAACAGTGTTGTAAATTACCTCTTGCGCATCCTCCTGACTCACAATATCTACTAGTAGCACTCTATTTAAAATATCGCTATATACGAGGCCTGGCACCTTTCCGATTTGGTGTTTTGCGGCCTTCATTTCATATAACCACTCTGTAAGTGGCTTCGTGATGCTTTGTTTCTCTGAAATTTGTATAGTAAAATTGTGCTGTACGCTTTCCTGCATCCCAGAGCGTCGGGCGCGACCAATAATTTGATTAGCCATCGCAAAGGCGCCCGTTAACTTGTAGATCTTCCCAGAACCCGGTGGATGTTCAAAAACGACGCCTTCCATCGAAGATGCAACATTTTCCACATCTTTTAGTTTTGCCAACTGTTTGTCTACTAGTTCACCCATATCTACATTGCCTTCCTCTGACAAAGCTTGTAAATACTCAATTGAGCGCTCTAATTCCTCGCGTTGGCGTATTACTTCTTCATCATGGTTAGAAACGAAGAAACTCTTTAGTCCTCGCAACACTTCAATCGCAAAATCACTGATTACCACTTCTAAACGATACAAAATTGAAGCAATGACCTTTCTAGAGGTTGTTTTTGTCGCCAAACGCGAAATTACGGGTTTTAGTTCTTTAGGAAGCTTTCTTTTCAAAGTTACAGTTGAAATCCCGGCTTTTTTGGCCTCATCTGGGCTCAAAATCAAAAAAATCATTTCATTAATGATATCTGCAGGTAATCCTTCATTTGTTCCCATATGGTGTAAACGTAATTCTACTAAATCGCCCAAAGTCGCATCCATTCCCACCGGTTCAGCAATACTTTCAATTTCTTGGGTTACCTGCCCTAAAGCCGTTCCATCAGCTAATTCTTTAAGTGCTACAAGCGTTGGTCCATTAATTGTCCAAAGTTCTTCGTCAACTTCAATTTCGGCGCCTTTTACCAGTTCTACTAGCTCTTCCAAGGATTCCCTGACGTTGGCGTCTTCTTCTGCAACATCTTCAGAGTCTCCCACATATTTTAAATCATGTATTACAATGTGAGGGGCAGTATATTGAATAATATTGGGATTTTTAGGGTACATAATTTCCATGTTAATGTACCGTTGCCCGTTTGAGAAAAGCTCTCGTAGTTTCTGTACGTCTATGCTTTTTAAAGCTGCTGTAATAGCTTTGAAGCCGTTTGTAAAGGCAGATCCCGCTGGATGTCCTTCCCATTTGGCTGCATATTCGGTGGGCGTCATTCCGCCCCTTTTAATGTCACCGGCGTTGCGCGCAGTTCGAATATTACCCTCATCATCTACCGATAAGAACAAATTCTGCCCATCCACCTTTTCGGTGACGTTTTTTATTTCGGCGCGAGCAACTTTGCCTAAAACATCTACCAATTCGTTAAAGGTGAGGTCCAAATCTTCGGACAGGTGTGCCATATGTCCACCGAGGCCACCCATTTAATTTTCCTCGTTTTCGTTTAAGCTTTCTTCTAAAATATTCAGCTTTTCTTGTAAAACACCCACATCATTTTGCATTTTTCTCGCAAAACGCTTCACTTCGCGTAAATTCTGATTCATAAGCGTTAATCGGCGCTTTTCTGTCATCGTCTTGGGCTTAAAATTGGTGAGAGCCTCACTCAGGCCTTGAATATACGTAAAAATTGTCTTTTCTTCGACATTCTCATTAATAAAATTGCGCCAGTCTCTTTCAAGGGACATATGTTTTACCTCTTGGTGCCGTAATGTAATTCTAGGGCCCGCCGAATTATTAATCGTGCTTGCTTTTCCGTAATTGCGTTGTTGCCAAATTTCTTTTTCAGCGACTCTCGCATGCGCGATTCAAACCGGGCCCCCGAGGGATCTTCTGGCACCCAGTATCCCGGTGTGGAACCGGGCCCCGTAGTTATGAACTCTTTCCATTCTTCATCCGACCATTCGCTCGGCTTGCGCGGATCGCCTTGGTCCGCCATCGCTTCTAAGATCCCTTCAATCATTTCCCAGGCCCCGGCCGGAAGCTTTTTAAGTTTATCTACTATTCCCTCTGAGCCTTCGCCCTCTAAATTTTCACGCATGCGATCTGGCCATTCCTTGGCGCGCCGATTACGAGGATCGTCCTTGCGCTTACTACGTTCCTCAAGCTCCCCCTCGTCTTCTTCTCCGGCTAAAAGACCGATGATCTGATCGAGCTTAGATTCGATTCCTTCTAAACCTTCTTCTCCGCCACCGACCATTTTTAAACCGCCTTCTTCTTCACCACCGATCATTTCAACATCCATTTCTCCGCCGCCCATGGGCATCTCAATTTCCATTCCTGCGCCTTCATCTTCGCCGTGCTGGTGAGGCCCATCTGGACACATTTCGTAGAGATTCTTCGTCATCGTCTCTTCAATACAAGCCCGGACAGCTTTATCACCCTGAATGTCATGGCGGCGCTTGCAGATAGCGGTTGCTTCTTCAAATAGCTCAGCCTCTTCTAAGGTTCCCTCCTTCGGTGGGGCGCACTTTCCTGTGATAGGATCGCGTTCTTCACCTTCTCCACACGGACTGGGATCTGAGAGGTAAGGGCCCTCGGGTCTCGTGCCGGAGTCGGATCCGTCGTGCTCAGTGCGAACTTCGTTTAATTTGCCGAGATCCATCCCGAATCCCCACTTTTCTGTTAAGAGCGTTTTTAGCTCGTTATTCTTCCAATTTTTTGTAGACATGTTCTCATTAGCTCCTTTTTGTAGAGATTCATTGTAAATAGTACCCTTTATGCTGTCTTCCCAGTCTCTAAACACAATTGATGCTTGATAGGCTTGAATTTCCATCGTTCTCATGTGAGAGTCGTTCTGCGCATACCCTTGTTCGCCCATATTCGTCACTTCCTTAAATTCTCCCTTGCAGTTTTGGGCGTGATGCATTAATTCGTGCGAAAGAGACCTCATAACGTCTTTAGGGTGACGTCCACTAGTGAAAATTGTGATAGATTCGGCTGCAGGGTCGTAAAAGCCGGTCTTTCCCAGCGGATTAGATGCGTTTTCTTTATCTTGCTTCAAAAACAGCTTTGGTGGGCGATCAAAGCCCATTTTTTTTTGTGCAAAGGGCATAAATTGTTTTATTAGCGGTTTTAAGATATCGATCATGCTAAAATGCGTCCTTTTTATCACGAGAGCGGCAAATACACTCTAAATAGTTATCATTCACTCAATACAGTCAACTTTGAATCTCATTTTTTAATTTATCTCGCTTGGATTGTGAGACTGCTCGGAGACTGAGAGTAAAAAACTCTACTTCGGTTTTTCCACCGTTTAAAGGTGCCACTTTAGAGACAGAAATAAGACGGCCCCCTTTAATTTCATTTGTAATCTCCGTAATAATGCCATATTTTATGTCCCAGTCGTCGCCGTTGAAGTTCCAACTCGACCATTCTACAATATCGCCTACATTTAACGTTTCGGAGGTAAGCTCACCAAAATTTTGCTTCTCATTCATTATAAGTTACAATCCAAGAACATAAGCCTTTAGATAAGTAGCTCTCCATGGCTTGATTTGCATCGTCAAGACTCTCAAAAGGTCCATCTGCTATCAGATTCTTCTCTGTTTCTATTAGTTTATACACTAAATACACTTTATCTTTGCGCTTATCACTAATAGCACCATAGAACGTCTTAGTTTTCTTTTTTTGTATCGCCATCCTCATCATAATTAGGCTTTTTAACAGGTAATATATGATGAGTTCCTGTTTTTTCATCAAAAACAACTGCATCGTCGTTTAATTTAATTACACGATGTGTCTTTTTAGTAAAATTAATTACTTCGATGGTTTTATTGCGCGGAAAGCGCCTGCTTTTCTTGTTTCGTCTGCCCATATCATTAAAAATATGATTATTTCCTCAAGTTTAATGCCAAAATGCACGCGAGAAGCGTAACAATAGTAAATTCAAAACCACTAGCGCCATATAATATCCAAGCACCCATCAAAGATAGCATAAATGTCCAAAAATAGCTAAAGGAGAACAACATCAATTAAACCCAGTCGTCCGGATCTCGCCCGGTTCTATTAAAAGTAACTCTGCCAGAACAGTATAAATCAAAATTCTTCCTTTTTCATCTTCATTATCATCTACAATATATGCTTGCGTTCCTCGTGGAATTCTTAAAAACTTATGTTTGGTCGGAGCATAACACCAAATATGACCGTTTCCTTTAATAATAATAGGAGGGACGAGCGCACCGTCCTCTGCTGTCGACATTCCCGTTGCTTGTTTGATAATGCGTTTGATTTTGGCTTCGTATTTGTCTTTCCATTTCATTATATAAGGACACTTTTAAATATATTCGCTCAAAGCGATAAACAAAGTGATTCCAAACTGAACGACCACAAAAACCGTGATAGCTTTTGTTTTAAAGTCTTTTAACTTATTAACCTCTTCAACCAATTCTCCTAATTGTGCTGGAGATGCAACATCATCTACTCTTTCTTTCCATTGTTTTAAATCGTTAAGAGCGGTCAAGGTGTGAATTGAACTAGCCCTCATCTCTGACAAAACATCTCGGAGCGAAGTTACTTCTTCGCGCAGCGCTGTAACGGCGAGTCCGAGAGCGTCCAACTCCTTTAATACCAACTTGGAATATTGATCCCATCCATTTTTCTTTTCATCGGCCATAATACTTCACACTCCCCACTTTGTGCACTTTTAAATAGTTCTTAAACGTCCTCTTTGGGGGGTTCAGCCATCAATTCTTCTAAGACTTCAAGAGTCTCGGCCGCACTAGTGTGTAAAATTGCAATACCTCCTGCATTTTCCCACGGAATTGTGTTCGAAATAAAATCATCTATTAATACATTTGGTTGCCCATTTGTTGCCCATTTATACTTTTCTCGACTCATAAACACTCGTTTGGGTGCAGGCTTTAAATGCTCGTCAATCCAGTGCTGCTTTCCTCGTTCTGAACCTTTGCCCATAGGACTCGTTAAGATATCTGGATTGAATTGACTAATGAACTCCCATAACTCACGACCGTCGGGCATCCACGGCAGGCCTGCCCAAAATTTTTCATCATCAGCAAAAGCTTTATACATATAATTGCGTGCGGCTCTAATCACCGGTGTCCGGGGTTTAAAATGCTTATCTAAGTCCTTCATTCCAATCTTTGTTTCCTCGGCCTCTTTCAGTACCTCTCGTAATTTTATCATCTCTTTGGTTTGAATTGAAGAGTCTTTGATGTCCTTGTTCATTTGTTTTACAACGCCTTGTATAAAATCAACGAGTACACCATCCATATCACAATAGATTTGATATGCCTGCTCTTCTTTTATGAACTCTCGCCAATTTTCAAGTAGTAATTTCATCTAGGAAACCTTATGTGAGGAGAAATAGCGGGATCTCTTCTTCTTTCTAAAACATCTCTAGCCATCCTCCTCGTTCTCTCTTGCGGATTATTCTCTGCCAAGTCCTCCAAGATATCCGAAGGAACAACCTCGTGATATTTTACAATTCTTCTAGCAACTCCAGTATATTCATAAAACTCTTCGCTAGCTAACCATCTTAAAATGTATGTTGAAATATTAAAATGATCTAGAGTTGCCATTTCTGCTAATGAGTTTGCCATAGCATAGGGATCTTCTAAAGAATTCAGAAGTTCCCTCATCTCAGCTATCTGCGCCTGCGCATGCGGTCCATCAGCTAGGCGTATCTTCACCAATCTCTCTAAATCAAATATCCTAAGCTTCTCATACTTGTTATATGCTTCTGTTTGAATAAGCAGATTGTGTAACATTTCAAAAGTTTTTTTACTAACCGGCGCGTCCTTCGAATCCATAAATTGAGATGAGCCATAATGAAATTGATATTTGGCGCTTACCATTCCACCAAGATCTGACTCTTTTGATGCAAAATAAAACAAAGGATCTTCTTCTTTATAATAATCTTCAAAATAATCTAAACCGGGTGCAGCAGTACACCAATCGGTGTTTTTGCCGAATTCGCAGGCGGCGCCTTTATTGTGAAGTGCCGCGATAGTCCACTTATTATCATCTCTGAAAATTTCTGTACCTTTTTCTGCATCAAGATATAATTTCTTCTCTTGTGCTTTTTGAATTTCCTCTTTTGCGGCATAAGTCATAATAACAAGATCACTCATTGTCTTGATTTGCATCAGATCTTGATTAGGCATAAATCGCTGATGGTGAAAGAATGTTTCAAGGCTGCGGCGAGGACCAACCATAATACGACCATTAATAAGATCAGAAGCAACTTTTGGGTCTTCTCTTGCCACTTTTAAAAGCCATAGAACAGAAGTACCTTTTTGATTATCTGTTAGATCGTCTGGTATCATATCTAAAAGATAGTTCTTGAAGTTGCGATGTTGGGTATTCACATGAGGACCACCATATATAGCGCCCCTGGCTTCGCTTTCTTTCTCTTTATCATAGCGATATGCTTTGACGATCTTTAAAGTGCGTTTAGAGTTAAGGATTTCTTTTGCATCTGAAAAGGAAACTTCATTCAAATACTCTCGCCAATTTTCAAGTAGGAGTTTCATGAAGACATTTCCTCGCTCTGAATAACAGGCACTTTTCTCAACCCTATTCTCTTAGCGGCTTCAAGTCGGTGATGGCCATCTATTACATAGTAAAATGGCTCCTCAATTGGATTTTTTGGCGGCATTTCATAATTTTCATCGTTAGCTAAACGCATAATATTAAGCGGCTTATAATTGCATACAGTAATCGGCTCAAACTTGCCTCCCATTATTTTGGCAATCTTTTCATCAATCGCATCCTCACACTCTTGGCTTGGGCAGTCGTGATCTTTGCCATGGCCCAATTCTTCTGTTGGGATCACTTCTTCAATTGAAACATAAAAGGGCTTTGGACCCTCTTGGTAATCTCGCCAATTTTCAAGTAGGAGTTTCATCTCAGTACGTTCTCTAAATTACTGGGGTCAAAAACCACAATTTCTGCGCCTCCATTTGATCGTGTCATTTGTACGCTATCATGACCTAGATCTTTAATGGCTCGGGTCGCTGAATCTGCTAACCACTGTTCCCACCGTGATGGCTCAGCGCTAGCGGAAGATTCTATAGCTTTCACTAATTCTTCCCAACTGGGATATTCCATTTTCTCGGCTACTGCGTCTGCTATATCCGGAGGCATTTGATTCAAATAAGGATTTTGTATAATCGCGGGAATTCCCGAGCCGCTCCATTCATACGGATTATTTATTGTCAAATCCAATACAAATACCCCCGCTTTGGGGTCATCCTCTCTGTTCCTAATCCGTACGGCGCCAGACCCGGGTATTAAATTGCTTTTATCGCCTTGGACTGCCTTTTCAATTCTTTCGACGTTTTCGTCTACTACCTCGGGCCCTGTACCACCGGGATAGGAAAGCGCTTGCCGCATGCTAGTGTCAACGTAAAGTCCATCACCAAACCAACCATAATCTGTTGTGCGTGCAGTAGGAGGTCGTAATTCGAATTCTGTAAAAGTGGCGTCTGGGGATCCATGATATACGCGCAGTGAGGATCTGCTTTCTTCTCTCAAATACTTTCGCCAATTTTCAAGTAGGAGTTTCATCTTCTTCCTCATAATAGGGCCCATATAAATCGCCATCACCTTGAGAGACATCAACCGTTTCAATAACATCTAAAACACTAGGATCTCTCCAAACTGTCGACTCTATATCCCATCCTCCAGAACGACCAAAGGCGCCGGCGCTAGAATAGCCTCCATCTTTTGTGCCCCAATGAATTGCATCATATTTTTGTAAAGCGGCTTCATAGTCGATGAAGGCCGGCACACCATAGCCATAATCCGGCAAGCCAGAAGCGACGGCCATGGCCCTTTGCCAGTGCTGCGACTTTTCTGATTTAAAAGGAAACTCCTCGGCTAGCTGTTGAGCGTCTTCTTCATTCTCAACGTGAAAAACGTTGGTGGTGTTCGGCTTAAGGAGAATTCCTTGTTCGTGCATCCACGAAGGCATATCTGTTTTCATCCATTCGTTCCACTCGGACGTCCAAAGGGAGGGGTCTGGGTCGGGCATGCGCGCAGTTGAGGTCCACAATCCGCCGCGTGGTTTGTTGAACCCCTCGATATTCTGAACAGGAGAAGTCGTACTTAATTTAGACGGCTCGCATTTCTGGCCGGCGCATTTTCTAGGAATGAACAGTTGAAATTCAGAAGTAAATCCTCCAACGTCTTCTCTCAAATACTCTCGCCAATTTTCAAGTAGGAGTTTCATTTTTTAAGAGATGCCTCCACAGCATTTATAATAGGTTCTAAAGCCTCATCGACTTCAATAGGCACTCTAGTGATGTTGCCATAAAATTCTGTCAACAACCCCTCGATATCCGCCTCTAGAGCTATAACTCTCTGCATATCTTCTTCAGACACTTTAGGCTCAGGTACCGGCGTAGGGAAATCAATAACTTCTCCTTCCAATATCTTTCTCCAATTTTCAATTAATCGTTTCATAGTTTTAATCCCTTTGTATTATGGCCGCCAATATCCCACTGTTCGTGCATAATATGCCCGAGACGATTATAATCTCTCCATCCGAGAGCGTGTCCTAATTCGTGTTCCATAATACGTTCCGAGTTTCCCCAGCCGGACATTATTTCAATTTTAGCCTTGAGAATCTCGTTGGTTTCTTTATGAATCCACGTTCGCGTAATTGCTAAATGATCTGTTATTAAGAAATCTTGTCCGACTAGATCTATAATTATTTCGCCAATTAGAATTATCTCTCTTGCACAACTGAAATCGTCAGGACCTGCTACTACTATCTCACCTAAATTATAGCCTAATTTCTTCCAGAAGTCAACTGCTCTTTTAACTCTGTCCTCCCTTACGGGCGCGTTCGCACAAATAATAATGGTTGGTTCCACGATCCATGTACCACTACGCACAGGTGGGCCCAAGGTTACGGAAGCTTCCGTTTCGGCAACTTTTAACTTTTCGTGAGAGTGTGTTGGGCCCATCAATAATAGTGGCAGAATGTATTTCATTCATTGTCACCTCCATACCATTCCGGCTCCTGAAATTGCCACATTTCCCCGAAAAAATTAGTAATGAGGTCTTTGTCCGGGCCGCTAATTTCGCCGTCTTGTGAGAGTATTAGCTTGTGATTATCGCCCACATCTGAAGGCATTGGGCGCCCATTCTCATCCCACAATTCTTCATCCTCGATATAGCTGATGTGCCCAATAGGCAAAAGATTGTCGTCGTCTTCGTTAGAACTCGGGGTTAAAAGGAAGTCCCACCCCATGTTGTCTGCGGGGTTGATTAGTTGAGGGTATTCGCCATAATCGAAAGGAAGAGTCCGAGGGTTCACGCCACCGAACTTTTTAGTCGTGCCTTTGGGATTATCAAGATAGATCTCTTGTTTGGGATCTTGTCTAATAAGATCTATAAGCTCTTCTTTGGTATTAATAATTCTCTTTTCTTCTTTCAAGAACTCTCGCCAATTTTCCATTAATAGTTTCATTGTGCCGGTGGTCCCGGTAGTCTCTCACCACGGACTAGCCTTTTTACATCTCTAATACTATACTTATTTTTGGGGGGGTCCAATGGGCTGCCATAAAACTTACGGCCTTCGCCCCATTCGCGCTTTAGTGCACCATGTGAATTTAAGAACGCATTAACAACCATCATACCATAATCGGCGCGCCCAATCTTATACTTCGAGAGCATCTTCCCGGTATATGGAGAACGGTACGGGAGTTGATTGTGCGGTATTTTTTCTAGCTGTTGCCAAGAGGGCATCCCGGACTTCGTTTGAATCCAATCACTCCAATTAATTATTGGAGGGTTCTTCTGTCCGAATTTCTCCGCTAACCGACTACCAATATCATAAAATTCTGTCCCCTCTCTCGGAAATTTTGAACGTTCGCCGGCCTGCGAATGACTACTGGGTAATTTTGCGAACCACTGATCTCCATTGCTTCGCGATGCGAGCCCACCAACTGGTAACCACATTCCCTCTGATTCTTCTCCAGTACCCGTACCGGTACTCTTATAAAAAGCCGTCGGGCCCTCCGATGTTTCAACTACCAGAATTAAGCGCGGGCCGCCCATGTCAATGTGAGGAGTCTTAAACACAGCGCTATTGAGGAGCCTATACCGCTTCTCTTTCTCGGCCTCAACCAAGTACTTCCGCCAATTTTCAAGTAGGAGTTTCATTGCGTGGTCCCGGCAGATGTTCCGGTGGGTGCGTCCAGATTATCCTTTTCCCATTGTCTTTTTAAGTTAACAAAAACGCCGTTCTCCGTGTCAAAAATTCTCGCCATTACTTTTTGCTTAAGCTTCGGCTCTATGGGCGCCCACCAGTCAATCTGCCTGTTCCTGAGCGTCCGCCCCCATTGAGGGTCTACTGGTTCATTATAATAAACAATGAAAAGCTTGAGAAATTCTTGCGGACTCATCTTCATAAAAGATCCATCTTTATATTCGTCGCTTACCTCTTTAAATATTTTTATTGCAGCAATCATTCTCGCTTGAATTTCATCTGTTGAGTTTGCACTTTGCGCTGTGCTTGGGTTGCTGGTCCGAGAAATCACAGCCCTCCCGGCAACGTTTCCAAACCGAGCCCTAATAAAGGTTAGATAGTGTGTAATTTCGTGATTTATAATACGACGGATGTAAGGAGACGCCTCTTCCACATATTTAAAAATTTCTTTAGGCGCGGCTTCGTCATAAACCTCTGGCTTATCAGTGAGGAAGGGGTACGTACCGAGCCCCGGTATGATGTAGTCCGCGTTTAGCGTCAAGGAAGAAGATCCGTACTTCGCCGCACCAAAAGTGCCATATTCATCCATCTCGGGAATAACCAGTATTTTAAATTTGCTAAAAACTGTTTTAAAAATTTCAAAATTTGAAATAATATCCTCGTCGCCCGTCCTTTCTCCATATTTTGCAAACAGGCTTTCATTAACTCCTCCTTTTGTCAGCCTAAACATATACCCGGGTCGTTCTGAGCGGCTAGTCGAGAGATAGTCCTGTACGATGGCGCTTTTGAAGCCTTCCCACAAACCCTCTTGTTGAATCAGGTAAAGGAAAAAGTCTGTAATTTTTTGATATTGAATATCCGATTTTCTTTCATTCAAATACTTTCGCCAATTTTCAAGTAGGAGTTTCATTATCTACTCCCACTCCCTAGGGGGGGAAGCCAACGCCCGCATTGGGGTGCGTGGTCTGCGAGGGTCTATACCGATTCTAAAATTGCCCAGATCGGCAATAACTAGTTCGTCGGTGGAGGGCCGCGTAAGCACATTATCATAATGGACGTCCATCGGGGTAAAGCCGGCCTCGTCCAAATATTCCATAGCTTTCATTAAACTTTCAGCTTCGGGATAGGACGATTCAATACCTTTGCCGGCTCCGGAGTATAAACTTCCTTCTAACGAGGATTGATGTACCGGCACAACCTGTTTATCCATAATTTCCTTCATTCTCTTTACCATTTCTTGCACAATCACAAATCTTAAGCTACTGTTTTTCAATGGATCCGCTGACAACCAAACATCGCACATGATATTCATAAGACGTTGAGCTTTGGGAATATAAAGCTCCCAAAATTCTTGGTCTACAAAATCAATGAATTCGGTGGGGGCGCCCGGATCGTCTCCCGTAGCCCACCTTTCATAAACTTCCGCTTTAAGTTCTTCGATGGACGGCATGTTATCAGGCACAGCGTGCATTCCTATCAAGGTGTCACTTTTGAAGCAATATTCTACAATTTCCTCCACCCCTTCTTGGCTAGATAAAAAGCGCTCTTGTCGGCGCGTCGACAAACGTTCGTCATCGCCTAGGCCCGGGCCAAGAAATAAATCTCTCATCACTTCTTTTGGCCCAGGTTCTAAATATTCCATGATGATGGCATAACTGCTACCGCTAATATCTGGGTGTGATATTTCCTCAATGTCATGGATGACGGGAAAGTGTTTTTGCACCTCGACCGGGAGCGATTCATAATTCTCTTTTAGCCAATTGTATGCATCTCGTTCTTGTGAACGCTCTGTTGTTTTTACTGCTAGCTGCTGCTGGGTGTTCATGTCGCGTACTTCATAAACGCTCCCATAGCGCCCCGATTTAATGTAACGAATTAGTTCCAGGCCTATGCCTTTTAACATCTCCTTTGTTCTTTGGTTCCTCGTAGCCGGAACTTCAACGCCCGGCGCCGGCGCACCTGTTGCGGCCCCCACGTCATAAGTCGCCTCATCATCTTCAGCTAAAAACTTTCGCCAATTTTCAAATAAGAGTTTCATGCTTAGTCTACATCATGCCTCAAGCGTTGCGCAATGGTTTTACCTGCTGTCGCCGCTTGAGTTCCACGACGAGAAGCCCCCGGGGGCCCTTTTGTTTCCCACTCTTCAGAACCGGGTACCCGGGATTGCTCACCGCGGGGATGTGAATATAACGTTAATATAATAGCGTTCTTTTCTTTTTCCGGAACATGTTCCCAAACAGATTTCCCCCATAGATCGTCCAAATAGCGGATATATGCAGCTGTATAATTAATTCCTATTTCATCGTTGCCGGCTATCAGTCTGTGTAATTCTCCGGTGTCCATTTCAGAAGAATACCCGGGTGGCGCATAAAGGCCGGCATCGGATATCCGTTTTGCAGTGCTTCCCTTTGTCTGGCCAATGCCGACGGAAGTATCCCAGATTCCCATCATACCCATTATATCCCCCAGGGCTCGGGGATACATTCTAATATATTCGTCCATTAAAACGCCGATCAAGATCTCCGGCTCTATTTCTTGTTTCTTGGCTGCGGCATATATTTCACTCTCGTACTGTTGCAAATAATTCCATGCTTCATCTGCTTTTTCCTGATATTCTTCTGTGGTACCCATCCCTGGGTCGCTCAGAGATACTGCGCCCTTCGGCATGCCGAAGATTTCATTTAATCGTTCTTCGTTTAAAACAATTGTACTATTTTCAACTTCTTCTTGGTATTTACGCCAATTTTCAAATAGTAATTTCATAATTTATTCCTATACCGGATCAAGATAGAGAAAATACTCGGTACCGTTGATCCAGACGGATACTCGATGAGTTAGGACACTAATATTTCCCAATGGACTGTTCTCTATTAGCCCCTCAGTGTTCATAGAGAACGTGGCACCGTTGCCGGAGCCATAGCCGGTGGAATCTTTAGACCCTATGGAAATTTGATCTGCCGTCGCAAAACTAGGCTCTGTTCCATTGGCAATGGAAAGATAATTATTCTCTGTAGCGTGGACAGTGGATGTTCCCAATCCTAGCGACGGCGTTGAGCCGACATTTCCAGACACCACCAATGTGTTTCCCAGAATGGCAGGGCCGACAAATTGGAGTCCGCCGGAGCCAGAGACGGCCGTTGTTTTGGTGAGGCTAGAGAAGGTGGAGGCGCCAGTAACATTAAGAGCACCGCCCACGAAGGTATTACCTACAACTTCTAAAGTTGAAGAGCCTGAAATTGCACCAGCAACTGTTAACAAATGGGTCGGATCCATTCCAATACCAACTTTGCCAGTAGAATCGAGAGTAAACATTGACTCCGAAAGGCCACCCCCGCCTAAATGCAA
>Ga0098033_1000816_pt1 | contig 13539 bp, 5 predicted proteins | sample 1_EtaG_FD_75049 | JGI IMG/M metagenome (GOLD analysis project Ga0098033, IMG submission 75049) | Marine viral communities from the Subarctic Pacific Ocean - 1_ETSP_OMZ_AT15124 metaG | ecosystem: Environmental > Aquatic > Marine > Oceanic | place: Pacific Ocean | collected 2015-01-07
ATCAACAAGATCATCTGTTGCTAAACCAGTACCCACAATTTTACAAGTGGTTCCTGTTTCTACATGTCCAGATTGTACCGCACCAGATTCAAATTTATAAGCTGTTCCTCCGTTAGTTACATGTGCGATTTCAATCGCGCCGTTCCCTGAAGTATTAGCGGCGACCTCAACATCGTACTGCATTGAGGAATCTGAAGTATTAGCAATCGCAAGGTTAGCTTTACGTACTCTTTGTACAGGCATGTAACTCGGAGTTACAAACTTTAGAGCTCTTGCTGCTGAAATTTGATACATGAACTTCCATTTGTATGAATCACCCGTGGTGATAAAGGAGGTTCCTGTACCCGAAGGTTGCGTAGTAGAAGTGCCTCCGGTGTTGTTATTTGCAAGACACTTATATACATTATAATCTTCGGTCAAAACATAAAATGTCTGATCAAATAATGTATTATTTGCGTGTGTATATGCAAAGTAGTTTTGTCCTGATGTCCAGTTATACCTAGGTACAACGTGACTAACATCAGCTGGCCCGATCCTCTTGGCAGCAATCATATCGCGCCAATGATTATAGACAGTATTAGATACTGAATCTGTGGGAGTAGGGGGTTGTGTGTCGTCTGTCCATGGGGTTACCTTACCAATGAAAAGATACATGTTGGTAGTTAATAACCCACTAGAATCCACCATTGCATCACCAGATGTAGCTGCGACTTCATTAAATGCCTCTACAAACTGTTTTGCATTATGAATCCTAAATTTATTGGTTACTATAGCAGGCATTTTATTGCTCCTCCTGAATTATATTAATGTTTTTGTTAAAATTTTCAATCTCATTATATTTATACAATTAATAATGTAAACCTGAAACGGAAGCTATTACCTCAGTTTCGATTGATTGTTTCCAGAATGGTACGCTTCCTGTACCATCGATATTTTCCCGTGTTATTATTGCAGATGTATCATTTGTAATAGATTCAATTCTAAACTCTGCTTGGTCTGTTAATAATAAATTACCTCCGTCTTCTAGAAGTAAATTTTGTTGATCCCATGTGGTTTCAGCTGCGACTACTTTATTTCCTACAGCTCCCGCATCAGGAGTATTTATTTCTAATTCTATTTCTTGTTCTGACAAAGAAGATTCACTCACCATCCAATAAGAGCCGGGATCGTCTTGTTTAGATTCCTGATCATACCCTGTACCAGGCCAATAATTACCCCAATGACCTCTAGTTTCTTCTGTGGCTATAAACCATACAATGTCTTCCAAAGGTACGTTCCAATAATAGGACATATTTCTTCCACCAGAATACTCTACCAATCCTGACATAGTAATATCTTCATGTTCTATTCGTTCATTGGATTCAAAAATTATACCCTCATCTTCTTCTATAATTACATTTTCTGGCCAAGTTTGAATTATATCATTTGGAGAAAGTTCTGATTGAAATAATGTGTTTGTTCCGTTTAAAGTTGTACTACCACCCGCCATTGAAATCTGGCCAGACGGTGAAATAAATGTAGTAGAAGAGCTACTTACACTTTTGATTGATATATCATAATCGGTAAGAATTCTTCCTGTTCTACCATCACCTGTAGAACGAAATTCTTCTAAAACAAAATATCCTGTACCTGTATCAGTTGTAAATGTTTCAAGTTCGAAAAACCCATCTTGTACTTTTCTTTGTTGTTCTTTTTCTCCAACTTCTGAAAAAAATTGTTCTACTTGAGTATTAGCGGTTAGACTATGTGTTATTATGGGTGTACTAGAAACAGCTGTTGGCAACTCAAATTTTTTCCACCATGCCGGACCCGTAAGCATTATCGGATGATGAATAGACATTAACTCCCAATACTGGTTAAATAATCCAATCCGGCCCGGATGGTTCATGTTAAGTCCCGGCCCAGAAGGTATACTACCAGCCTCACCATAATTTTGTCTATAAGCATCACCATCTAATGTTCGATCTTCACCAAAATGTCCGGGATTTCCACTACCATCTAAATATTTTTGTCTAGAACCTCTTGCTCTACCAACCTGACAACCAAAAGTCTGAGTTCCGATTTGTCTAGACATCCATTCACTATCCGCGAGTTGGTTCATGACATGATGTATTTTATATACACGCAATGGATTATCTGCAAGATAAGTAGTTTGATCTATCATCCATTCAGTTTGTGGAAAATTAAAAGCTTTCAGGTAGTTATTTTCTATAGCTAATTTTGTTCCAAGTTCCCATTGATTTGCTGCAGTCTCTTCAAAAATGAGATTATCATCATCCTCTGTCATGAGATGCCAATTAAAATAAGAACGATCTGCTACTAAGTGTACCTCAACTTGTTCCTCATGTTGACTTATTGATGCTCGTGTATTATCAGGTACTAATTCAAATTCAATTTCTCCGATCGGCCGTTTACCATGTTCATACTCAGTAGCATGTAAACCGGGAAGTTGATCTTCCATGATGAATCGTGCACATTGACCATTTGCCGTTTCATCACCCTCTTCAATAAAATGAGAAATTTCATCTTCTAATTGTAGTTTATATCCTTGACTTTCATAAAGATCGAATTCAATTTCACCTACTGGAGTTTTGAAGTATTTCTCACTTGTTTCACTTATTAAGAATCTAGATAAATTGGAAGCCTCATCACCCTCTTCAATCATGTGTGAATCATCTTCTAATCGTAAATTATCTCCTATATTTTCATATAAATCAAATTCATATCGATGTTCATCTCCGGCTGTACCAGCTAATGATTTAAAATAACCCTCTTCTGTCTGTAATTTATATACTTTGCCTGTGAAAGGATCCTCTTCCTCGTTTGCTATCCAAGAAGTTTCATCATCTTCTAATAAAAAGTTCCAACCACGATATTGTTTAATTTCAAATTCAATTTCTCCAACAGGTCGTTTACCATGTTCATATTCTGTTGAACGTAAGCCAGGATGACTATCCTCTATCATAAATCGAGACAACGGCCGAGATGTTTCATCACCCTCTTCTATAAAATGGGAACCATCTTCTAATTGTAAATTGCGGCCCATATTTTCATATACTGTAGGCATCACAGTTGTTTCCATATAAGGAATACTTAATGTTTCATGTCCGAGAGATCCCCGTTCATAACTCCATTCAATTCCTTCTGTATCATCTTCTAAACCAACATATCGTGTCGGGCCAGTTCCCATTGCTCCATGATTTTCTGATAGAACATATCCGGTTTCGTGCATTGCTGTATCTGGATTAATATGATCTTCTAATAGTAAATCACTACTAAAACTCATATCAATAGAAACTGTTCCGGATTCTGCTTCAGGAAATTCTACCATTGGAAGTAAGTATGTATCACCCTCTTCTAATAGTGTCTTAAAATTATATGTTACACCATCTATTACATGATCTTCATGGAGAATATCTCCAGAAAAAGGTGATCCATAATTGGTAGAACTAGTTCTCCAAACATTTGATAATGCTTTTGTCTCTACTTTTAGATAACTTCCACCATATGCGGTTTGTGCTGTAGCTTCCGCACCTTCCCCTGGATCACCATAAGGATTACCATCTTTTCCATATCTACTCAAAAAGACTTGATATGTATTAGAGTCTGGAACAGTTTGAATTATATAACTGCCATTCCAAAAATCAGCTGTACCACCTCCCGCTCTCGTAATCTGTATTTCATCTCCAACTTGAATATCATGTTCTAATTCGGTGATATCACCCATTGGACGGGTCGTTTCTTCAAGAATAGCGTAATCAGCGGCTGAAATATGTCCAACAATAAAATCTGTTAAATCAAAATCTTCATCAGGAATCATATCAATAAGATTTAATGTTTTATCTGCATGATTATAACCAGCTACTGTAGCCTCTCTAACTCTAGTAAAGTATGATGCTCCTTGATAAACTGTTTCCCCTACCTCGTATTGTTCATCTAAGGTTCCTCGAGCAGGTTCTCCCATTATAAACGATAACATCGATGCACTAGAACGTGTCATCGATTCAACATCTCTAAAATCTTCTCTTATAAGATTTACATTTCCTCTATGTACTATTCTACCATCCATTGCATGATGTGGTGCATCATGTGTAAATACTTCAACCTCTGGTTGTAAATATGTGGAAATAGTACTATCAAGATTCGGTGGTTGATGGAATATAATAATAGGATGATATCGATTAGTATGTAAATGTAAATAATCTGGACGACCCAATTCATATCCTGAATCATCGTAATCATCAACATCTTTCGGTAATCCGTCTGATCCGGTATGTACTCCAGATTTAAAAAGTTCTACAGAAAGTTTAAGGGATATTGCTAACTCACCAAACATCTTCATTCCGGCCGGATGAACCATCCTATCTACATGTGCACGGTATGTTGTAGTATCAATAGGAGCTTTCAAAACATAAGAAAAACTTTGATAATATCTACTGTCTTGAATTTTAGGAGCATCATTCAACCTACCTTGTGTGCCAATATATCTTCCGGGATATTGGGCAAAAGCACCAACAACAGCTTCAATTTGTGCATTATTATTACCGGATGCGGCCAAAACTCTTGGAGAAGAAGAATATCCTGCACCAACATTCATAATGTCTATACTGTTAATTGACCCAGCGGCTACACTAGAAACCTCTACTACAGCATTATTACCCTTCAATGAAGTATCTACAACCGTAGTATTCGATGCAGCTAAAAATGAAGTACGTACAAATTTCGCTGTAAGTCCGGAACTAGGTTGTAAGCTAGTTGATTCGGGAAGTACATAACTATAAGTATTTGAATCGATAGGAAAAACTGTGAAAGTACCATTAAAAATTTTATTGGTAGATCCGTCAATTTTAACTTTATCTGAATTTGTTTTTGTGTGACCGGTTTCTGTTACTACTACTAACTGACTAGGATGATAAAATGGAGCTGTATTAGCTTCATAAGAAACAGCAGTAATATTATCTACAGAACCAAAAGTTACTGCTGGATTATAATTAATAGAATATGTTTCCGCCGTAGATATAGTTCGTGAACTATCAACTATAATTGAAGAAGAATTTGTATATTCTGTTATAGTTGCAGATAAGCTATTAGCATACAAAAATGTGCCATATGCTGTTTCATTGGGAAAAATTGTTGACCCATCAAACGCTGTAATAACATTACCAGATTGAGTAATTGTTCCTGTACTATATGTAATTGTAGTTAATCCATCAAAAGCGGTAATACGATCACTTCCAACATCTTCACCAAAGGTCCGGCCACCATCTTCATATACTACATGAGTATATTCACTATCTTCCATTAATATAAAAGTTAAAGCATCTTCTGGATACATTAAACCGCCATCTTCAAAGGTTATTCTATCATGTGTTCCCTCAGCGGTTGCTGTACCCTCTTCTAATATATGAGAAAATGTTCCTGTAAAATCATTGGTGGTTAACATATCTACTCGAATGGTTGAATTACCATTCAAGATATTTCTTCTCATATAGCCAGTTTGTCCCGGTCTTTCTATATAAGATCCTTCATATGTTTTTCCTATTGACCTAGGAAATGTAACTTTTGCAGGTTCATCTATAAAATCTAATACACGTGCTCTAGCAGAATAATCATCATTATAGATAAGGTCATTAGGTGAGAATCCATTTGCTGTCGCCATATATGTAAGTGTATATGTTTCCGGAGTTGAAATGGACGTACTGGTCGTCATATTTACATGTGTAGTATTAGTTACAGAGGTAATATAATCTTCAAATCCATTAGCATATGTTATGTGTAATAAATTATTATTGGAAGCAGGAAATGCACCGCCACTTAATGTTAATTCTTGTCCTAATTGTGTTATTGTTCCTGTAGAATAAGAATGTAAATTAACATTGAGAAGGGAGTTCATATCACCTGTATGTTCTCCACTATTACCCATACTTGTCATAAAAGTATTAGCAACTGTAATTATGGGTACACGTTTATATCCTTTTCCTCCACTAGTAATTGCTAAAGAATTAATAGAACCAAACTCATATTCAGTATATGATAATATTGGAGCTACATTAAAAGTTGTATTAACTTGATTTTGAACATATCCTCCGCCTACTGCGAATGCATCACCTAAGGTAACCGAAAAACCATTAACACTTGCCGGAGTATTACTAACATCAAAAACAAACCCTGTATGTGTAAAAGCCGCGTCACTACTATTCGCATTTGGTGTTCCCCAAAGTGTATTGCGTGAAGTATCATATAAAATAAAAGTATCATTGTTTGAAAAATTAGTTATTGTTTGGTTTCCTAATTCATCAATATATACAGAATTGAGGGTATATAAAAGAACACTACTATTAGCGCCCACTACTGTTCCACTAGGAGCATTAATAGATTCATCACCATAATAAATGTTAAAATCTTCATCACTTGCTATTGTATGTGCATCTCTAGTATAAAATGTAGTTGTATTTCCTTGGCCAGCAATAATATTATTATTACCATTTGCATAAGTAAGTTTTCCGCCTATAAACGTTTTTACCTCTTCAGTAGAAAGAGGATCAGAAAGGGTAACAGTAGTACCAGATTGTGTTAAAGTAATTCCTATACTATCAGTAGTATAAACTTCATCACTATTAATTCTTTTTTGTTTTCGAATAAGATCACCCACATTAAAAAATTGTGAGGTAAAAAACGAACCAGAAACATCAAAAACTGAACCAGAGTCTTCTTTAATCTCAACAGTAAATGTATGTGAAGAATTTGCGTATAATGGTTTATTAACATTATTTGAACTAATTGGTAAACTTGATACACCTCTAATCACTTGATCATTTTTTAAAATTTTTCCTGTGGAAATAATAGAACCCACAGTAGCTTTAGCACCTTCTCCTCCTGTACCACCGTCAATAAAATCTAATTCATCTCCTACACAATATCCATCACCGGCATCTATTATACGAAACCCTTCAAGAATATCATTTACAAGACTAGAAACCTCTCCTCTAGCTTCTGCTCCACCACCCGAGACGAATTGAATTTGATCTCCTATTTCATAATTTGTACCACCATAATTAATAACAACATCCTCAACAATACCAGAACAAAATCCACGAGCTATATCATTATTAGCATTGGGTTCAGTTTCAACACCTTCATACTTTCTAAAATATCCTGTAATGCCGTCTTCGGCGGTTCCTGCTACAATCTTAGACAAAAACAATTCAGTAATTTGTACCTGGCCCACAGTTTTGGTGATTGTTTTTTCTACTATAGCTGTTGCGTTAGAAGATAGTCCCCGTATTTCATTGCCTTCAAATAACTGTATATTATTTGCTGTATCCGTTAAAACTTTAACTGTTTTATCTTTTGTCCATCTACCATCGGACAATCTCATCAAATCTTTTTTAGGATAATAATAGTCTACATCCTGTGAGGCAAAAAGTGCTCTAAATAACCAGTCATAAGAAGATTCACCGCCTTTTGCGCGATACACTTCTTTCATGTTTTTAAGAAGTTTTCTTCTATCTGTTTCCGCTTGTTTGGGAACATGAGTATAAAATTCTTTTTTCCAAGAAGAGTCAATCAATCCCTCAACAGTAGTATCAATATCTTGAAAATCTTTTAATTCTTTAGTTGCAGCAATTGGCCCTCTTGTACGAAAACCTTCTATAGAACCCTCAGAAAAAACACCAGCTGTAACACCATTTGCAAATGTTGTCCAAGCACGGGAAGATACACCTGTAAGTTCTTCGCCATATATGAAATTTGTTTTAGTGGTGGGTTTTAACCATGCAACAGTATTACTAGATATGCCAGTAACAACCGCTTCTGCGTCAGTAGTATTACCATAAACAAGTTCACCTATTATAAATTGTAGTTGGTCATCTTTTGAGGTATCGCGTGGAGTTTCTAATTGTAGTCTGTGGTTTACTATACCACCTTCTAAAACACGAGGATCATAAAATTCATTTGGATCACCATTGGGCATTAATTTTTTATTTATTTCATCTTCTAAAATCCAATAGTCAGGTTCTAATGAAGCATCATCTTCACCTTCTTGCACAAGTTTATATTCATTAAACGCAATACCTTCAAAATAAACCTGATGGGACTCCATGAATTCGTAATACTTCTCAATGAAGACTTTCATCTTCGGATGTTCGGCAGTTACAAATTCAGGTACTAGAGTTTCTATTAATGCTGAAATGTCCTTCGATTCTTTTATTTTATCAGCCATAAATTATTTCTCATATCCCGTACGTAATGTTGATCCATCTACAGTACTATGTACTCCTTCAATATATGTTCCAGATGGTGAATCATCTAACATGGTAACACTAATATCACTATCTTCCATTAATAAAATTTGTTCACGGACAGGTTTTATGTCTGATGAGGCGGGAATAATAGAAACCGTCATAGGTTCAGTATTACCTGTTATTACAGTACCTATAGCCTCCGGTAAAAATCCTGTAAGGTTTATTTGTCCTATTGAATATGTAATGGTTCCTATATTGTTAGCAACAAGAATTCTATCTATTCCAAATTTTCTATATACTTGAATATATCCATTTTCATCTTGAAATCTACAATCTTCCCATACAGTATTTGCAGTATCACGATATGAAAATTTACTACTGGTTATTGATCCCCAAAAAGTATTAGAAGGATGATATATCTCATTAGAAAATTTTAGAGTATATGCAGCAGTAGATCCTATTAAAGGATAAAGATATCTTTTTAATGATACCGCTGTCTGATTACTTTTTATAGAAACTTCAGCTTCATCTATTAATTTAATTACATTAGAATATCTGAATGCTTTATCAAAATCTTTTAAATTTGAGGCACCAAAATTCCTAATTGTAGATGTTACTGTTTTTTTTAATATTGCTTCGCTGTTAGAAGTTAAAGAAGAGTCATATTTTACTGTAGAATCTAATCCTAAATATACATAATCTGGATCCACAACCACAGAAGTTACACCCACAACATTTCGTTTAGCTAATATTGACCGTTCAATGCGTTCTTTTGCTGCTGTAGATAAAACATTTCCAACTCTCGGTTTAATTGCAATATAAACTTTTCCGTATATAGGTGGATCACTATCTTCTCCGCCCCAAGCTACTACTGACTGTGCAGCAGGATAATCTCTTTTAACCAGACTAACATAATCATATACTGTAACACATCTATTCTGTGCGTCAAAGTTTTTGGGTGCATTAAATTTAATTTCTTCTATATCCGCCTGTGCAACACCACCGCCGGCTGCAGTTGAAGTAATTATTTGAACATTAGAATAACCACCAACGGATGATACAACAGAAAAGCTTTTACATCCATTAGTTGCCCCAGCATCTGTTACTAATCCCGCTAATGTAATGATATTTCCATTTGCAATTTCTTTACCTAATATCCCATCTCCAAATTGTACTTCAAACAACCCATCATCTTGAGCATCTAGAAAATAATGTTTAGAAGTAGAATTAACAGTAGTAATATCATTTGCTAAATCATATGCAAAAGACGCAGATTCAGTTTCAGAAGTTTGTACTGTTACTGTTAAAGTATCTGTGTCAATATTTGCATTAGGAAGAAGATATCTTTGGTCAACATCTGCCGTTGCTGCCGTGTATCTATAAGAAATTGGAATGCCTTGAGTTAATTCAACATCAGACACAGTATAGATAAGATTAGCATTGATATTAACTGCATGAGAATCGGAGGTACACCAAATATAATTAATACCATCCACATCACCCTGAAATTGAGTAAATCTAGGAATTGTTATTACAGCGGGATCATCTGAAGGTGTTATTGTAAGATTAACGGAGGCCTTTGATCCTTTCGCGGAACGAGGAAGATAACCAAGATGTTTTGATCGTGCAACTACCGAATTTCTAAGTGTAGCTGAATCTAAAAACATTTCATTTGCTACCATGTTAGCATAATAAGCATTATAATGTGTATTATATGCCAATACATCGAGAAGAACATCAAAAGAAGATCCTCTAAAATTATAACCAACAAATTCAGATTGATTTTGTAAAAATCCTATAAGATTTTCTTTAATCTGTGTAAAATCTAATTCTGCTATATTGAGCTTTCCTTCTGTACTTGCCATGTCTTTCTATGCCCTTTCCAAATAGATTTCTGTAGATTCAATTTCTGAACTATTGTCTGGTTGATATTCAATATAAATTTGATAAGCGTTATCATCTTCTTGTCGTAAGACTTTTATTTTTTTCACAATTGCCCGAGGTTCATATACTTGAATAGCATGCTTAATCGCTTTAGAAAGTCTATTATCTGTCAAGGGGCCGAAATTTTCAAATAAAAGGTTTGATATTCCCCCCTGTATATCTGGTTGAAATAATCTTTCATAAGCATTAGTTTTTGTTATATTATTAATAGAACGATTAATAACATTATTTTTTTTAACTTGTGTTAAGTCACCATGGGCAGGATGTGGAGTCATGTCCATATCAAAATCTATATAATCTTTTCCGTTTGTTGTAGCCATATAATCCTCTGTATTATTTAGTTACTTTTACTTCCATCCTGTCTATCACTACGGTTTAAAAATGGGACCGGCGATTTCATCAAGAGCATTAAATCCTGCTACTTCAACTCCTACAAGTACAACACCAGCTGCATAATCTAAATTATCCGGAAGACCCCGAGCGGATGTTATTTGGTTCGCTAACCCTTTATTTCCTTCTTGTTGGTCTTCTATATAAAGAGCATATATTCCCATAGTAGATAAATCTATTTCAAACCATTTTAAGAAATCTTCGATTGTTTTTATTAACTCTTCTAAAAAGTCTATAACCTCATTGAGGCTATCAATCATGTCTTGAATAAAATCTGCGGGGGTAGAAATATAACCTTTCACTTGTTCTATATAACCTTCAATACTTTCAAAAACTTCATTCCACATAGGAATTAATGTCCCAATTTGCATGCCCTCAAAATCCGGTGCTGTACTATCTGGTGGGTTTTGTAATTTTTGCATAGCTACTGTACCATATTTCGGATAAACTCTTTTTGATTGAGGAGAATATGCTTTTTTGGCCTGTTCTTCAGATGTTTGAGACAAAGCTTTGGGTTCGTCCATTGTTTCAACACCTTTAATCATATAATTTGGGTGTTTTTGGTCACCCGTGCCCCAAGTACCTTTAGCTTCCTGTTCATAAACACTATCTTGAGGTGTGAAATTTTCTATTCCCTTAGCTTCTTTGGTGGGGAGAGGTGTTATAGTAACTTCCATATCCATAAATCGGCTGTCTGCATTCATATCTTTTTCTACACGGCGCCTTCTCGTATTACCAATATCATCTGTTTGTAAATATGTTGCAGTAGAAACTATTGTAGTTGCTTGAGTAGCAGAAGAATTTACTGATATTATCTTACCTAAACCCCCATGATTTTGACCTCGTATAACATCACCAACAGCAAATAAATTATATTTTGAATCACACATAGTTAATTTTATAACTTGTGGTTCGGGGGTCACAATAGCATTATATGCATCCATAATACTTTGTGTTACACCGGCTTGAAGTGCATCCACATCAGCAAAAAGTTTAGAAAATGCATTAAAACTTTCGGCAAATATTTTATATGAAGGCGCTCCTATAATAAAAACAAGAGCCGATGAACCCCCTCCAAATTCTGTATTACCTTGAACATTGGGTTTCCCACACTTGATTTGCATATTAATTTTTTGTCTTTGTGTTTTCCATCCTGTACCTTGATTGATTGCCGCGGTATGTGCAGATCCGTCTATTTTTGTTGATCCTAAATCCCATAACTGTTGTGACTGTTCTGGTACTGTATTAGGATCCCAACCTGAAATGGGACTACCTTGATCATCAAACACTATATCGCCCGGTTTTGGATAAGGCGCGCCAGGCGAAACCGTTGATCTATATTTAGGTATATCACCCTCGTCAAAAAATGCTTGAGATATTGTTTCTAAAACTTTTTGTGCATTATATACAGGGAAAGGTGACATTGTTGCAAAAGGATCAATGGTATTATCCTTTAAAGGATTATATCCTCCTGCTACCAATTTTCTAGGGTAGACTAATTTTTGGCTATAAGCACTCCTTTCAGGCCCGAAAGGCACGGGTTCTGGTATTTGTGTTGCTTCAGGAACATCAGCTGTTGGATTCCACCATATACGGCGGCCAGCTTCATCTCTTAATACTTCGAAACCTAAACCCTCGCTAGCAACAGGTGTTACATTATTTTTTGGTGAATAAGGATCAACAAGTAAAAAATAATATCCAGCTTCTTTTATATCTGAAATAGCTTTAAGTAATTCATCTGCCAGAGCATCTAAGGCAGACAAAAAAGGATTTACAGATTGTAATTCTGCAATCCACTTCACAGTAGTCATAGCGGCATTAGCTAATACTGAAGTAGTCTTAATCTGTTCAGCTAAAGTCGCGGCAGTTTCTGCAATATCTTTAATGGTACCCGCATTAGCAAGTGTGTATTTATTCCATTCTGGTGTATCAGCCATTTTATTCTTTATCCTCTTGCTCTTGTTCCTTCTGTTTTTCTAATTGATTTATCCAAACATCTCGTTTTTCATTAAGAACATTTAAATACATCTCAGCAAACTTTTTTGTACTGGTTAATAACTTTTTAAGATCGTTTCGTTGTGGTGGTTTATTCACCCATTTAGGTACTTCTTTAACCATGACTAATACTCCTTATCTCTACCATTATACATTTCAAATTTATTTCTTGCTTTTCTCACCAAATCTATCAGTGTCGATAATGATTGTACATCTTGAATTAACTTACCTAACAAATCAAGGTCTTTCCCTAATAAATTATTAACATTATTATATATCGCTCTACCATAAGGAACCTGTCCTCCTGTTGTATTCGATGAAGGAATTGCTGATACACGAATCTTCGGAGGTTCTCCCCGAGAAGTTGCACGGGTTCCTGAACGTGTGGGTACACCAATACGTGCATCAATTTCAGACACCCTTTTATTACAATTACTAAGAAAAGTAGATAATTCGCCATGAAAAGCCGCCCATGTAGTATTAGCAAATGTTACTTGAGCCCCCTTTCCTGAATTACCATTATCTTCTCCTGTTCTATTAGTTAAATCTGTAAGTTCACGAAAATTCTTTAATGCTGTAGATAATGATGCTAATTTTCCATCTGGCTGAGAAGCAATATAAGTATCAAATGCGGAATCAGATATTCCACTCGCGCCAGCCTGGGCCCCGGCAACAAGAGGATCTCGGAATCCATCTATTGCTTGTAAATCGTCTACCGTATTGGCTATAAACTGAACATCAGTATTCATTGTAGAGTTTGCGGTTCCTCCTGCCTCATATATGTGTTTCTGTGCAAAATTATATCGACAAGGATATACTGCGGTATCTACATCAAAAGTACAACTCCAACCAGAGTTTCCAGAAGTAACATTCTCATAATGTAATCTGTTTATATAAATGTAATTATTTGCTTCAAGAGTATAAAAATTTCCTATGGTTACATCCTCAGTAGGTGGATTGACAAATC